>ENA-OVGH01001591-OVGH01001591.1-human-gut-metagenome-genome-assembly--contig:-NODE-1591-length-14394-cov-7.044703_pt1 | contig 14394 bp, 7 predicted proteins | sample MGYA00237770_ERZ505419 | MGnify/ENA primary metagenome ERZ505419 (study PRJEB26158, sample SAMN06016353) | human gut metagenome | biome: human gut; feature: ankylosing spondylitis patient; material...
CCGTGATGTTGAACTTGCAGGAGTGGTACATTTCGCCGGGGAACAAAATCAGCTCGCCCAGGTGTAAATCGTAGACGCTGCCGCCGACGGAATAGCGGACACTGCTGCCCGCCACCGGCAAAATCAGCTCATAGTAGGGGTGGGAGTGGACGACCGACTGGCTGTTGACCTGGTTTGTGTACCAGGCCACCACTACGTCACCGCCCTGCAGGGCGGCGCTGGCGACCTCCTGTGTCAGAACAGAATCTACATAGTGCGGAACTTTTTGGATAATCATGGCGTCGGCCCTCCTGCAATTTTTGTCCTTAAAACGATTATATCACATTTTGCAACATTCGTGCCACAAATGCAGAAGAAATTTCATGAACAATTTGTTATTATAAGGTCGAAACAGGGCGAATAACTTATAGATGCACAAAAATTATATCTGATTTTTGTGCATATTGCCTATTTGTGCCCGAACTACCGCATCACAAAGAAAGGGGAAAATCTATGAAAGTGTGCTACACCGGCGGCGCAGTCACCGACCACGGCAGCTACTATGCTGTGGCTACTAACGCCGTGGAACTGCGCATCTGGTTCCTGACCGACGACATCCTGCGCATCCGCGCGGGCTTTGACGGCGATTGGGACGAAGCCTCTTACAGCCTGACCATGACGGCGTGGGACTCCCGCACCGACGAACTGATGAAGGACTGCCGCAAGCGCGTCCAGCCCGCCGAGGCTGCGCTGACTGACGGCGGCAAGCAGGCCGTCATCCAGGGCAAGCGACTGAAAGTCGTCATCGAGAAAGCGCCGTTCCGCATCATGGTCTATGATAAGGACGGGAGCCTGCTGCACGCCGATATTCCCGACCTGGCCTACCGCGAGGACAGCAACCACCGCCGCATCCATGCCAGCCAGATCGAGGCTGACGACTGCTTCTACGGCTTTGGCGAGAAATCCGGCGAGATCAACAAGGCCGAGAAATACATGAACATGGCCCCCGGCGACGCCATGGGCTACAACGCCAAGGAGACCGACTCTCTCTACAAGCACATTCCGTTCTACATCCGCCTGAACCGCGGCACCAGGCAGGCGGTCGGCTATTTCTACCACAACACGGCCGAGTGTGATTTCAACATGGGGCGCGAAAAGCGCAACTACTGGCACCGCTATTCTTCCTACCGCACCGACGCGGGCGACATTGACCTGTTCCTGATTGCCGGCCCGTCCATCCGCGAGGTCATCGAGCGCTACACCGAAAAGGGACTCTATCCCTATTCGAAATTCTACCTGCGCCACATCCACGACCGTTTGATGAAGGAGTTGGATAAGAATCTTGCACTTCGCGTGCGCAAGAGCGAGGAAGACGGCAAGTGGATTGTTTCCGGCCGTGGCGTGCTTCATCTTTCCGTACTGATTGAGACCATGCGTCGTGAAGGGTATGAGTTGCAGGTAGGGCAACCGCAGGTAATCTTCAAGGAGATTGACGGCGTGAAATGCGAACCTATTGAAGAGCTTACCATCAATGTTCCCGAAGAATATGCCAGCAAGATGATTGATATGGTGACCCGTCGTAAAGGTGAAATGGTGAAGATGGAAAGTGCCGGCGAACGTGTAAATCTTGAGTTCGACATGCCGTCGCGCGGTATCATCGGTCTGCGTACCAATGTGTTGACCGCTTCTGCCGGCGAGGCTATCATGGCACACCGTTTTAAGGAATATCAACCGTATAAGGGTGAGATTGAACGGCGTACCAACGGTTCTATGATTGCCATGGAGTCCGGTACGGCTTTTGCCTATGCCATTGACAAGTTGCAGGACCGCGGCAAATTCTTCATTTTCCCGCAGGAAGAGGTTTATGCAGGCCAAGTAGTGGGCGAGCATTCCCATGACAACGACTTGGTGATTAATGTAACGAAGTCCAAGAAGCTTACCAATATGCGTGCCAGTGGTTCGGATGACAAGGCACGTCTGATTCCTCCCGTACAGTTCTCTCTTGAGGAGGCACTGGAGTACATCAAGGAGGATGAATATGTGGAAGTTACTCCTAAATCAATGCGTATGCGTAAGGTTATCCTCGATGAGCTTGAGCGTAAACGCGCAAACAAGAACTGATAAACAGAAGAGTTTTAGTTGTTATATATGAAAGGAGTGCCCCGCCGAAAGGTGAGGCACTCCTTTTTATTGTCGTCATTCAAACGAAAGTCAATCGATGAATTTTACCTTTGCCGCATTACGGGGTTTGGCAGTGGGCGTTTCGTCCGGATAGCCGAAAGCGATACAGTAAAGTAGCTGATAGCCTTCCGGAATATCCAGTTTCTTCAGGTATTCGGCAGCAGCCGGAGTAGAGGTCATGAAGCGCGTGGGACCGCCCAAGCAGCAAGAACCGATTCCCATGGACCAGGCTGATAGAATCATATTCTCACCCAGCAGTCCGCAGTCAATCTGCGAAAGGTCATAAGACGGGTCATTGGCAATAAATACTACTGTAGAAGCGTTGCGAAACATGTTCTTGAATTTCGGGTCTTCGGCGGCTTTGGGATTTTCCTTCTTGTAGATTTCCGTGATGCCGTTGATGAAATCCGGGTTATCCACTACACGCACTTCCCACGATTGCTTGTTCTGTCCGTTGGGTGCATTGATACCGCAATCCAGGATAATCTGCATGGTGTCGCGATTCACGGCTTGCGGTTTGTACTGGCGGATGCTGCGGCGTGACATGATGGTTTCAATCACCGCATTCTCTTTGCTTTCATTTGCATTGGCAACTTGGGTCTCTTTCTGGGTTTGGGCGCTGCAACTGCAGAGCAGCAACAAACTTGCGCCTGCCAACATCAATTTGATACTTTTCATATTGCTTTATTTGAATAATGGTTTCTGCAAAACTACTAAAACTTTCGGATTATCAATGAGATAGAGATATTAAAAAAGAAAAAAGGCATCTCCCGGAGGAGATACCTTTTCCATATGTTTCTAACTTTATTGTCAGATTAGAGCTTCGGACCAGCAGCAACCAGAGCCTTACCTGCTTCGTTGCCAGTGAACTTAGCGAAGTTCTTGATGAAGCGGCCAGCCAGGTCTTTTGCTTTTTCTTCCCATTGGCAAGCGCATTCGTAAGTATCGCGAGGATCAAGAATCTTCGGATCTACATTAGGCAATTCAGTAGGAACCACGAAGTCGAAGAAAGGAATAACCTTCGTCGGAGCCTTGTCGATAGAACCGTCGAGGATAGCGTCGATGATACCACGAGTATCTTTGATAGAGATACGTTTGCCGCTACCGTTCCAACCAGTGTTAACCAAGTATGCCTTAGCACCAACCTTGTTCATCTTCTTAACCAATTCTTCTGCATATTTAGTAGGATGCAGGCTCAGGAAAGCAGCACCGAAGCAAGCAGAGAATGTCGGAGTCGGTTCAGTGATACCACGTTCTGTACCAGCCAACTTAGCAGTAAAGCCAGACAAGAAGTAGTACTGAGCTTGTTCAGGGTTCAGGATAGATACCGGAGGTAATACACCGAATGCGTCAGCAGACAAGAAGATTACCTGGTGAGCGTGAGGACCCTTAGAAACCGGTTTAACAATGTTATTGATGTGGTAGATAGGATAAGAAACACGAGTGTTTTCTGTTACGCTCTTGTCAGCGAAGTCAATCTTACCGTCAGCAGCTACTGTAACATTCTCCAACAGAGCGTCACGCTTGATGGCAGCGTAGATATCGGGTTCGCTTTCTTTATCCAAGTTGATAACCTTAGCGTAGCAACCACCTTCATAGTTGAATACACCTTCGTCATCCCATCCGTGTTCGTCATCACCGATCAATTTACGTTTCGGGTCAGTAGACAATGTAGTCTTACCTGTACCAGACAAACCGAAGAAGATAGCAGAGCTGGTTCCTTCCATGTTAGTGTTGGCAGAGCAGTGCATAGAAGCGATACCACGAAGCGGGTTCATGTAGTTCATGATAGAGAACATACCTTTCTTCATTTCACCACCGTACCAAGTGTTCAGGATAACTTGTTCTTTAGTCTTCAAGTTGAAAACAGTAGCTGTTTCAGAGTTCAAGCCCAGTTCTTTATAGTTATCAACTTTTGCTTTAGATGCATTGAAACATACAAAATCAGGTTCTCCGTAAGCTTCCAGTTCTTCAGCAGTCGGGCGGATGAACATGTTAGTTACGAAGTGAGCCTGCCAAGCTACTTCCATGATGAAACGCACTTTCATGCGGGTAGCTTCGTTAGCACCGCAGAAAGTATCGACAACGAACAGACGCTTGCCGCTCAGCTGGTTTACAGCTTTAGCCTTCAGGTCGGCCCATGCTTCTTCAGAGCAGGGTTTGTTGTCGTTTTTGTATTCTTCTGAAGTCCACCATACAGAATCCTTGCTGGCTTCGTTCATTACAAAGAATTTATCTTTAGGAGAACGTCCGGTATAGATACCAGTCATTACGTTCACAGCACCAAGTTCAGTTACTTGACCTTTTTCGAAGCCTTCCAGACCCGGTTTGGTCTCTTCAGCGAACAATACATCATAAGACGGGTTGTGGATGATTTCCTTCACGTCTTTGATACCGTACTTGCTTAAATCTAAATTTGCCATTTCTTTTTAAGATTTTAAAATTGGTATTTGGTTTATAATCTCTCTTCGCATTCGTATGCTTCATTGCAAGGGGGCGAGTTTGTGGAAAACCGCGTTGTTCAGTAAGGCCCTTGTTTTTGCGACTACAAAAGTAATACTTTATTTTTAAAGAAACATCCTATTAGAGAAATTTTTCTGTAATAGGAAATCTTTTATAGAACCGTAACAATATCTGCAAACTGAATGTTGCAAATTGAGTGGAATTCGTTTACTTTGCACTTCTGTTCTATCAATATACGGAATAACCAATACATATTTTAATCAGATAATATAATGAAAGTTATCAACTTTGCCGAGACTAACTCAGTCTTGAACCAATACATGGCGGAGATACGTGATGTGCAAGTACAGTCCGACCGTATGCGTTTCCGCCGGAACATCGAACGCATCGGCGAAATCATGGCGTACGAAATGAGTAAGGAACTCACCTATTCCGAAAAGCAGGTACAAACGCCGCTGGGAATAGCCCCTGTCAGCACTTTCGATGATGATGTGGTGATTGCCACCGTCTTCCGTGCCGGGCTTCCCTTGCATGCCGGTTTCCTGAATGTGTTCGACCGTGCGGGCAATGCTTTCGTTTCCGCTTACCGTTATTATAAGGATAAAGAGTGCCGTACGGTGGATGTGCACATCGAGTATATCGCCACTCCCGACCTTTCCGGCAAGACTCTGTTACTGGTTGACCCGATGCTTGCTACGGGCGAAAGCATGGAACTTGCCTGGAAGGCTTTCCTTACCAAGGGTACGCCTGCCAAACTGCAGATTGCCTGCGTCATTGCCAGCCGGCAGGGAGTAGAGCACTTGCAGAAACTCTTCCCCGGCGACGAGGTTTCCTTGTGGTGCGGCGCTATCGACCCGGATATGAATGAGCATTCGTATATAGTACCGGGGCTGGGCGATGCCGGAGACTTGGCATTCGGCGACAAGCTGTAATCCGCAGGGCGGTTGCGACCGTCCAATCCGAACCCCGGCACTGTTCATTGAACCATAAAGAGAGCCGTATCAACTCCGTTTGTGAGTAATGATACGGCTCTTTTATGTTTGCAAGCTACTGCATCAGGATATCCATTCCCGCTTCGCTCTCATTGTTCACTTGGCCCAGAACAGCTTTTCCGTATACGTGTCTGTGCCGGCTACATCCTTATAGTACGGATTGTAGTTCACTTCCGTGCTGGGGTATCTCCAGCGGTTCGGCACATTGGGGATAGTACCCGACACTTCCGGGAACACCAGTCCCGAAGGATAGCCTGTGCGGCGGATGTCACTCCATGCCTCGCGGCTGACAAGGAAACCGAAGTGCAGCCATTTCTGCGTGATGATGGCATCCAGTTTGTCCACGTATGCCGTACTGTTCCATCTGGCATTGGCAAAGTCTGCAATCTCTTCATCGGTAGGAACGTCGTAACGGCGGCAATTCTCTCCCGAGCCTATCGAATCGTAATAGTAATACAGGGCGATGGATTGGCTGACAGCCGTCTTGAATTCCTTTTCCGCCTTTGCCATATCCTGTGCCACACCGTACCCCATGGCATAGGCTTCCGCTTTCAGGAAATGTATTTCGGGCGAAGTCATTATCAGCATATCGAATTTATCGTTTTCCCAGAAAAAGCCTCTTTGGGTAATCTGCGAGAAACCTTTGTTGGCGGTGTTCACTTCGTCTTGTGCCTGAGCGCTGTAATACTCCGTCAGCTCGTCTGCTACCGTGAGGTCCGTACCCAGGTAACGGTGTTCGTCCACTTGTCCGGTTTCGCGGTTGGTGATGCTCACGGGATTGTAGTTCAGCAGGATGCGGGGGTCGTCTTCGCCTTTGACGTAGACGCCGCTTAGCGGATCGCTGCTGGTCATGTCATAGTTGCCGTGGCTCAGCATACGGTCTATGATGGCGCCCGAAGCAAGGCGGTTCGTAACCCAGTCGCCCAATCCGTGGCCGGCGGTGAAGTTCAGCTGCCCGGACTTCTGGTTGACGATGAAGATGTTGTTTCCCTGCTCCTCTACGAGCGGATAGTCGGCGGGGTTTTCCAATATCTCCTTGATAACCGCACGTCCTTCCGCCTGCAAAGCTCCCTGCGTGGCTACACGCATGGTAAGGCGCAGGCGCAGGGAGTTTGCATAGCGTTCCCATTTCTCCATATCTCCCAGGTTGATGAAGTCCTGGGTACTGAAGTTTTTCGGTACGGTTGCCGAACGGAAACGCGGGGCGATGTCTTTCAGTTCGTCAAGGATTGTCTTATAAATATCTTCCGCCTTGTCGTAGGGAGCGTAAGAACCGTTTACGTCGTTGGTCAGCGGCAGGGTGCATGCTTTGAAGAAAGGCATGTCGCCGAAAATATCCACCGTTGCGGCAAAGAAGTCGTACAGTTGCACTTTGGCTGCCAGCATAAAGGCTTCGTCCTGTGCTTTCTGCGTATCGTTCTCTTCATTGTACAGCGATTCCATCTTGCGGTATTGCATCAGTGCCGAATACAGGTTGTCCCATTGCCCGTCTATGGCAGGCGCATATCCGGGGCTGTACATACCACCCGAATAGCTGTAGCCGAAGGTCTGCGCGTACTTGCCCACAAACTGTGAGTCGAAGCCGAAGAAACGTCCGTACTCATATATGTCATAATCTTTCACTTTCTGGAAAACTCCCACCATGAGGTTGCTAATGGTAACCTGGTTGACCTTTGAGGGGTCTTCGTATTTGCTGTCGAAGTCGGAATCCGTACAGCCGGAAGCTGTCATCAGCATGGCTCCCGCTATAACGAACGCTCCTATATTTATCTTTTTCATATCCATTGTCATTCACTCTAAAGTCTTATTTTTCAATTCTCTATTTCCTAAAAGCTTGCCCGCAGCGACACACCGAAATTACGTGTTGCCGTAGTGGAGCCGCCCACTACCGCCTGGCTTGCCCAGGATGTTCCTACGGAAGATTCCGCATCGTAATTCTTCAGTGCCTTGTAGAAGTAGAACAAGTTGCGTCCGAACACCGAAACGCTCAGCCGCGTCATGCCCAGTTTGGAAATCAGCTTTTCCGGAAACTGGTAGCCGATGGTCAGCTCGCGCAGCTTCACATAGCTGTTGTCGAATACCGAGTGGCGGTACGTAAGCTGTTCGGGCTGGGTACCCCAGTTGTAGGTCTGGTTGTAATAGTAGCCGGCAGGGATGATGCGCGTGTTCTTCTCGCCGGTGGAGGCCACCACGCCCGGCAGGATAACGCCGTCGTGATAAACGGTTTCTCCGTTAGGCCCTGCACCCAGTGACGGGTCTACCTGCACGGGCACGCCGCTGGCGTTGTTGTTGCCCGGATAGTAGTAGGACAGGCCGCCGTGTTCCGTATCGCGGAATTGCAGCGACTCCGGTGTCAGACCCGATGCGGTGGAATACTGGTACATCTCGTTGATGACGTCGCCGCCTATGCGGAAGTCGATACTGAAATCCAGGAAGATGTTCTTGTAGGAGAACGAGCTGAACAGACCGCCTACGCCGTCGGGGTTGATGTTTCCTACTCTTTGCAGTTCGGTCTGGTTCATGTAAAGTCCCTTGTCCGATACGAGATACTCTCCGTTTTCGTTCATCTGGGGCACTTGCACGTAGATGTCACCCATCGGGCGTCCCTCTACGGCCTGTATCTTGGCTCCGCCACCGCCTATGTTGGATATTTCGAGGTACGGTACGCCGTCGGCGAGCTTCACGACCTTGTTGCGGTAGATGCCGTAGTTGGCCGTCAGGTCCCAGCGGAAATTCTTGGTCAGTACCGGAGTGGCGCTTACGGAGATGTCCCAGCCTTCGTTGGCCACCTCTCCCACGTTCATCAGCACGTACTTCACACCCGATGTGGAGGGTTGCGGCGTGGAGAGTATCTGGTCTTTCACGCGGTTGTTGTAGTAGGATACGTCGAAGCCCAGCCGGTTGTTGAGGAACTTGCTTTCAAAACCTATTTCGTATTCGTACTTCTTTTCGGGGCGGATATTGGCATTTCCCCACGAAGAAGGAACGTAGTTCCATGTGAAGCCGTTGTCCGAACCCTGCTCGTAGATGATGTTGGCGGCATACGTTTCCGGCGCGTTACCTACGACGCCGTAGGAGAGGCGGAGTTTGCCGTGATTCCACCATGCAGGCATGCGGAAGGCGTTCGAGAACAGGAAACTGAGGTTGGCGGAGGGGTAGAAAAAACTTTGGTCCTTCAGTGTGGATGAACGTTCCTGACGCCCGGTGAGTTCGAGGAACAGGTAGTTGTCCCAACCCAGGCTCAGCGTACCCATGTATCCCGTTTTCAGCAGTTCCATACGTTGCAGCGTGCTGCTGGCGGTGTAGCGGCTGGCGTTGAGGTCGAACCAGTTTTCCGTAACCAGACCGCCGTTGGTGGAGACGCGCATGTTGTTCATGTTTTCGTAACGTCCCGTCCAGCCCAGTGTGGCGGCAATGTCGAAACGGCGGATGTTGTAGTTGAAGTTCAGCATCACATCGCCGTACACGATGTCATAACGTCGGTTGATGTTCTGGAAACTGCCGCTGGGATCGTACAGGGAGTTGGGGCGTTCCGTCTCGTACTCCAGCGTCTGCTTGGTATCCGTGATGTCGGTAGAGAGTTGGGCGCGCAGACTCAGCCAGTTGGTTATCTGCCAGGTGGGGCGTATCATACCGATGAGGCGGTTCTCTGTCTCCTTGCTGTGGTGGTGATACATGTTCCAGAGCATATTTAATACGCCGTTCAGGTATCCCGGGTCGTATGCCCAGGCTTCGTCCGGTGTCAGTGTGGCATCGCCGCCTGCGTACGTGTTGCGGTAGCCCAGGCTGGTGACGTAGCTCTGTTTCAGATAGGGGATATCCATGAAGGAGGAGAACATGTTGCTGAAACTGCCGTACAGGTTCAGCGATGTTTGCGGGCGGTCCTTTACGTCCTGCACGATGTAGTTCAGCGAGTATTCTATGTTCAGCGTCCTTGCCGGTTTGTAAGAACCCGTCAGCTTGAAGTTATGTTTGGTGAAGCTGCCCGTCAGCGAGTTGGGTGTTTCACCCATGAAGGTGTAGGAGAAACGGTTGCTGCTGGTCTCCGTACCCTGCGAGATGGCGAGGTTGTAGGTCTGGTTCCAGCCCGTGCGGAACAGCTCTTTCCACGGATTGTCCGTAGCCGGCAGGTAGGGGCGCATCTTGCCGTCCCAGTACAGCACGTCGCTGCCGTCGTACTTCGGACCGAAAGACATGGTCGTATTATACAGACTTCTGTAGCTTTCGCCGTTCATGGTGCGCTGGTAGAAACCGCCCGTTTGTTTTTCGTAATCGCTGTATTCCGTGTTGTAACGTCCCGGGCCGTATACGGTCTGTACTTTCGGCAGATAGGCGGGCAGGTTGGCGGTGACCTGTGCGGTGAAGTCCACCGTCAGTTTGCCGCTTTTGGCGCGTTTGCTGGTGATAACCACCGCGCCGTTTGCCGCTTCCGAACCATAAAGTGCCGTGGCCGAAGCGCCTTTCAGCACACTTACGCTTTCAATATCTTCGGGGTTGATGTCCACCAGACCGTTGGAACGTATCTGCCCGTCGTTGCCGAATTCGGCAAAGTCGGTACTCTTGCCCGTTCCGCCGTTGCGGATGGGCACGCCGTCCAGGATGATGAGCGGCTGGTTGTTTCCGGTGATGGACGTGAGTCCGCGTACATTGATAGACACGGCTCCGGCGGAACCACCCTGCGTCTGCGTGATGCGGATGCCCGGCGCCTTACCGTACATGGCGGATGCAAAGTTGGTTGCTCCCGCCTTCACTATCTCGTCCGATTCGATAGAGCTCACCGCGTAACCCAGCCGTTTGGTATCCTTCTTGATACCCATAGCCGTGACAACCACCTCTTTCAACTGCTGCGAGTCCTCTCTCAGCGTTACCCTCAGGTCGCCCTGCTTCTTGCGTTTTGCCAGATGTATTTCGCGGGTGGCATAGCCCATATAGGCTATGGATAGCGTTGCATCGGCAGGCACGGTCAGTGTAAAGTTTCCGTCCACATCGGTAATGACACCGTTGTTGGTTCCTTTCTCTATGACGCTGGCGCCGATAAGCGGCTCTCCCGTCACATCCCTTACCATACCTTTGATTGTTTTGGTTTCCTGCGCACCGGCACTTCCTGCAAACAGAAGCGCCAATGCCACAATCATACTACCTAATACCTTTTGAAAATGCAGCTTCCTGTGCGAAGCCATACTCCGTTTTTTCTTGATAGACTTCATATTTCCACAATGATTATTTCCTTGTACAATTAAATCTGTTGGATTTTATTTGTATTTGTTATAAGCAAGCAGTATGCCAAAAAAGATACGTAGACTATGCGAAGTATTTATGCCTATGATATTCAGTTCATTGTTTTTTTATAAATACTTATAATATGTGTATGCAGGTTGTGGAATGTTGTGGAAAAAATCCACACTTGCAGGTTGCCATTCCACGCTTGTGGCGTTTGCATCTTATTCCGGCGGTTTTCCGGCGGATTATACTTTGTGCCTGCATCCGTAAGACCGTGTGGAAAATAGGATTATACCGCGTGTGAGCGGGGCAATCCCCCGGGTATAATGTGCCAATGCCTGGTGGAAAACTTTCCGATGCACCTTGTAAAATGTGGTTGTCCCTTATGTATTTCTTCGTTTTCCGGTTACGGGCTGTCCGGCCCGCAGCTGGCAACCGTACAGCCCGCAATTGGCAACCGCACGGCCCGCAGTTGGAAAACGGGGTTTTAGTAGATGCACAACGGGGTTTTATACAGTGTATTGTCACCTTTATGCTGAGGCATATCGGTATTTTGCCTCTGCCTTTGGAGAGCTGATGCCGCTTGTTTCTTTGCTGCCAACCGGGATATAAAAAGCCCCCTTCACCCGCTGTCCCTTATGGATAAAGGGATGTGGAGGGTGAAGGGGGGGAATGTGTGTAAACTGAATTCCTGTTCCGTGGAGGTTATTTCACTTCCCAGGTATCATTGGTCATCAGCAGTTCCTCAAAGTTGTGATACTTTTTCTTGGCGGATACCTCTTCGATTTGTGCATGTACGGCATCATCGTAGGTGGGAGCTTCCACATCGCGGATTACGCCGAGGGCAATCGGGAAATCAGGGCCTTCCATCAGGGCAAGTTTCAGTTGCAGGGTGTTGTCCTCGCAATGGGCGTCGTGGATAAGAATATCCTTTTCCGTAATGCCGTTCTCGCCGAGCTTTACCACTTTCAGCCCGAAGCCTTCCTGCATCAGTCCGTATTCGTTGTTCTCGCCGAAGAGCATGGGCTTGCCGTGTTCTAGATAGATGGCGTGTTTGGCGCGGTCTTCTTTCTTGGCAACGGCGTCGTGCGTGCCGTTATTGAAGATGACGCAGTTCTGGAGAATCTCGCAGACGCTGGCTCCTTTGTGGTTGTAGGCGGCTTTCAGGATTTCTACCGTTCCGGCTGCATCCGTGGCAACGGCGCGTGCAAAGAAGTGACCGCGTGCACCGAAGCAGAGTTCTGCCGGATGGAACGGGTCTTCTACCGTACCGTAAGGAGATGATTTGCTGACGAAACCGCGGGGAGACGTCGGGGAGTATTGTCCTTTTGTCAGGCCGTAGATACGGTTGTTCAGCAGAATCATGTTCAGGTTGATGTTGCGGCGGTTGGCATGGATGAAGTGGTTGCCGCCGATGGCGAGTCCGTCGCCGTCGCCGCTCACCTGCCATACGGTGAGTTCCGGATTGGCAACCTTGCAACCGGTGGCAATGGCAGCGGCACGTCCGTGAATGGTGTTCATGCCGTAGGTATTCATATAGTGGGGCAGACGGCTGGAACAGCCGATACCTGAGATTACTGCTGTTTTGTGAGGCGGAACGCCGATTTCGGCCATAGCCTTATGCAGGGACGCGAGGAAAAAATGGTCACCGCAACCCGGACACCAGCGGGGTTGCCCTTTCTTGAAGTCTTTTGCTGTATATTCGCACATAGTTCTTTTCTTTTTTAGTTCTTGATAATCTCCTCAAATGCTTGTACTAACTCGTTCACCAGGAAGGGCTGGCCTTTCACCTGATTGAACTGGTAGGGAACGAAACCGTCTACTTTCATACGCAGGTATCCGGCAAACTGTCCCATGTTCTGCTCGGCCACCACTACTTTCTTGTAGCGCTTCATCACCTCTGCCGTATTCTTGGGCAGCGGATTGATGAACTTGAAGTGGGCGAGGGCCGCTTTCTTGCCTGTGGCGCGGAGTTCGTCCATAGCGGCGTGCAGATGGCCGTAAGTGCCGCCGAAGCCGACAATCAGCAGTTCGGCATCGTCCTTGTCGCCTTCCACTTCTACATCGGGCACTTCGATTTTGGCAATCTTTTCGGCACGCAGGCGGGTCATCAGGTCGTGGTTCTCAGGGTCGGTAGAGATGGCGCCTGTCTTGTTGTCTTTCTCCAATCCGCCGAGGATGTGGGTGAAGCCCTCTGTTCCGGGGATGGCCCAATAGCGGCTGCCGGTCTTTTCATCGCGCTGGTAGGGTGTCCATGAACCTTGCATTTCGGGGCGTACATAAGGCGGAACGATAGCGGGATAATCGGCAAGCTTGGGCAGTTTCCACGCTGCCGAGCCGTTGGCAACGAAAGCATCGGTAAGCAGTACGACGGGGGTCATGTGCTCCAGTGCTATCTTGGATGCCATATAGGCGCATTCAAAGCAGTCTGTCGGTGAGGTGGCGGCAAGTACGGGCATGGGGCTTTCGCCATTGCGGCCGAAGAGTACTTGCAGCAAGTCGGTCTGCTCGGACTTGGTGGGCAGGCCTGTTGCAGGGCCACCGCGCTGTACATCGAGCACCACCAGCGGCAGTTCCATAATGACAGCCAGGTTCATGGCTTCCGATTTCAGGCAGATACCCGGTCCGGAGGTGGAGGTAACCGCCAATGCTCCGGCAAAGGATGCTCCGACAGCGGAGGCGCAACCGGAAATCTCGTCTTCGCACTGTACGGTCATTACGCCCAGTGACTTGTGCTTGGAAAGTTCGTGCAGCACATCGGTTGCGGGGGTGATGGGGTAAGAACCCAGGTAAAGCTTCAGGCCTGCTTTCTCGGCAGCGGCTATGAAGCCGTAGGCCGTGGCCTTGTTGCCCGTAATGTCCATATAGCGTCCGGGAGTCTTTACTTTGCTTTCAATCTTGTAAGTGTGAGAGGCGGATGCGTGGGTGTTGTGCCCGTAGTCGTATCCGGCGCGGATAACCTTGATATTGGCTTCTGCAATTTCAGGTTTCTTGGCGAATTTCTCGCGGATAAACTCTTCGGCTATCGTCAGGTCGCGGCTGAACAGCCAGCATACCAGTCCCACTGCAAACATGTTGCGGCACTTCAGCATGGATTTGTTGTCCATACCCGTGTCGGCAAGGCAGTCTTTCACCATTTGGGAGATAGGAGCGGCAATGACATCCTGTTTGATGCCCATTTCTTCAATGGGGTTGTCCGTCTTGAAAGCGGCCTTTTCCAAATCCGATTTCTGGAATGCGTCCGTATCGATGATAATACATGCGGTAGATTTGGCAAACTTATACTGTGTTTTTAATGCAGCGGCATTCATTGCTACCAGTACATCGCATTTATCACCGGGGGTATAGACTTTGTTTGCACCGATATGTACCTGAAAACCGGATACGCCCGTCAGTGAGCCTTGCGGGGCGCGGATGTCTGCCGGATAATCGGGGAATGTACTGATGTCATTACCTACCGTAGCCGAAACTGTTGAAAAGATGTTGCCGGCGAGCTGCATACCGTCGCCGGAGTCTCCGGAGAAGCGGACTACCACTTGCTCCAGTTCTTTGACCATCA
>ENA-OVGH01001608-OVGH01001608.1-human-gut-metagenome-genome-assembly--contig:-NODE-1608-length-14274-cov-6.343062_pt1 | contig 14274 bp, 12 predicted proteins | sample MGYA00237770_ERZ505419 | MGnify/ENA primary metagenome ERZ505419 (study PRJEB26158, sample SAMN06016353) | human gut metagenome | biome: human gut; feature: ankylosing spondylitis patient; material...
CCTGCACCCTGGTTGCCACCTTTAGCGTCCACCGCGCCGCCGTTGATGGTGATGTTTTCGCCGCTGCCGCCGAGGCCGCCGCCGATGCCTGCACTACCTTTGCCACCGGCAGCGTTCACTGTGCCGCCCTTGATGGTGATGTTTTTGCCGCCGATGCCGGAGCCGCCGCCGCCGATGCCTGCACCCTGGTTGCCACCTTTAGCGTCCACCGCGCCGCCGTTGATGGTGATGTGCTCGCCGCTGCCTTCGTGACCGCCGCCGATGCCGGCACCATCTTCACCGCCAGTAGCATTCACTGTGCCGCTGTTGATGGTGATGTTTTTGCCGCCGCCGCCGGAGCCGCCGCCGCCGATGCCTGCACCTCTGAAGCCGCCGGTAGCGGTCACTGTGCCGCCGTTGATGGTGATGTCTTCGCCGCTGCCGTAATCACCGCCCCCGATGCCAGCACCATAGTTGCCGCCGGCAGCAGTCACCGTGCCGCCGCTGATGGTGATGTTTTTGCCGCCGCCGTCGGAGCCGCCGCCGATGCCTGCACCACACTGACCACCGGTAGCGTTCACTGTACCGCCGGTGATGATAATGTTCTTCGTTCCATTATTTTTATGATAGCCATTATAGCTGCCGCCGATACCGGCAGCCGATCCCCCGCCTTTGGCCGTCAGGCTGCCGGCTTCTTTGTTCTCGTCCTTCAGGGTCAGCGTTCCTTCGGCTTCAGAGGCGTTTTTTTCAAGACCTGCCCTGTGCCAGCCGCTTTTCAGCTCGTTATTGCCGTCCAGCTCGATCTCCACATTGCCGTCTCCCTGAACGCTCAGAGCGGCTTTGTCATCGGTGTCGCTCACATCGATCTTCACGTCTTTCAAGGTGAGGTTCAGCACCTTATCGGCAAAATTGTTGATCACCGTAATGGTGTTGCCCCAAAAGCCATCATCCTTTGGGTTCACCGGAGTAGCGCCTGCAGGGGCAGCAGCCAGGGCTGCCTGCTGGTCTGCACTCTCCTGCCGGTCTGAGCTTTTCGGTTCCTCAGCGCTCTCCGGCTGGTCTGCATCTTTCGGTTCCTCAGCGTCCTCCGGCTGGGCAGACTGGTAGTTGTCCTCTACCACAGGGCCAAAGTCGGAATCCTCTGCTGCGGGGCCTTCCAGGTCGCTCTCCAGCGTGGTGATGACCGTATTAGAGGTGGTGATGACGGTCTCCTCCCCGGCCTTGTCCGTCCATTTATCTCCGCCCTGTTCGATGGTCTGGCTGCCATCCTCATTTTTGGTGATGGTAATATCGCCGTAGTCGATGTAGTAGGTATCTGCAAAGGCCGGAGCCGCCAGCGACACCGTGATGCTCAGCGCCGCCATCAAAGCTGCTACCCGGCGGAATGCGCCGTTCTTTTTCATGGTGGTTTCCTTTCTTTTTCTACGCTTGCTTGTGCTTTTTGCACTTCTTTGTTAAGAGTATTTCTCATTTTTATTATACCCCCCCCCCCTACAGCTTTGGCAATAGGGAAAGACGGCGAAATTTCGGGCTTAAAATCCTCATTTTTGCGGCAATGTGCAACAAAATATGGCAAGCTTCCTCCCTGCCCCGGCGGGTGCTTCCCTCGGGCATAAAAAAAAAAAAAAAAGCGCCTCTGCACAAATGTGCAGGGGCGCTGCTGTTTTTCTCAGCCCATCATGCCGGAGATGAAGATCTCCAGACCGATGCCGATGAGGATGACGCCGCCGAGGACGGAGGCTTTGCCGGAGAGTTCGGTGCCGAACTTTTTGCCGATGGCAAGGCCGGCTTCACAGATGAAGAAGGTGACGATCGCCACGATGAGGGAGCAGACCAGTGCCATGAACCAGCCGTACTCCGAGATGGTGAAGCCCACCGACAGCGCGTCGATGCTGGTGGCGACGCCCTGCATGAAGAGTGCGCCCGCGCTCAGCTCAGCGGCTTCCTCGGCCTCTTCGCCCTTGATGCCCTCAATGAGCATCTTGCCGCCGATATAGCCCAGCAGGATGAGGGCGATCCAGGGGATGAACTTTTCAAACGAAGAGAACAGCTCCACGATGGTGTGGACGCAGACCCAGCCCGTCATGGGCATGACAGCCTGAAAGATGGCGAAGGTGCCTGCGATCTGGACGCCCCTGCGGCGGGACATCTGAGGGTCATGCAGACCGTTTGCCATTGAGACGGAAAACGCATCCATGGCAAGGCCCACACCCAGCAGGGCGCTGTTGAAGAAAAACAAAAAACTCCATTCCATAACGATGCCTCCTGATTTGACCGGAATTGGTGGGCAGACAAAAGACCCGGGATCGGCGCGCATTTCGCCAATTCCGGGTCGGATTTTTACAAACTGACTCCATGTGGAATGGGCGTGGTACTCGCACCAAAGCACATGAGTCTCGCAAATGAAAGCAAGCCAGACAGCCGCCCGGGCCGTCATTGTGTTGACTTGCTGCGCTGCCTGCAAAACAGCGCCTGCTACTCCCCCATGAGGATCTTTCCTGTTGTCCGGTTATCGTACCACACAAACAGCGGATTTGTCCAGTATAACCGTGATTTTTTGCAAAAAACCTGCGGGAGAGCACCGCAGAAAGCGTGTACTCCCCCGCAGGGTCAGTTTATGTGTGGAAATGAGGTTTATTCCTCGTCGCCGGTGTCAGCCTCGGGAGCTTCGGCGGCCGATGCCTCATCGGCTGCTTCCATCTCTGCCAGCTGCTCGGCAGTGGGCTCGTCCTCGGTATCGGCCTCGATGCTCTCGGTCTGTGCCTCGTCGTCGTGGTCGGTGCGGGCCAGCACCATCACCTTATCGTTCTCGCCCAGACGCATGACCCGGACACCGGAGCCGTAGCGGCTCTGGACGGGGATCTCGTTGGCGTGCAGGCGGATGATGATGCCCTCCTGGCTGCTCAGCAGCACATCGTCGATGTCGTCCACGATCTTGACGGCTGCCACCTTGTCCTTGGAGGCGTCGTAGTTGCGGATGCCCTTGCCGCCGCGGGCGGTGATGCGGTAGGTGTCGATGTCAGAGCGGCGGCCCTTGCCATTTTCGGTGACGGTGAGCACCGTGCCGCCCTCGCGGCAGATGCAGACGCCGACGACCTCGTCGCCCTCGGCCAGCTTGATGGCGCGGACGCCGTGGCCGCTGCGGCCCATCGGGCGGGCATCGGCCTCGTTGAAGCGGATGGCCTGACCGTTGCGGGTCGCCACGATGAGCATATCATTGCCGGTGGTCAGGCGGGTCCATGCCAGCGCGTCGCCCTCGTTGAGCGCAATGCCGATGAGGCCCGTCTTGCGGATGTTGGCGTACTGCTCCAGCGGGGTGCGCTTGATGAGGCCCTGCTTGGTGACCATGGTGACGAAGCCGCCCTTGTTGTCCCCGTCCTTGGGGTAGCAGAGCATATTGGTGACCTTTTCGCCCTCGGCCAGCTGCAGCAGGTTGACGATGTTGCTGCCCTTGCTGGTGCGGCTGCCCTCGGCGATGGTGTAGCCCTTGATGCGGAAGAGGCGGCCCTTGTCGGTAACGAACAGGACATAATCATGGGTAGAACCCACGAACATCTCCTGCACGATGTCCTCTTCCTTCCGGGTCATGCCGGAAATGCCGCGGCCTCCGCGCTTCTGGGCCTGATAGGTGGCCTTGAGCTGGCGCTTGATATAGCCGGCCTCGGTGAGGGTGTAGACACACTGCTCCTCGGCGATGAGGTCTTCGATGTCCACTTCGCCGGTGACGGACTGGATCTCGGTGCGGCGCTCGTCGCCGAAGCGCTTTTTCATGTCCAGCAGCTCGTTCTTGACGATCTCCAGAACGCGGGCGTCGTTGGCGAGAATGTCTTCCCAATCCTTGATCTTTGCCTGCAAGCCGGACAGCTCTTCCTCGATCTTGAGGATCTCGAGACCAGCCAGACGGCCCAGCTGCAGCTTCACGATAGCGTCGGCCTGCGGGTCATCGAAGCCGAACTGCTCCATGATAGCGGCCTTTGCCTCGGCCATACCGCCCTTGCAGGCGCGGATGGTGGCGATGAGCTCATCCACGATGTCGGTGGCCTTTTTCAGACCCTCGAGGATGTGGGCGCGCTCCTTGGCCTTCTTCAAATCATACTGCGTGCGGCGGCGGACGACTTCATCCTGGAACTCGACGTACTTCTGTATCATCTGTTTCAGGGTCATGACCTTCGGCACCTTATGGTCGATGGCCAGCATGATGACGCCCACGGTATCCTGCAGCTGGGTGTACTGGTACAGCTGGTTCAGGATGACCTGTGCGTTGGCGTCCTTGCGGATGTCCACCACGATGCGCATGCCCTTGCGGTTGGTCTCATCGTTCAGGCCGGTGATGCCCTCAATGCGCTTGTCCTTGACCAGATCCGCCATGTTCTCGATCAGGCGGGCCTTGTTGACCATATAGGGGATCTCGGTGATGATGATCTGGGTACGGCCATTCTTGGTCTCCTCGATGGTGGCACGGCCCCGCAGGGTGATCTTGCCGCGGCCGGTGGCGTAGGCGGCACGGATGCCGCTGCGGCCCATGATGATGCCGGCGGTGGGGAAGTCCGGGCCCTTGATGTATTCCATCAGGCCGGGCAGGTCGATATCCGGGTTTTCGATATAGGCCACACAGCCGTCAATCACCTCACTGAGGTTGTGGGGCGGGATGTTGGTGGCCATACCGACCGCAATGCCCTGACTGCCGTTGACCAGCAGGTTCGGGAAGCGGCTGGGCAGGACGTGGGGTTCCTTCTTGGTTTCATCAAAGTTGGGATCCCAGTCGATGGTCTCCTTCTCGATATCCGTCAGCATCTCGCAGGCCATCTTGGACATACGGGCCTCGGTGTAACGGTAAGCAGCCGGGGGATCGCCGTCAACGGAACCGAAGTTGCCCTGGCCGTCGACCAGCGGGTAGCGCAGGCTGAAATCCTGTGCCAGACGGACCATGGCATCATAGACCGACGCATCGCCGTGGGGGTGGTACGAGCCAAGCACCGCACCGACGGTATCGGCGGATTTGCGGTAGGGGTGCTGCGGGTCGTTGCCGCGCTCGTGCATCGTGTACAGGATGCGGCGGTGTACGGGCTTCAGGCCATCGCGCACATCCGGCAAGGCACGGGATACGATAACGGACATGGAATAATCCAAAAATGCCGTTTCGATCTCCTGCTTGACATCGCGCACAATGACCTTCGTGCCCGAACCGGGCACCATGATAACATTTTCTTCCATTCAACTCACCTTTCGGATTGTTTCAAAGCCCTTTTGCAAAAGCTTCACCGAAAATCTTCACTCTATCATCAAAATATCAAAAACAAAATTCATCAGCGTCTAGCAGCAGCGGAAATTTCCACCGTAATCCGGGGTGGTAATAGATTGCCCACACGCAGCGGGCGCACAATGTGTGCCCCTACAGGGGCCGCCATTCACCCTGCCCCGTAGGGAACGATCTTGACCGTTCCAAAACCTGCGGGCTTTTTGCTCCCTCTCCCCTGCCGCCTTTTCTTTAACCCAAATGATTAAAGTTTTTTGCCAGGCTTTTTTTCAAAAAAGCCGCCAAAAAAGCCGCGAATCAAACGTCCAGACGTGCATACTTGGCGTTGCGTTCAATGAACTCCTTGCGGGGTTCCACCTGCTCGCCCATCAGGATGCTGAACGCCTCGTCGGCGCGCTCGGCATCTTCGATCTTGATCTGCACGATCACGCGGTTATCAGGGTTCATGGTGGTTTCCCACAGCTGGTCGGGGTTCATCTCACCAAGGCCTTTGTAGCGGTTCACCTTGGCGCCCGGCATCTCAGCCGAAAGCTGCTTCATTTCGTCTTCGTTGTACGCATACTTGACGGTGCTGCCCTTTTGCAGCTTGAACAGCGGCGGCTGTGCCACATACACATACCCGTGTTCAATCAGCGGCCGCATGTAACGGAAGAAGAAGGTCAGCATCAGGGTGCAGATGTGGGAGCCGTCAACGTCAGCATCAGCCATGATAAAGATTTTGTGGTACCGCACCTTGTTGATGTCAAATTCATCGCCAATTCCTGTGCCCAGTGCCGTCACAACCGGCATCAGCTTGTCGTTGCCGTAAATGCGGTCGGCGCGGGCTTTTTCCACGTTCAGCATCTTGCCCCACAGCGGCAGGATTGCCTGGATGTTGGAATCACGCCCCTGCTTGGCAGAGCCGCCAGCAGAGTCACCCTCGACGATGAAGATTTCGGTCTTGGCGGGGTCATTCTCGTGGCAGTCTGCCAGTTTGCCCGGCATACGGTTGCTTTCCAGCGCACTCTTGCGGCGCACCAGGTCGCGGGCCTTTTTGGCTGCGGCACGGGCGCGGGCTGCCTGGGTCACCTTTTCAAACACAGCCTTGGCAACAGCAGGGTTTTCTTCCAAAAATTCGCTGAGCTTGTTGTACACAATGTTGGAAACCAGCGTCTTGATGTAGGTGTTGCCCAGCTTGGCTTTGGTCTGGCCCTCAAACTGCGCTTCCTGCAGCTTGACGGAAACAACGGCGATCATGCCTTCGCGCACATCGCTGCCCTGCCAGTTTTCATCCTTTTCCTTCAGGTAGCCCTTGGCACGGCCAAATTCGTTAAACACGCGGGTCAGCGCGGTTTTCAGGCCTTCCTCGTGGGTGCCGCCCTCCGGGGTGTGCACGTTGTTGGCAAAAGAAAGGATCAGCTCGTTGTAGCTGTCGCAGTACTGCAAAGCAACTTCGGCCACAGCGCCGTTGGCTTCGCCTTTCATATAGATGACCTGCGGGTGCAGCGGGGTCAGGTCGCGCTTTTCATGCAGATACTGCACAAAGCTGCGCACGCCGCCCTCATAGCACATGGATTCCTGCGGCGGTACACCGTCGTTTTTCTCAATGCTTTCGGGGCGCTCATCCGTCAGGGTAATGCGCACACCGGCGTTCAGGAAGCTTTCTTCCCGCAGGCGCTTGAGCAGGATCTCATAATCGTATTCGGTGGTTTCGGTGAACATTTCCGGGTCTGGCTTAAAAGTAACGGTGGTACCCGTAGATGCCGCCACACCGATCTTTTTCAGGTCTCCATCCGGTTTTCCGCGCTTGAAACTCTGCTCGTACTCGGCGCCGTCACGGCGCACATGCACAACCAGCCATTCGCTCAGCGCGTTTACAACGCTGGCGCCGACGCCGTGCAGACCGCCAGCCACTTTGTAGCCGGAATCCTCGCCGCCAAACTTGCCGCCGGCATGCAACACGGTATACACGACCGTGACAGCCGGGATGCCCAGTTTGGGTTGGATATCCACCGGGATACCGCGGCCGTTATCACTGACTTCAATGATATTGCCCGGCTTGATGGTCACTTCAATATGGGTGCAATACCCGGCCAGAGCTTCATCGATGGAGTTATCCACGATTTCATAAACCAGATGATGCAGACCGGAAGGGCCTGTGGAACCGATATACATGCCGGGGCGCTTGCGCACAGCTTCCAGCCCTTCCAGGACCTGGATCTGCGCGCCGCCGTACTCATGGTCGGTCGCCGTTTCGCGGTTGGTTTCGGTGATGATTTCTTCTGACATGAACTTTCCTCCCATTTCTTACGAGGTGCGGGGATTTCGGCAGCTTTTTTCAAAAACTTAAACCGGCATTTCTGCCGTTATCAGGGTAAAACCTGCCCCTTGGTATATCTGGGGTGCATTTTTGCATCTGTAAAAATTATAGACGCTTTTTTGTCCGCCTAACATTTTTCTGCAGTTTTACTGCCCCATATCAAACTTTGCCGCGCGGTTGCGGATGGCGGCGGTGGATATCTGGGTAATATAAACCGTATCATCGGGGAAATCTGTCAGGACAAAGCTTTTTGGCATACTGCCGCTCACATCCACAACAGCCCCTTCCTGCTGGGCATGCCGCAGGAATTCATCGGTGATCTTTGCCTTCTGGCCCGCATCGGTTGCGGTATCCAGGTCAAACACCCCGATGACGTCCCGCGTATTTACGATAAAATCCTGACCTAAGTGAAGATACATGATAATTAGTAATGAGAAATTAGCAATTAGGAATCGGAGACAGAACAAATTGCCGGGTTTGTCTTTTGGGGATCACGGTTCAGGAATGGGATGGCACTCTGCGCCGCCCTTTGGTCGTCTCAAAATTTAGAAATTTTATTTCTGCATCGCGTCAATTTTTGCAACGTTTTTATTTTGAACTTTGCATTCATCAGTGCTTATTTTAAGACTGCGTTTTACTTTTAGTTTTCTATTATTATAAAGATAATTAAAAGTTTTTTCCGGTTCCCTTTTTTCAAAAAAGGGAACAAAATCCCCCGTAAAGCAAAACCTCAACCCTCCCGCACGGTTCCGTGGTCCACAAAGACCAGCTTGCCGTTGGTTCGGGCAAAGGCGGCGGAATCGCAGGTGGTCACAAATGTCTGCTTGTCCTCAATGCGGGTCAATAGATACGTCTGGCGTGCGTCATCCAATTCACTGAGCACATCATCCAGCAGCATCACCGGATGTTCGCCCAGCACCTCGCCCGCCACGCTGGCTTCCGCCAGCTTCATGCTCAGCACCGCACTGCGCTGCTGGCCCTGGCTGCCATAAATTTTTCCCGGCTGGCCGTCAATTAAAATTTCCAGGTCCTCGCGGTGGGGCCCCGTCAGGCAAAAGCCTGCCCGCAGCTCGGTGTTTTTCACCTCGCGCAGCTTGGCCGCCAGCGCTTCCGGGCTGCCCGGATCGCAGCAGGGGCAGTATTGGATCTCCAACTTTTCTGCCCCGCTGGAAATATCACGGTAGTTTGCCGCTGCCGCCGGGGCCAGCTGGTCCAGATACCCCGCACGCCGCCGCATGACTTCGCAGCCATAGGTCACAAGCGCTTCGTTGTAGGTTTCCAGCAGAACATCCCCGCCGGGGGTGATGTCATACGCTTTCAACAACGCATTTTTCTGCGCTACCACGCGTAAATACCGCCGTTCCGCCGCCAGGTAGCCGGGGTACAGCTGACAGAGCGCGGCATCCAGGAAATGCCGCCGCCCTTCCGGCCCGCCTTTGACCAGGCTCAGATGGTTGGGGTCAAACGCCACCGCCGTAAAAGTTCCTGCGATCGAAGCAGCTCTTCCGCGGTCGGCTCCGTTCAGACGTACCGTCCGGCCGGGGCGCTGGGTTCCTTTGGCGCCAACGGTCAACCGTATTTCCTGGGGGCGGTCTCCCGCTTCAAATGCGGCCTCCAGCACGGCAAAGTCAGCGCCGCGCCGGATCAGCTCGGCGTCCTTTGCCCCACGGAAGCTTTTGCCTCCGGTCAGCAGCCAGACGGCTTCCAACAGGTTGGTTTTGCCCTGCCCGTTTGCCCCGCACAGAACCGTCAACTGCGGGGCGGGTTCCAAAACAGCGGCGGATAAATTGCGATAATCCGTCACCGCAAGGCGGTTCAGCCGCATCAGCAGCCCTCCGCGATCTGAACCTGGCGGCCTTCCAGCTCCACCACATCGCCCGGCACGCATTTTTTACCGCGCATGGTGCAGGGTTCCCCGTTCAGCTTCACTTCTCCGCCCTGGATCAGCTCCTTGGCTTCGCCGCCCGTTTCACACAGGCCGGCAAATTTCAGCAGAGCATCCAATTTGATAAATTCCGTGTGGATTCGTACTTTTTCCATCGTATCAGCCTTCATTCTTAAAGCGTACCGGCAGCACCAGGTAAATAAAGTCTTCGCCCTCCACCGGCAGGACCTTTACCGGGCTCAAGGGGCCGTTGATCTCCAGGCGCAGCTTTTCGCACTTGGAATAGCGCAGCGCATCCAGCAGGTAGCGGTTGTTGAACCCGATTTCCATGGAATCGCCTTCCATGCTTTCCGGCGTAAACTCATCCACCACCTTGCCCAGCGGGGTCTGGCAGCGCACAGTTACTTTATCCGGTGCAAAATTGATGCGCAGCGGGTTCTTTAAACGATCGGTAATAATCAAAGAAGCACGTTCCAGCGTATCAATAAAGCTCTTGCAGTCGATCACGACCTTGGTGCGGCTCTCTTTGGGAATCACGCTCTCATAATTCAGGAACTCGCCCTCGATCAACCGGCTCATGATGGTGTAGCCGTTGGTAGTAAACACCACATAGCGGCGGTTTGCATCAATTTTGACCGGTTCGTCCGGCCCGCCGGTGATTTTCAGCAGCTCCTGCAGCGTTTTTGCCGGAATGATAATGCGGATATCGCGGGTGCATTCCACATCCCGCTTAATGATGGCCAGGCGGTAACCGTCCAGAGCCACAACCGTCAGGCGGCCCGGCTCGATCACGAACAATTCACCGGTGTGTGCGGGCTTCTTATCTTCCACAGCGACCGCATAGATGGTCTTTTCGATCAGCTCGCGCATCATCGAAGTCGGAATGGTCATGGTATTTTCGGCTGCCGTGTTGGGCAGGCTGGGGTAATCGCTCGCGTTCATGGCGGGGATCTCAAACTCTGCCACACCGCCAGAAATAATTGCCATACCTTCGTTATTCAGCTCCACCGATACGGTGCCGGACGGCATACGGCTGACCATGGAGCCAAACAGCTTTGCTTCCAAAACCGTCTCGCCGGGTACCTGAACATTGCACTCAATATTGGTGGTGATGCCCATTTCCATATCGTAGCCGGTCAGCGTCAGCTGGAACCCTTCGGCTTTCAGGTAAATGCCCTCCAGCACGGGGATCGCCGCGCGGTTGGTGATGGCGCGGGAAACGCCGTCGATCGCAGCAGACAGCAGCGACTTGTCACATTCAAACTTCAATGTTGTCACCTCGTATATAATCACTAAACTTACAGAAAACTGTGAAGTGTTGTAGCCTGGCAGGCGGTTCAGAAATCTGAAATATCCGTTTTGTATAATCCTTATTTGCTGATGGGCCTGACGGTGCAGAACACGTAAAATGTCAGGGTAAACTAGATACTTTGATAGTCATAGTAGTAGGCTACGTTGAATCTGTGGAAAAGCCTGAAACCTCCGATTCCGAAGCAATTTTTGAGGACCTGGCTTTCCGCAAAACTTCGTGGAAAGAAAAATCTCAAATGTGGAAAACCTGACCTTTCAACCTGCGCTGTGGAAAATCCGTGTTAATTGTTGAAAAAACAGTTGAAAATGTTGAAAGTGGGAAACTGCTGTCGGAACCCGGAATATCCGTTTTGAAAACCCGGAAAAGGCATGGCACGTTCTGCATATTCATGCATAAACATGCAGAACGCCGGGCGTTTCATTGTCAACCTGCAGCATGCATCAGGTACGGATGTTCTTCATGATATCGTCCACGGTTTCCTTCAGGTGGCGGTCCTTGCCGATGTTCTTCTCCATCGTATTGATGGAGTACACAACGGTGGAATGGTCACGCTGGAATTCGGAACCGATGGCTTCCATGCTCATACCGGTGATCTCGCGGATGATATACATCGACATCTGGCGGGCGGCACTCACATTGGCGCTGCGCTTTTTCCCGCGGATGTCGGAGGGAATCACATTATAGGTGCGCGCCACTTCGTTGATGATCTTTTCAATCGTAACGGGGATGGGCTGGGTATCATTCAGTGTATCCTTGATGGCGGTCGTCGTCACGCCGATGCAGGGGGCAATACCCTCCAACATATAGTAGGCGTTCAGCTTTTTCACTGCGCCCTCCAGCTGGCGGATGTTCTGCTTCAGATGGTTGGCGATGTATTCCGCAACGTCATCAGGCAGATCCAGATTCAGCAATTCGGCCTTGCGCTTGACGATCGCCACACGGGTTTCGAAATCAGGCGGCTGGATATCCGCCGTCAGGCCCCACTCGAACCGGGTGCGCAGACGCTCTTCCAGGCTCTTGATCTCCTTGGCCGGCCGGTCGGATGCCAGCACGATCTGCTTGCCGGCATTATGCAGCGTATTAAAAGTATGGAAAAACTCTTCCTGCGTTGATTCCTTGCCCGCCAAAAACTGGATATCGTCGATCAGCAACACATCGGCTTCGCGGTATTTCTGGCGGAACTGTTCGGTCGTTGCCATTTTGACCGCGGTGATGATCTCGTTGGTAAACTTTTCGCAGTCCACATAGACGATATTGTAGTCCGGATGGTTTTTGTGGATCTCGATCTGAATCGCGTTCAGCAGATGCGTTTTGCCCAGACCGGACGGTCCGTAAATGAACAGCGGATTGTAAGCACCGGACGGGTTTGCCGCAACCGCCTGCGCCGCCGCAAAGGCAAATTGGTTGGACGGTCCGCGGATGAAGTTTTCAAAGGTGAAATCATACCGGCCCGAGGGCAGGCTGGCTTCATCCATTGGGCGTTTTTCTTTGGCAGCCTCTGGTTCAGGCTGCGGCACAGTGAACTTGACCTCAACATCAAAGCCAAGTACAGCCTTAAACGCATCCTTCAGCAGACCCGTATAACGGTCAGACACGATCTTACAGATAAAATCATTACGGACTTCCAGCGTGATGCAGTTGGAATTTTCAAAGCTGACCGCTTTCAGCCCGCTGATGTAATACTGGTACGTCGCGTCGGCAGTATGTTCGCGGCAATAGGCTTTGGCCGCGTCCAGTACGTCGTTGAATGAATCCATGGATACTCCCCACTTTTGTGTTAGTCAAGGCAATGCACTGCCGCCCCGCAGGCTGCCGCCCAATTTTTGCAAACAAAACACAAGCCGCCCCCATTATAATAAAGTAAAGAGCGCCGTATCGTTCCACAAAATTCCGGCTGCATCCGGCAGGGTATTGCTGCACGGCCTAAAATTCTTGGGCAGGCGGGCGGAGCATGCAGCAGCCGGCGGCTGCGGGGAAGATGTTGCCTTTCCCGGTCCGCCAAAACCGCTGTGTCAACCCGCGGAAAGCAGGCCCGAAAGCCTGCTCTGCCGATTTTTAGACACAGAGATACAGATATAGTATAGCATAAATTTACCCCCAATACAATTATAATAGGGTACAATTTTCCACGATATGGGCAATAAAAGTTGAAAATATGGCAAAAAATGCAGGTTTTGAACCAACATTCCACCAAATCCACACCTCACAGCGGGCTCGTTTGCATCTATTTGTCCGCTGGGCCCGCCCGCGCAGAGCGCAAAATCCAATCCTTCGAACCTGGCATGGGATCGCCGCGTGGATTTTTTCGCGGTTTGCTATTGACAAACTTGCCGTCCTTGCGCTATAATCAAAGTCTGCAAGGCTGCCCCTGTATCTACGGGCATTTGCCAAGCGTAAATCGCCAAAAAATGCCCAGTATTGGGGAAACTTTGAAGGAGGGAATACGAAATGAAGCAGACTTTCCAGCCGAAGAAGCGTCAGCGCAGCCGCGTTCATGGCTTTTTGAAGCGCATGGCTTCTAAGAACGGCCGTAAGGTGCTGGCCCGCCGCCGTGCTAAGGGCCGCAAGAACCTGACCGTCTGATTTTTCAGGCACAGGTTTCGCAAACACATGCAAACAAAGGCTGCTGATTTCTTGTCAGCGGCCTTTTTTGCTAGGATGTACTGGAAAAAAGCCAAAATTTGGAGCATTTTCACAAAGGCAAACCCGTTTTTTCGGCGTTTTGCCTTGGCCTATAACAGTTCCGGTGCACCATCCATTCCCACTCCCTGCACGTATTAAGCCGTGCAGGCCATACAATCCTACCATGCCGGAGGAACCCCGCCATGCGCTATCGAACCCTGACCAAAAATAAGGAATTTTCCCGCATTTATGCCCGCGGCAAAAGCTATGTTCACCCCAATCTGGTGCTGTATGTGGCCAAAAACCGGCTGGGCTATACCCGCATCGGACTGACCGCCACTAAAAAGGTGGGCCATGCCGTGCAGCGCAACCGTGCGCGGCGCATTATGCGCGCAGCACTTTCGGAACACCTCTCGCAAAATATCGGCGGATATGATATAATCTTAGTAGCGCGTGCCCGCACGCCCTACCTGAAAAGCACCCAACTGAGCAAAACACTGGCGGGCCTGATGCGCAAAGCCGGCCTGCCGGATAAAGCTGCCGCGGTGCCGCAGCAGCCCGCGGCCAAACCGCAGCCGAACGGTGCACCGGAGTGATCAGCCGGGTGCTGATTGCCCTGGTGCGCGGCTACCAGAAGGTCATTAGTCCGCTGCTGGGGCATAACTGCCGGTTTACCCCAACCTGCAGCCAGTATATGATCCAGGCTATCCAGGTGCATGGCCCGGCCAAAGGCCTGCTGCTGGGCCTGTGGCGCATTCTGCGCTGCAACCCCTTTGGCAAGTACGGCTATGACCCCGTGCCGGAAAAGGGGCGCTGGATGAACCCAGAGCGGAAGCTGTTCAGAGAAAAGCGATAAGGCTGAATTAAACTAAGGCAACACCGCACAATTCCCGCCTTGCGGCTTAAGCACCGCTCCGGCA
>ENA-OVGH01001639-OVGH01001639.1-human-gut-metagenome-genome-assembly--contig:-NODE-1639-length-14054-cov-2.817558_pt1 | contig 14054 bp, 8 predicted proteins | sample MGYA00237770_ERZ505419 | MGnify/ENA primary metagenome ERZ505419 (study PRJEB26158, sample SAMN06016353) | human gut metagenome | biome: human gut; feature: ankylosing spondylitis patient; material...
TGCTTTTTCTTACTTTCCAACTGCTTGACGGTCAGACGGCTGTCGCTGTTGTCCATGCTCTCCAACTGCATCTCCAGCTCGTCAATTTGCTTGCGGATAAACTCGGCTTTTCTGGCATCGGAAAGTGGAATCTTTTCAAACTGGCTGTGACCGATTACCACAATGTCATAGTTGCCGGTGGCGATTTTGGCACAAAACCGTTTACGGTTTGACTTTTCAAAATCGCGCTGCGTTGTCACCAAAATGTTTGCATTGGGGTATAGCTTCAGCGCTTCACTGGCAAATTGGCCTGTCAGATGATTTGGCACGGCGACAAGTGTTTTGCTGCATAATCCCAATCGCTTTTTCTCCATCGCGGCGGCGACCATCTCATAGGTCTTACCTGCGCCGACAGTGTGCGCCAGCAGTGTGTTGTGCCCGTACAAAATATGTGCAATGGCATTGCGCTGGTGGGGCCGCAGCGCGATTTCCGGGTTCATGCCGAAAAACTGGATGTGGCTGCCGTCGTACTCACGGGGGCGAATGCAGTTGAACTTTTCATTGTACAGCGCCACCAAGCTTTCCCGGCGTTCACGGTCCTTGAAAATCCAGTCTTTAAAAGCATCTTCTATCATCCGCTGCTTGGCCTGTGCTTCTTCGGTGGCAGGACCATTGAGTTTATGCTGCTCCTTGCCGTTTTCGTCATAGATTGTATCGTAAATTTTGGTGGCCCGCAGGTTGAGTGCGTTCTCCAACAAATGATAGCCGTTGATACGTTTTGTGCCGTAGGTGTTCGTGACGCGGATATTATCGTTGCCCTGGCTCTTGTTGGAAATATACCAGTTATTCAGGTATTCATTGTAACGGACAGCTATTTTCTGTTCGCGGTAGGTTGACTGAAAAAGTTCATCGGCAAACCGCTTGATGATTTCCGGCCCGATCCATGTGACACCCAACCGAACCGTTATTTCGCCCGCCGTCAAGTCCTTGGGCTGCACCTGTTCCAACGCTTCTACATTGATGCGGAACGCCGGGTCTTGGTCGGCTGCAACATGAGCAACACGCAGCTTTTCGCGTACATTGCCGGACAAATACTCATCCGCCATAAGGTAAACAGGGCTGCCGTCCTCCTGTTTGCGGAAAGGCTCTACAAAAATAACGCCCGCCAGTTCCTTGGCAAGCGTTGCTTCATCTTTCCCGGTAAGGTGCATCATGTAAGGCATATCGACCTTGGCACGTTCCCCGATGCTCAGTGCCAGAGCGTCCGATGCCGTGTCGGCGTGGTCGGGTATCTGTGCAGAGCGGATAGTCCTTTTGGTGAACATATCCGACTTGCTGATAAAGTTTCCTTTTTCATCGACATTTTCCAGTGAACACAGCAAATAGTAGCTGCTGTCATCCCGGAAAGACAACTCCGCGCTGCGGCTGTTGATTAGGCCGTGCTTGGCGCGGAAGGCATCATACTGGCGGTTAAGCTGGCCTTGCAGACGGTGGATTTCCTCGTCCGACAAGTCCTGCAACTGCGCATCGATCAGAGCGCGGGTGGTATCGCGCAGTTCCACCAGTTTGCGGATACGCTCGGCAGAGGCTGCGTTGGGATTACATTCCCGCATGACTGCGCCTTCGCGGTAATAGATTTTATCGTCCTTTACCGTGTAGCTGAAATTACGCACAAAGGGATCGGCATCAATGTACTTGGTGTCCTCGCCGCTTTCCTCCTGTATGGGAATTTCGGCTTTTGTCAGCGTGGCTGTAAGATGCTGCATGGCGGCATCAATTTGCGTTTCCAGCAACGGCTTTCCGAAACGGTCCACCGCATCGGGGTCTATTGGCTGGCAGGTGGAAGCCGGGCCATACGGACCGGAGACTATCTCCATTCTGCCGCAAATCATTTCGGAGTGCTCCACAAAGTAGCGGTTCATGGTAATGCCGTTGGCATCTTCTGCAAGGTGCAGCCAAGGCTCGTCCTGCTGGCGCAGCGTATCGCGCTTTTGCAGAAAAATCACATCCGTCATGATCTTTGTGCCGCTGCCCTTGAACGCATTGTTGGGCAAGCGCACCGCACCGATAAGGTCGCAGCGCTCGGCAATGTACTTGCGGGCACGGTCATCCTTTTTGTCCAATGTGCCGCTGGAGGTGATGATTGCCATGATGCCGCCGGTGCGCAGCTTGTCGATGCTCTTGGCAAAGAAATAGTCGTGAATGGGAAAATGCAGCCGGTTATACTGAGAGTCATTGACTTGGAAATTACCGAAAGGGACATTGCCAATAACGCAGTCAAAATAGTTGTCGGGGAGAAGCGCATTTTCATAGCCGGTTACTTGGATATTGGCCTTTTGATATAGCTGCTTGGAGATGCGGCCTGTGATGCTGTCCAATTCTACGCCGTAGAATTTGGCATCACTGCTGCCAAAATGTCCGTGTGCGAGAAATGCGCCTGTGCCCATGCTGGGTTCTAGGATTTTGCCGCCCTTTACGCCGAAGCGCTCCAGTGCACGGTAGATGGGGTGGATAACGGTGGCGGGGGTATAAAACGCCGTTAGGGTGCTGCTGCGGGCAGCTTCATACTCAGATTCAGACAATGCTGCTTTCAGCTGGCTGTACTCGTTCGACCATGCACTTTTGTTCGGGTCGAACGCATCCGAAAGCCCGCCCCAGCCCGTGTACTGCGCTAAAATTTTCTGCTCATCCTCAAAAGCAGGGCTGCCGCCGTTCGCTACGCGCTGCTCAATTTCTTTCAGCTTTTGGATAGCGGCAATGTTGGCTGCAAACTTTTCGCGCGGTGCTGTCGGCAGGTTGTCCAGATAAGGGGCTTCATAGGTAATGGGTTCGCGGTGGTAAGGTTCATCTTCTGCCGAAAGCCGTTCTGCGTCCGCCATAACCTGTGCCACAAAGGGGCTGGGTTCTTCGATGACTTCGCCCACGATGGGTTCGGCAGTTTCTTCCGGCTGCTCTTGGCGGCTTGGAACTTCCGGGGCGGATAGTGCTGCATTTTTGGGGTTGGCAGCAAGCAGCCGCGCAAACTCCTCGTGGCTGACGGCACGGCCTACCAGCGGGAAACTTTCATCCCGCAGATGAATGTTTTCCCTGCCGATTTCCTCCACGGTAAAGGGTCTGTCATCTTCCAGATAAACCGTGCTGCCGATAGTTACAGGTGATTTTTCGACTTTTCTTGTAGTCGGATGATGCTTTTCAAACTCTGCTTCGGCGGTATTGATAAAATCCGAGAAGGCGCTGTTTTCAATGCCCTGCGCAGCAAGCTCGTGGTTATCTTGGAAGTAGTCGATATGGACAATGTTACCGTCAACCTCATAGCGGATTTCGTCCCGCAGAAGATTGGCATACACTTGGATCTCGTGCTCATCGTCCTCGGTGGTAGAGTAAGCAAACTCCACGCGGGTCAAGTCGGAGAAATTCGGCTCGTTTAGCCCCTCATTCTCGCAGAAATCCGCGATAGCGTGTTTTGCATGAGCGAGTGCGGCATCGTTCGCTGCGCGGGCGGCTTGCTGTTCTGCTGCCCATGCCTGATAGGTAGCTTTTTCGGCATCGGTCAGATACTGGTCGTTGTAAACCAAAAGCCGCAGGCGTTGGGCAACCTCTTTCCACTTCAAAACGCGGCGATACTCGCCGTCCTCTGTACGTCGGGTGATTTCAAGATTTTTGCCCATGTGGTCAAGAAAGCCGTGCCCACCATCACGGAAGAACCATGTGCCGCCGCCGATGCCGTATTCTTTTTTCAGCCAGCGGGCTTGATCTTCCTCGATAGGAAGTACCTGTGCAGAGAAATATTGCTGAATGCGAAATTTGCTATCTTCAAACCCGCCGCCTTTGCACAGTGCATCGGTAATGTCCTGCTCCGTAATGTACTTGCCGGATGCGTCAATGACGGGCTCGTTCCACTTTTTGGCTTCTGCCGCAAGGTCGATATTTTTTGCTTGCTGCTCATGGCTCGGCAGTCCTGCCTTTTCAGAATCTTCGGGAGTAAGAGTAAGCTGCTCCATCTGCTGCTGCACGGGTGTAGCCTTGATGGGAACGATCAGACGCCCTTGCTCGATAAGGTCAGCAATCTTTGCGGCAACAGCATCCCATGTCAGATTGACCTGTGCTGTTTTGGTAAGATAGTTGCCCTCCCAAAGTTCAAGGTACATATCATGCCGGATAAAACCCACGGTATTGTCATCCACGAACAAATATGTATAAATTTGCTTGTAACAGTGCTTGCAAAAGGCGCTGCGCTCGGCAAGGTCGGGATGCTCATTGAAATATTCCAGAATAGCCGCATTGTCGGCACGGCTGGAGGATTCTTTCGCAAGCAAGCCTAGAATCAGTTCATCGCTCAGCGGCGGCAAATCAGAAATGGGCACAGAAAAAGCGGAGGGCGTGGTATCGCTCTCCGCTTGGGGTTCTTGTATTACAGGCTGTAAATCTGCTGCATCGCCAGTTCCTCGGCTTGGCTCTGCAAGGCGTTCATCCACTGCGTCCAGCCCATAGGGTCTGTCTGCCGGTTCGGGGCGGTGCTCTGCTGCATCAGCGTCTGCATCGTCTGTTCGATTTGCCGGTGTACCGCGTTGTCCATCTCCGCCAGATGCGGGTACAGCGTTCCCTCCAGCAGCATCTCGTCGAACACCACCGGCGCGTTCTCTCGCAAGAATTTCCGCCGCAGGCTGCCGTACTTGCCGATTTCCGGCATCGGCGGCTCGTTCAGCGTCAGCGCCGGGATTTGGTAGCCGTTCACCATCATGTACTCCATTGTTGACCTCCTTGGTGTTATTGGTTTCTTCCTGTTTGTCACCATAATAGCGGACTTTTTCGGCGCGTGCAACACTGTCGATTTCTCTCGTGATGCTACCGATCTGCTGCATGAGAGGCCGTGCCGCCTGTTGGCAAGCGCTGCCCAAACACAGAGCAATGCGGTTTGTATCAAACTGGTTCACAGACTCAAGGGCAGACAGGTCCAGCCGCGCAGTATCCACGCCGCAACGCAGCGCGGCCATATACAGACAGCTTTGGGTGATAAGCTGTATAAATAGCTGCCGCTGTTCGTCTGGCTTGGCCCACTGTAAGCTGCTGCCGTCTATGGCATTTCCCAGTGCGGTTGTGAACATGGCGCTGCGCTGGGCAACGCAGGATGTAGAGAGCATGAGTAGGGCGCTCTGGATGCTGTCAGCGTGATTATCCGCTACGATTTTATCCCAAACAGGCCGCCAGTTCTGGTCTGTAATGACCCACGGCAGCGCTTCGGGAATCTCTGCGCGGGGGATGGTATCGGAAATGTCAAACAGATACCGCAGCCGGGAAGAATTGGCGCGAATGTCAAATACCGCGATACCGTGTGCGCCGCGCTTGACCCAGCGACCCGCATTGTTATTCCAGTAGGCTATGTCGGCCACGGCTGTGGCGGTGGGGCTTTGCTCGTGAATCAAAAGCTGGTTCGGGAAACTGTAATTATAAGCAATGGCCGCTGTCCGCAAAAATGCTTTCCAGCGGTCACTGCTCTCCGTGACGGCCTGCAGTTGCTTTTTGGCAAGCGCACGGATATTTTCGTATTTTGCCATAGGCTGCTCCTTATCGCTCGTGCTGTTCTGCTTTTGAAAGTGTGGCATTTTCAAGTTCCGGCAACAAGTTATCTACCTGCTTATACCCAATCGGCTGAACATAAAAAGCGTGTGTCTCGTTATCTTTGTGTGTCACAATAATATCGCTGACAGAGACGGAACGCATAGTTTTGGCGTTTGGACGGTCATCCCGATTATGCCGTGAATAAATGCTGTCCAGCGTTTCCCAACGCTCCATCTGCCCCTTGTACACGAGTTCGTAGTCCTTTGCTCCGGCAGCGAGCCTCGCAGGAGAATACTCCATAAAAACAAGGTCTCGCCTGTTAGTTTGATAGATTTCATAAGGGATTTGCACTCGCTTTTCGCTGCGAAATCCCCACGGAAAATAGGTGTCTGAATCAAATTGGAGTGGCTCATCCAGTTCATCTGAGAATACAACCGGTGTCACTGGCCGCCCGCAATCCAAGGAATCCAGAATTTCATCCTTGAATTTTTCCACGCTTGTGTAAGGAACGATTTCACCGATCATCCCGCCTGCACCGAGATATTCGATGTAGCCGACTACTTTATCTGTCTTTTCTTCCATTATCTTTCCAACCTTTCCCAAAAAGATAGTTTGTTCCCGTAGCGTTCATCCTGCGGGCGTACCTTTGCGGCGGGCAGTTCACCGCTTGCCATATCTTCGACTTGCGGTAGAAAAAGTAGACGGCTGTATCGGTCTGCTTGGTCTTTGGATAAGCCCACGACTTTATCACCATTTAGCCCGCAGATGAGAAATCGCCCGCGCACGGTAATTCCCTCGTCATTGACCTGTCTGTTATATTTCAGTCGGCTTTGGGCTTTGCTGCATATCAGCCCGATGCGAGGTGTGCCAAACGGTTTTAGAATTTGGCTTTCACCCTCGATTACCTCGGAAACCGCAGTCGCCACACTGGGAAAACCCGCTTGATAAGGGCAGTAGCCGGGTTCAACAACTAATAATCTTGTCATCGGTGTCCCCCTCATCTGCTGCCGTGCTGGTGGGCGCGGGCATAGTTTTCCAGCAGTTTTACGATAACCTGCTGCATCTGGTCGCTTGTAAAGCCTTTCGGAAAGTATCGTTCAACTTTTGCAACGGGAATCATAAGCTGCGGGTCACGCGGCTTTACACTTGGCGGCTTGGCGGCCATAATATGCTGGATTTTTTCTGGTGTCAGTACGCTTTCCTTGCTGGCCTCCTTGAGTTTTTGTGCTTGTGACAGTGAGGGGGTACAGCCCTCAGATTCCATATAAGAGAGGAAGTCCTCTTGTTCTTCTGGGGTAAGGTAGCTAAGTTCTACGGCGGGAGTGGTTTTTAGCTTGCCATCATCCACCATTTTCATAAGTTCGGGGGTGAGTTTGTTCAGACGGATAAAGCGCTGGACTGTTTTGTAGCCCTCGCCACTTCCATCTGCAACTTCTTGCACTGACAACTTCTGGACAACTTGTCCAGAAGTTAAATCACGGCGTTGCCCTTGCCTTTTAATAGCTGCCAATTTCATTTCATACGCTTTCGCCTTTTCACTCGGTAGAATATGCTCTCGCTGGCAGTTACTGTCCACCATCAGAATAATAGCAGTATCATCGTCCATATCCCGTACAATGCAGGGCATAGTTTCCACGCCCGCCCGCTGGCTGGCATGACAGCGGCGGTGGCCCGCTACAATTTCATACCCACCATCTTTCCGGGGGCGGACAATGGCCGGGGTCATGACACCGTATTCCTTGACACTGTCCACCATTTTGTCCATTTCGTCATCGTCACGGACTTGAAAAGGGTGATTCCGAAAGGGATGCAGTTCCGTCAGCGGCAAAATTTGGATCTTCTCTAATTTTGCATCCTGCCGCTCCTGCTCACTCGAAAAGAGATTATCGAGTGAGGGCAGATTGATGTTGCTGCCGTACTCTCTCATTTTCCGTCACCTCCTTGGCAAGCGCTTTGTATGCCAAACTGGCCGGGCCGTTGGCATCGTAGGTCAGCACGCTATGTGTACTGGCAGCGCTTTCTGCCGTGCGCGTACTGACAGGGATTTCCGCGCGGTAAATTTTCAGCGCATGACCGTAGGCGCTACGCAGGGCAGCACACACATCTTTGGAAAGGTTTGTCCGCTTGTCCACCATCGTCAGCACAATGCCGTCAATATCCAGCCGAGGATTGATACGGCGCTTCACTTGGTTAACAGATTTGAACAGGGATACCAGACCTTTGAGGGCGAAATGCTGCGCCTGCACAGGAATCAGCACTCGATCCGCCGCAACAAGCGATGCCACGGTGATGATGCCCAGCGAGGGCATACAGTCGATCAAGCAGTAGTCATATTTATCCTTGAACGGCTCCAATGCCTGTTCCATGATTTTTTCGTGCGCCATAACATTTACAAGGCTCACTTCCATATCAGACAGACCAATGTCGGAGGGAATGAAATCTACCTTTTCTTCATGGTGAATTACCACTTCTGGCGGCTTTTCGTCCTTGATAACAGATTCCATTAGGTCGCTGATTGTTGCGCCGTTTTCGGTGCCCGCATAGCCGAGATAGCTGCTCAAATCGCCCTGCGGGTCGGCGTCAACCAACAGCACCTTGTAGCCCATAGCCGCAAGTGCTGTGCCGAGGTTTACTGTGGTGGTCGTTTTGCCCACACCGCCTTTTTGGTTTGCAACTGCAATAGTTTTCATGTTCTGCTCCTTTACCGTTCCATGCTGATAAGTCTACGAGCCGCCAGCAGATAGTCGTTATAATCCTTGCCTATGGCCGGGGGCGCGTCCTGTACGATATATCCGCGTTCTGCAAGCTGTTTCGCAACAATTTTTGTGAAGTTTCGTCCGGGGTCGTCACGGTCAAAGCAAAGCGACACGCGCTTTACTTCGGGATGCTGCTGCAAAAAGTAGTCGATGGGCAGATAGTTCAGCCCGCCCAGTGCCAGATAATGCACACTGCGCCACTTTCCAATGTCTGTATACTGCCGCAAGGTCGCGCCGGACATAGCATCAATAGGGGCTTCGTAGATTTCTACGGTATCACAGGTTTCAATCTCGGCAGGAATCAGAAAACCATACTGTTTTTGGCTGCCCGCGACATCTCCGCGAAAGCTGCCTTGACAGCCGCGCTGAAAAGCAGAGCGCGGTACGCCGTTTTCATCTTTGCCCACAAAAACGCAGTTGCGGTAGTTGCCGCGCGTAGTTTGGTATAGGATTCCACTACCCACACAGTAGCGCAGCACTTTCGGGCTGATGCCACGGTGCATCAGATAGGCCGTTGCAGCTTCGGTGTTTCGATCTGCGGTGGGTAACTCAAACGGGCGGGTCGTGTGCTGCTGGGGAGAAGAAGCCTTAGCCGTCTGAATAGAAACAGGCGCGGGAGCCATTGCACTCAACAACCGTACCGCCGAGACAAAGTCCATGCCCTCAACCTTTACCAGATAGTCGAGTGCATTGTTGCCACCCTTGCTCTGCGAAAACCAGTGAAACAGCCCATTTGCGGGCGTGATAACAAGGCTGCTGTGCGTCTTGGTGCAATACTCCTTGTCTGTTTTGCGGACAAGCTCGCCGGGATGGTAGGTTTCAAGGTACTGCATGACGCTGATGCGCCGTGCAGCCTCAATATTTTTTTGATATTTGCCCATGATGACCTCCGATTTTTGAAATTAAAAAAGCACCTTGCCTGTGGACAGGTAAGATGCTTATAAGAGCCGATATTCTCTTTTTCAGTTGGCTGTTTCTTCAGCCAGCTGGAGAGGGGGTGTGGGGGAGAGGAACGCGCCGCGATCCCATTCCTATAAAAAGATATAGTTTCCCCTTGGATAGTTTTGACAGGCGTAACAAAGTGGCAGAATGACAGTTTTTGAATAATAGCGGGTCGCCAAACCGTTAGATAGTAGAAAAATGTCCGCTATTGGGTACTGCCGTTTTTTATGTGCCTCTACTTTCCGAATGCGGTGGTTTTTAGTCTGCCATTTTTGAAAGATTGTCCACAAAGCGAGAATGATTTCTCAACTACGTTGGTCTGCCAGATTTCCAATCGTAAGTACGTCCGAAAATCAAAAATTGTATCGTGGATAGGTGCTTTTTCACTAAAAAGGGGCAGGAAATAAGTTCCTTGAAATTCCTAAAAAATCCACCAAGTTCTTCTCACTTGGGCCGACTCAAAATCCGTTGGTGGTGACACCGTGTGGGTTCGACCCCCACCACCGGCACTGATATAAAACCCCAAAAGGCGCAGAGCTTTTTGGGGTCTTTTTTTGGTATGGTCACGGGGGTCGAACAGGGCGGCACGGCTAAGCCGCGCACAAAAGTCTCCGGTGGAGACTTTTGAGGCCCACGCCCCCACCACCGCTTAACAAAACAGCCCGGAACTGCCGCCTGCATTTGCGGTGGTTCCGGGCTGTTGCTTTACCTATTCACCTTGCAGCTGTCAACGTGCAGGTATGGGTTCCTGGAATGCCTTATGCCTTTTTGCTGTAATCGCGTGCGCCGTAAATGGCGGTGCCGATGCGCACAATGGTGGCACCCTCGCGGATGGCATCGGGGTAATCCCCGCTCATGCCCATGGAAAGGATATCCATTTTGGCGTTCTCATAATGGCGGTCAGCAGCTTTTGCCAGCAGTTCCCGCATTTGGGCAAAGAACGCGCGGGTCTCATCCGGGGTTGCAGCTGCCGGCGGGATGGCCATCAGGCCGCGCAGGCGGATATGCGGCTGTGCGGCTGCCATATCCAGCAGGGGCCACAGGCTTTCGGCAGAAACGCCAGACTTGCTCTCTTCCCCGCCGATGTTGATCTCGATCAAAATTTCCTGGGTCAGGTTTGCGGCGGCAGCGGCGCGCTCCACCTTTTGCAGCAGGTGCTCGCTGTCCACGCTTTCAATCAAAGCAGCACGGCCCACCACTTTGTTGACCTTGTTGGTCTGCAAATGGCCGATAAAATGCCCCGGCTTACCGCAATAAGCGTTGGCGTCGGTCTTTTCCACCAGTTCCTGCACATGGTTTTCGCCAAACAGGTCAATGGGCAGAACGGCGCTGGCAATCACCTCTTCCACGGTGCGGGTCTTGCAGGCGGCGCACAGCAGAATATCTGCCGGGTCGCGGCCGGCTTCACGCGCAGCGGCAGCCATATTTTCACGGATGCGGGCCACATTTTCGGCCATCATTGTCAGTTGTTCCTGTGTCAGCATGGTTCACATCTCCTGGTAAACGGCGCGGCTGCCGCCGATGTATTTGGGGCGGGTGCGGGCGCAGATGATGGGCGCAGCGCCGATCTGCTTGATGGTCAGGCGCACCGGCACGGCCACGCGCTTTAAGTGCATGCCAATCAGCGTACCGCCGATATCAATTCCGGCAGCGGCACGCACTTCCTCCACCAGAACCGGATGTTCAAACGCCTGCCAGCAGTTGGTTGCCCAACTGCCGCCCGCATGGGGCTGCGGCACGGCGTTCACCTGTTCATAACCATACTTTTCGGCAGCTTCCTGCTCGATGACAATGGCGCGATTCAGGTGTTCGCAGCACTGGGCCGCCAGATAGACGCCCTGCGCTTTGAGCACCGGCAGAATACCCGCCAGCACAGCCGCGGCGGCTTCCATGCTGCTGTCCTTGCCAATATGCCCGCCAACGATCTCGCTGGAAGAGCAGCCGACCACAAAAATATCCCCGGCGCGCAGGTGTGCAGCCGCCAGCAGTTCTTCCGCTGCCTGGCGTGCCTGCGCCGTAATGGCGGCGCAATCCGGTTTTTGAACGGTGTTTTGTTCCATAATCTACCCACCTTTTTCATTTACTGATCCGGCATTATTATAACACGGGATGCAAGGTTTGTACATTCTTAAACGGTTCTAAACCAATCTCCCCCCCATACAAAAACGGTGCAGCAAAGCCGCAGCCTGCTGCACCGTTTTGGGGCACTGCTGAAAACAAACTTATTCTCAGCGCTTGATATCGTAATTCATGTTCATCAGGTTGCGGATGGTGGAAACATCATCGGTGATGTTGGCATCGCCATGGATGGTGTGCTTGATGGCGGAGCTTGCCACCGCAAAGTTGACCATATCCATCGGCTTGTAGTTGTGCAGCATGGCGTAAATCAGGCCGCTGGCAAATGCATCGCCGCCGCCTACACGGTCCAGAATATTAAAGGTAAACAGCTTGCTTTCAAAGGTGTGGTCCTCATACCACATAAAGGCTTTCAGGCTGTTCTCGGAGCCGGAATGGGCATAACGCACATGGCGGGCAATGCACTTGATGTTGGGGTAACGCTCCACAAAGCGCTGGAAGATCTCATCCTGCTGTTCATAGCTGGGCTGTAGGGGCACGCCGTCTTTCCAGTCGCCCTGGGCGTGGTCGGCATCGTCTTTCCACAGGTGGTAAGGCTCAATGCCAAACAGAACATCCACATAGGGCAGGCACTTGGTGCAGTAGTCACGGGCTTCTTCCCAAGCCCACAGGGTGGAGCGGAAGTTGCCGTCAAAGCTGACGGTCAGGTCCTTTTCCTTGGCTTTTTTCAGGCAGGCCATCACAAAATCGGCGCAGTTCTGGCCCAAAGCCGGGGTAATGCCGGAAAGATGCAGCCAGTCAAAGCCGTCCAGCAGGGCGTCCAGATCCACTTTGGAAAGGTCATACTCAGTAAAAGCGGAGTGCTTGCGGTCGTAAGTAACCTTGCTGGGGCGGATGCCGTAACCGGTTTCCAGGTAATAGGTGCCCAGACGATGGGTCGGGGTTTCCTCCGGGGTGGAAAGGATCATCGGGGTGCAGTGCACATCATTGGAGCGCAGCCAGCGCACCGCACTTTTGCCCAAAGAGTTGTTGGGCACCACGCTGAAAAACGTGCTGTCCACACCCAGGTTGGCAAGAGCCAGGGCAATGTTGGCCTCGCTGCCTCCATAGCTGGCTTCAAAGTTGGAAGCCATACGGATCTTTTCATAGTTCGGCGGGGTCAGGCGCAGCATGACCTCACCAATCGTAATAAATTTAGCCGGGCTGTCGTTATGCAGGAGCAGGGGGTTAAAATGTTCCATAACATCTACCTCTCTTTTCTGGGCCCACGGGCAAAACCAGGTCATGGCCCGCCGCAGGGTTTGTTATGTCATATTTATTGTACCGTATTTTCGTCCCGGTTTCAACGATTTTCACACAAACTGCGCTCATATTTTGCGTTCCTTTTCACTGTTGCACAAAAAGGGCGGTACCGGGCGGCAAAAAACATCGCACACCCATGATTTTTTACCGTCCGGTTCGAATTGCATTTTAATGTCTTTTATTGTATAATAGTAGAAACTGTGCCCTGGCGGCGGCTGCCGCGCGGGGTGTTGATACAAGTGCCGCACAAAACAGCGTTCTGACGTTTTATGCGGGCCATAAATCTGGAGGGAGCCAAACATGGCCGAAACAATGCAGGTCTCCGCGCAGCGCGCCTGGACCCACCTGAAAAAATACCAACCGCTGATCCATGAACTTGTCAGCCGCGATCTGAAAGTCAAATACCGCCGCAGCTTTCTGGGTTACATCTGGAGCATTTTGAACCCGCTGCTGATGATGCTGCTGCAAAGCATCATCTTTTCGTACATGTTCCGCAACGATATCCCAAACTTCCCGCTTTACCTGATCTGCGGCAACACCCTGCTGAAGATCGGGGGCGACGGCAGCGGCTATGAAAACAGCGTGGTGAGCGTCACCAGCATCAAGAGCGGCGGTAAGGCTGCACTGAGCCTCCGGGCCGTTTCCGGCAAGGTCAGCGGCGATCTGGACGTTCAGGCCGGAACGCTGGGCGGCAAGAAGCTGGCGGCCAATGCAATGATCTTCGACGGCGGCAAGCAGGTGGCGCTGGCAGAGCTGAGCAAGAGCGGCGTCCGCGCCAGCCAGATCTCCTATGCCCGGACCAACTGGGCCGGGGAAGTGGATCTGATCGTCCTCAACAACAGCCAGTCCGACAACGAAATCTATGGCCGGGCGATTGTGGAGTTTAAACGCGATCCGGAGACTGGCGAGAAGTCTGACCAGACCATTGCCATCGAATACGGCAACGGTAAGACAACGAAGGCTATCAACAGCGGCAATGCAGTCAGCACCGGCACCTTTGTGGCGGTGCGGCTGAACAAGGCCGGGACTATGTTCACCAGCTTTGACACCATGAGCAAGCTGGGGAATGTTTCCGCCGGTGCCTGGGTGGGCAAAACAGCGGTGAACTACGGTGGCCGGACCTATGAGGTGGCCTCTGATGTCCAGTGCTATAATCTTGACACAGGCAGGTGGATGAATGATCTGGACACCGCAAAGAACTACGGCGGCACTATGAACCTCTATGTTTATGACGGCGTGATCCGTATCGTGGAGGTCAGGGGCTGACCTCTCCGGGAACAACAGCAGGCTCCGGCGGAAACGCCGGAGCCTGCTGCAAACACTCTGGAAAGGAGCGGATTTCCATGCAGCGTATTCTGACCCTGCTGGGCTGTCTGACGATATTGCTCTGTCTGACGGCCTGCGGAAAAACGGCAGAGGTTTCAGCAGAAGCCTCTGACG
>ENA-OVGH01001673-OVGH01001673.1-human-gut-metagenome-genome-assembly--contig:-NODE-1673-length-13874-cov-3.560098_pt1 | contig 13874 bp, 10 predicted proteins | sample MGYA00237770_ERZ505419 | MGnify/ENA primary metagenome ERZ505419 (study PRJEB26158, sample SAMN06016353) | human gut metagenome | biome: human gut; feature: ankylosing spondylitis patient; material...
AGGGCGAAAAGGTTCGTCGGCGACGAGATGATGACCTTCTTGTCGTAGGCGTCCGACCAGATGGCCGCGTCGTTCTGCAATGCGGCGAGGAAGGCCGGCTCGTTGGGGATGAACATGATGACGAAGTCGGGCGAGTTGAGCAGGCGCTGGTACTCCTTGCGTCCCAGTTCGTTGACGTGCTGGCGGACGGAGGCCGTGTGCGCTGCGAGGCAGCGGCGGCGCTCCTCTTCGGTCTCGGCCGAGGTGTAGCCTACGAAAGCCGTGAGCGAAACCTTCGAGTCGATGACGATGTCTTTCTTCTCGGGCAGGTGCAGCACGACGTCGGGGCGCAGGTTGTGTCCCTCGGCGTCCTTGATGTTGTATTGCGTTTCGTAGTGGATGCCCTTGATGAGCGCCGAACTGTCCAGGATCGTTTCCAGCAGCATTTCGCCCCAGTCGCCCTGCACTTTCGAATTGCCTTTCAGTGCGTTGGTCAGGTTCGTGGTCTCGGTCGTGATGCGCCGGTTGAGCTCCATCAGGTTTTTCAGCTCGGCCTTCAGTTCGCCGCGCTGTGCCGTCTGCGTGGTGTAGATGTCCTCGACGCGCTTGCGGAATTCGACGATGTTGTCGCGGAAGGGTTTGAGCAGCACGTCGAGCGACTCCTTGTTGGTCTCTTTGAAATGCTTGGACTGCTCGCCCAGTATCTCGGTTGCAAGGTTGCGGAACTGGGCCCGGAAGGTCTCCTCCAGTTTTTCGCGCTCGGCTTTTTCGGCCGCGCGATCCTCGGCGTTCTTCGCGCGCAGCGATGCGATCTCGGTCTGGGACGAGGCGCGGAGTGCCGCCAGTTCCGCTTCGGTGCGTGTCCGCTGCTCGGTCAGCGCCTGCACCTGTCCTTCGTAGCGCTGCCGCAGCTCTTTTTCCGCGGACAAGGCCTGTTCCGCGGCGGCCAGCCGGGCTTCGGCCACCGCCAGCCGCGAAGAGGCATCGCGCTCGCGGGCTTCGGAGGCTTGGTTATCAGCGGCAAGCCGTCGGGCGTCCCGGCGCCACAGTACGAGGAACAGTGCGACGGGCACTGCCAGGCTGCATGTAGCGGCCAATATGAAAAGGGTGGTAGGAGTCATCGCGTGTTTTTGTGTCTGTTTCCATGCAAAAATAGCAATTTATTCCCGGAAAAACATCCCGTCCCGGGACATGCGCGATAATTTAGCCCCGCAACGCAATTTTTAGTCCCGATGTCGCAGGTTGTTACGTATTTTTTTATAGCTTTGTTTGTTCCAAATACGGATTCAAATAATTTCGAATATGAAAAAAACGTTACGATCCCTGAAGCTGGCCTGCCTCGCTGCAGTGTCCATGCTAGTTGTTTCCTGCAGCGGAAGTGCCGATTACCGCAATTTCCTGCCTGCCGATTCCTTTATGACGATGTCGGTCAACCCCGCTTCGCTTCTGCAGAAGAGCGATGCCGGCGATATCGAGCAGCATCCGCTCTTCATCCGGCTCAAGGCCGAGCTCGACAAGGCCGATGGCATCACTGCCGAAGAGAAGGAATACCTGCTGGCCCTGCTGAAGAACCCCTGTGAATCGGGTATCGACCTGAAAAAAGACCTGTTCTTCTTCATCTCGATGGATGGCGCGATGCAGTCCCCGAATGTCCGGGGCGGTGTGTTGCTGCCTATCGGCGATAAGGCGAAACTGGACGCGCTGCTCGCCCGTATCAACGAGAAAAGCGGCATTGCACCCCGGAACGAGGGCGGTATCTCGGTCATCGCATTGGGCGAGGACAGCTCCGTGAGCGGGTTGTGCGCCTACAACGATGTGGCTGTCATGCTCTATTTCGCGCAGGGGTCGCCAGAAAGCGGACTCGATGCCGTTAAGAAACTCTTTGCCCAGAAGAGCGGCGAGAGCCTGATGGGCGACAAAGTTGTTGCCGGGCAGCTCTCCGAGAAGAACGACATCAACATGGTGATGGTCTATTCGGCACTGGTGTCGATAATGGATAGCAACCCGATGATGAGTTCGATGCCGATGATGGAAGCCCTCAAGGGTGCCACGCTGGCAAGTTCCGTCAATTTCGAGAAGGGACGGATCGTTTGCGATGCCGCCGTGTCGTACAAGGACAAGGAGAGCGAACAGAAGATGATGGATTTCTACGCCTACGTGAAGCCCCAGACGGGCGCCCTGTTGCGCTACGTACCCCGGAATACGATCGGTGCGATGGCCTACGGCCTCGACGGCGAGAAGATGTACTCGGTGTTCTCCACAATGCCCGGTTACGGGATGCTGATGGCCAACCCGATGGTCAAGCAAGTGATGGATGCTTTCAGCGGCGACTGCGTGATCTCGTTCTCAGGGATGACAGCCGACGGTCAGTATCCCGTAGCGTCGCTGCTGGCCCAGGTGAAGGATCCCGCCGTGTTGCAGACGATCGTCTCCAACCTCTCCGGTATGCCCATCCAGAAGGCGGGCGAAGGCGAATATACGATCAGCATGGGCGGTGTCACGGTGCTGTTCGGCGTGAAAGGCGATGTGCTTTACTGTACGACCGATGCGGTCGTGAAATCGGCGCTCGACGGTGCGGACATCGAATCGCTGGCTTCGATGAGCAAGATATTCAAGGGCCAGTCGGGAAGCTTCTACGTCGATTTCGAGGGTGTGACCGCGCTGACCGCGCAGCTTGTCGGCGGTAATGTCGACCCGCAGGTCGAGGCCGCGCTCTCCGTGATGGCCATGTTCGAAGATCTGGAAGCCTATGGTACGATGAAGGGCGGGACTGCCGTAATCAATATGACGGACAAGGAGCAGAACTCCTTTAAGACTGTCTGCGACAAAATCGGCGAACTGATCCGCCGGTACGTACCGGAGGTCAATTTGTAATAACCTTCGGGGTTTATGGTAAACGGCCGTCCGGGATTCGAACGGCCGTTTACCTTGAAATAAAGAACGTATGGAATCGATAACTTTGCAACGGGTGCTGCCCTGCGTGTTCGCGGGGAAAGCGGCTCCGCGAGATTCGGGGGTCTGGTTGCAGGAGGAGACCTTCCGCAAGGGGGAGTACTGCCTGCTCGAGGCTGCTTCGGGAACGGGGAAAACTTCGCTGTGCCACTTTCTCTACGGCATCCGGGAGGATTACGCGGGGCGGATACTCTTCGACGGGGCGGATTGCCGCGGCTTTTCCGCCGCGGCGTGGAGCGGCCTGCGCCGCAGGTCGCTGAGTATGCTTTTCCAGGATTTGCGTCTTTTCGGCGAATTGACCGTCGCGGAGAATATCGGCCTGAAAAACGAGCTCACGCATTTCAAGACGCAGGAGCAGATCGGGCGAATGCTCGAGGCTGCGGGTATCGCCGATAAGCGGGATGCCCCGGTCGATAAGCTCTCCTTCGGACAGCAGCAGCGCGTGGCCTTCATCCGCTGCATGTGCCAGCCGTTCGATTTCATCCTGCTCGACGAGCCTGTCAGCCACCTCGATGCCGCTAACGGGGAGTTGCTCAGCGGGATGCTGCTGGAAGAGGCGCAGGCGCAGGGGGCGGGTATCGTCGTTACCTCGGTGGGCAGCCGGCTCGGGCTTCCCTACCATAAAACCCTTACGCTATGACGCTGCTTTGGAAATTGTTGCGCAGCCATCTGAGCGTCGCGCAGACCGTAGGTTTCGCCCTCGCCGGGGTCGTGGGCATGACCATCGTGCTCACCTCGGTGCAGGCTTACCGCGATGTCATGCCGGTCTTCGATGCCCCCGATTCGTTCATGCGGGGCGATTACCTGGTGCTTTCGAAACGGGTCGGCGCGCTCCAGACGATCGGGTTGGGGAGCAGCGACTTTACCCCCGGGGAGCTGGAGGAATTGAAGGGACAGCCTTTCGTCCGGGACGTCGGGGCTTTCACGCCGGCGAACTACCGGGTGAAGGGTACGGTGGGCATGGGCGGCGTGCAGCTCTCGACCTACCTGTTTTTCGAGGCGGTGCCCGACCGTTTTCTCGATGTCGCCTCCGGGAAGTGGAAATACGAACCCGGCGACGGGGACATCCCCATCATCATCCCGCGCAATTACCTGAACCTCTACAATTACGGGTTTGCCAAGTCGCAGGGGCTGCCGCAGATTTCGGAGGGGATATTCCAGCGGGTTTCGCTCGGCATCGAGGTCGCCGGCAACGGGCGCACGGAACAGTTCCGGGGCCGTATCGTCGGGTTGTCGAACCGTCTCAATACGATCCTCGTCCCGGAGTCTTTCATCCGCTGGTCGAACGGGCGGTTCGGCCAGGGCGGGGAGAAACAGGCATCGCGGGTCATCGTCGAGACCGACCGCCCTGTCGATGCCGCGATTTCGGCTTACCTCGACGGCAAGGGCTATGAGGCAGAAGGCGACCGCCGTGACAGTGGGAAGGCTGCCTATTTCCTGCAACTTGCGGCCGGAGGGCTCGGAGGGGTGGGACTGGTGTTCAGCGTGATGTCTTTCTACATTCTGATGCTGAGCATTTTCCTGCTCTTGCAGAAGAACAGCGCGAAACTGGAAAATCTGCTCCTGCTGGGTTATGCACCGGGACGTGTGGCACGTCCGTATTGGTTGCTGACCCTGTGGCTCAACCTGGGCGTCCTCGTCGTGGCCGTGGTTTTGTCGTGGCTGGTGCGTATGTGGTACCTGCCCGAACTGGCAGCATTGCAGGAGGGGTACGCCCCGGCCGGGGCCGGCGTTACATGGGTATGCGGCATAGGGCTTGCATTGCTGCTTTCGCTGTCCAACGGCATTGCGATACGCCGGAGGATCGACACCCTGAACCGGAAAAGATCCTGACCGGCAGCTCTTTCGGGACGGAATCCCCGGAAAGACCGTGCGGCAGGGAACCGGCATTCGGAATCCCGAACTGCAACCCCGAACCCCAAAACCCGGGTTTGCGGGGACGGAATCCCGCTCCGAAGCGTGGAAAACTGCCCGGAAATGACTATATTTGTCGTAAGTAATATTCGAACCATGAACAGAATCGTAGCACCTTCGATGCTTTCGGCCGATTTCGGCCACCTGGAACGCGACACGCAGATGGTCGACCGCAGTGCGGCCGAGTGGGTACATATCGACGTGATGGACGGCGTGTTCGTCCCCAATATTTCCTTCGGGTTTCCGGTGCTGAAGGCCATCCGCAAGGTGACCGCAAAGTGCCTCGACGTGCACCTGATGATCGTCGAGCCGGAGCGTTACGTAGCGCGTTTCGCCGAGGCGGGTGCCGACATCGTGACCTTCCACTACGAAGCCACGTACGATCCCAGGGGGTGCATAGAAATGATCCGCAAGGCCGGTGCGAAGGCCGGGGTGTCGATCAAGCCGGCGACTTCGGTCGAGGTGCTGCGCGATATCCTCCCGCTGGTCGACCTGGTGCTGGTGATGAGCGTCGAACCCGGTTTCGGCGGGCAGTCGTTCATCCCGGCTTCGACCGGGAAGATCCGGGCTCTGCGGGCCATGGCCCGGGAGTTGGGGTTGCAGACCATCATCGAGGTCGACGGCGGCATCTCGTCGCACAACTCCCGCGAGGTCTACGAGGCAGGGGCCGACGTGCTGGTTGCCGGGAATGCCGTTTTCGGCGCCGAAGACCCGCAGGCCGAGATCGTGCGGATGCTCAACGCCTGACCATTCGGCGCGCCGGATATTTCGGGGCGAAGCGGCCAGGGTTTTCAGGGATTCCGGACGTCTCGTGTTCCGGGTTTTGCCTGGGTGTCGCGCCCGTATTGCATTCCGCAGCGGCTCAGGGGACGATGTGCCGTCGGGTCTCGTCGTCCAGCAGGCGGCGCAGGTCGCGCAGCAGGTCGTCGTCGCGGAAATAGCCGGAGCCGTAGGTCAGGTTGAACGCGTAATCGAAATCGGCGGGATTGGCACCTTGGTTATGCTGGATGATGGTCTCGGCTTTGTCGAGGGCTTTCACCCACCGCGCCTCGGGCGTCTGGCATGCTTCGTATTCCTCCCATATCTTCCGGATTGCCGTTCCGGCCGCGGGCGGGAGCATGCGCGTCAGTTTGTCCATTGCGGCCAGCTCCGCAGCCTCCTTGGTGCCGTCGGCCATCTGCGCCACGGCCGGAATGTCCCCGTCATACGCTTCGCCGAGGTCGTGGACGAGGCACATCAACAATACTCGTTGCATGTCCAGCCGGGGGCGTTCGCCGGTGAGGACGGCGGCCAGCAGGGCCAGCCGCCAAGAGTGTTCGGCCGTGCTTTCGTGTCTCCCGGTCGAGGTGTGCGCCGTGCGCAGGACGTCTTTCAGCCGTTCGGCCTCGCGGATGAACCGCAGGTAGCGTTCCAACTTCTCCATACTATAACAATGTTCGTTTCGGAGTTCAAAGATACGATATGTCGGATTAAATCACTAACTTTGCCGTGATTTTAGACAGACCATGATATCTCTTGACAATCTTACTGTAAGTTACGGGGGCTGGACGCTCTTCGACAACATATCGTTCCTGATAAACCCCAAAGACCGCATCGGCCTCGTCGGCCGGAACGGGGCGGGCAAAACCACGCTGCTGCGCATCATTACGGGCGAGCAGCAACCGACCTCGGGCAGCGTGACCCTGAACGGCGACTGTACGATCGGCTACCTGCCGCAGACCATGCGTGTGGCCGATACGACGACGCTCGTCGAGGAGACCGCCAAGGCGTTCGAGGAGGTGCTGCGCCTCGAGGCCGAGATCGAGCACCTGACGCGCGAGATCGCGGAGCGTACCGACTACGAAAGCGACGGTTATGCGCAGCTGTTGCACCGCCTGAACGATGCGCAGGATCACTACCATATCCTCGGCGGCGAGACCCGCGATGCGGATATCGAAAAGACGCTGCTGGGGCTCGGGTTCAAACGCGAGGATTTCGGACGTCCGACGAGCGAATTCTCGGGCGGCTGGCGCATGCGTATCGAGCTGGCGAAACTGCTGTTGCGCCGTCCCTCGATCTTCCTGCTCGATGAGCCGACGAACCACCTCGACATCGAGTCGATCCAGTGGCTCGAGGATTATCTGAAGAATTACAGCGGCGCCGTGCTGCTGATTTCGCACGACCGCGCTTTCCTCGACAACGTCACCAACCGCACGGTCGAGCTTTCGCTGGGCAAAGCGACCGATTACAAGGTTTCCTATTCGAAATATGTCGTGCTGCGCGCCGAACGCCGGGCACAGCAGATGGCTGCCTATGAAAACCAGCAGCGCATGATCGAAAAGACCGAGGAATTCATCGAGAAGTTCCGCTACAAACCCACCAAGTCGAACCAGGTGCAGTCGCGCATCAAACAGCTCGAACGCATCGAGCGCATCGAGGTCGACGAGGAGGACGCCGCCACGCTCAACATCAAGTTTCCGCCCGCGCCCCGCTCGGGACAGATCGTGGCCGAAGTGAAGGAAGCCGGCATGTCGTTCGGGGCGAAACACGTCTTCTCGGGCGCCGACTTCACCATCGAACGCGGGCAGAAGATCGCGCTGGTGGGCCGCAACGGCGAGGGCAAGACGACCTTCGCGCGAATGCTCATCGGCCAGCTCGCGCCGACCGAAGGGTCGATCCGGCTGGGCGCCAACGTCCGCGTCGGGTACTACGCCCAGAATCAGGACGACCTGATGGAGGGTGAATTCACCGTCTACGACACGCTCGACCGCGTGGCCGTGGGCGACATCCGGACCCGCCTGCGCGACATTCTGGGGGCGTTCCTGTTCCGCGGCGAGGACATCGACAAGAAGGTCAAGGTCCTCTCGGGCGGCGAGCGGGCGCGTCTGGCGATGGCCCGCATGATGCTCGAACCGCGCAACCTGCTGGTGCTGGACGAGCCGACGAACCACATGGACATGCGCTCGAAGGACATCCTCAAGAACGCCATTATGAAGTACGACGGCACGGTGGTCGTGGTGTCGCACGACCGCGAATTCCTCGACGGCATGGTCGAGAAGGTCTACGAGTTCCGCGACGGCGGGGTGAAGGAGTATCTGGGCGGCATCTACTATTTCCTCGAAAAGCGCAAGCTGGAGTCGTTGCAGGAGATCGAGCGGCGCGACGCTCCGGCCAAAATGCCTGCGAAAGGCGACGAACCGAAGCCGGCCGTATCCGGAAAGCTCTCCTACGAGCAGAGGAAGGAGCAGGAGAAGCAGCTGCGCAAAGCGAAAAAGGTCGTGGAGACGATCGAGGCGGAGCTGGCCGACATCGAGAAGCGGATCGCGGAGTACGATGCGCGGTTCGCCGCCGCGACCGAATACAACGAGGCCGACTACAAGGCTTACAACGAACTGAAAACCCGTTACGACCACCAGATGCACGAGTGGGAGAAGGCGTCGTATGAACTGGAAATCATCGAAAACGAGTGATTCCCAATTCTCTCGGGCACCTTTCGAACTTCCCTCGCCGGTCGAGACAGTCACATACGTGGAGTATGCTCCTGCCTTGCCTGACTCGCGAAACTCAAAATATGCTCCGCGATAATCGGAAATCGGGAATGGCGAAGAACGAACAAAGCAAATATACCTAACTATGGATAGCAACCTTATTTTCGGGATTCGTCCCGTGGCCGAAGCGATCGAGGCCGGAAAGCAGATCGAGAAACTCTACATCCGCAAGGGAGCCGAAGGGCAGCTGATGCAGGAGCTGAAAGATCTTTGCATGCGCCACCGTCTGCATTATCAGGAGGTTCCGGTCGAGAAGCTCAACCGCCTGACGCGCGGCAACCACCAGGGCGTCGTGGCGCAGACCGCGGCCATCGAGTATGTGCAGCTGACCGACATTCTGGAACGCGTGCCCGAAGACGAGACGCCGCTCGTGGTGTTGTTCGACGGGGTGACCGACGTGCGGAATTTCGGGGCCATCGCCCGCTCGGCCGAGTGTGCCGGGGCGCACGGGCTGATCACGCCGCTGAAGAACTCGGCGCCCGTGAACGCCGAGGCGATCCGCTCGTCGGCCGGTGCGCTGACGACGATTCCGGTGTGCCGCGTCGGTTCGGTCCGCAATACGCTCAAGGCATTGCAGGCGGAGGGCTTTCAGGTCGTGGCCGCCACGGAGAAGAGCCGCAAACTGCTCTACGATGCCGATTTCCGCCGTCCTACGGTGATCGTGATGGGCGCCGAGGATACGGGTATCTCGAAAGAGGTGCTCAAACTCTGTGACGAGCAGCTGGCCATTCCGCTGATCGGCCACATCGAGTCGCTCAACGTCTCGGCCGCGGCGGCCGTGATGCTGTTCGAGGTCGTGCGCCAGCGCATCGGGCCGGAGAACTGAAAGGAGGAGACGGAGTCCCGTCATTGCGAGGAGCGCAGCGACGCGGCAATCTTTGCGGCGTTACGACACTCTCCGCAGATGGCCGCGGCATCTGACGACGCCTCGCCATGACGAACGAATATGCAAAGCCGATAATCAAAATCATAATTCTGTGAAAGCCAAACTCGAATACTGCCTGCGCTGGCTCCGCGAAGGGGCCGTGCGGGTCGTGCGGTCGTACCCGGTCGAAACGCTCCTGGCGCTCTACGCCTGCATCCGGTGCCTGCTCACCTACGAACTCGACTGGAGCGAGGAGGAATTGTTTAATAGACTCGGCCTCGTGCCGCTGTTCTTCGCTCTGGCGCTTGCCGTCAACAACCTGGCGGGGCGCGGACCGTGGCGGAAAGTCTATTGGGTCGTGTGGGCGCCGATCGTGCCGCTGACGCTTTGGAGCGGTCTCGGCGACTGGATCGAAAGCGCGTCTTTCCGCATTTCGCTCGGCATACTGGCGCCGCTGCTGTTGCTGTTGAGCCTGCGGGCCGTGCGCAACGACCGGTTCGTCAACGGCGCGCTCGTCTGGCTGCGCTCGGGTGCGCTGGCCCTGCTGTTCGCCAATGTCGCGCTGGGGCTGTTCTATGCGATACTCTATTCGGCGACCTATATCTTCGGCCTCGGCGGAGCGTGGATCGAACACGTCGCGGTGTGGTCCGTGACGATCTGCGAGACGCTGGCCGTGCCGCTGCTGTTCCTGATGATGGCCGACCGCTGGCGGGACGCCGAACTGCGCGGCAGCCGCATCCTCGAAATGCTGCTGAACTACATCGTGACCCCCGCGCTGCTGATCTACGCCGCGATCCTCTACCTCTACATGGCCAAAATCCTCGTCACGTGGACGCTGCCCGAGGGCGGCGTGGCCTATCTGGTCTTCGGGTTCACGATGACGGCGCTGGCCGTGAAGGCGCTGGGGCGGCTGCTTGAAAAACGGATTTACGACTGGTTTTTCGACCGTTTCAGCCTTGTGTCGCTGCCCGTGCTGACGCTGTTCTGGATCGGCGTGGTGCGCCGCACGAACGAATACGGCCTGACCGAACCGCGCGTCTACCTCGTGGTGTGCGGCGGTCTGATGACCCTCTGCGTGCTGTTGTTCCTTTCGCAGCGTACGGGCCGTTACCTGTGGGTGTGTCTTGCGGCATGGGTGAGCTTCGCCGCGCTGGCTTACGTTCCCTTCCTCGAGCCGGAGCGTATCGCCGTGCAGTCGCAGACGCAGCGCGCGGAGCGGGTGGCGGAGCGGCTCGGACGCCTCGGCGGGGACGGACGGCTGCTGCTGACGCCGATGCCGCTGGCCGATACCGTTTATAAGAAGGAGTACCGGAAACTCTACGAGTCGCTCGACTATATCCGCCGCGACAGCGCGGCTTTCGCCCGTTTCGGCGTGAAGGACCTCGACGATCTGGCCGCGATTTTTCCCGAAGCGATGCGCGATTACGTGAGGTGGGGCTATGATTGGAGCTGTGTCGATACATGTGTCGATACCAATATTATTGAACTGGAGGCGCCCGTTAATGTCCGGTTCGAGGTAAATGCGGAATATCCGCATTATTATACGAATCTCCGGAACTGGTACAACGATCATAGTTATGATGTCAGCAACGATACGCTTCGTCTGTTTTTGGGGGAGGAGTGTGCCGTGTACCGGATTTCCTGTCGGGATTTGCTGGAACGCCAGCTGGAAAGGAGCGGATTCGATCCGGCCGAAGCGTGCGAGCCTGCGCCGGAGCAGTTGCTGCGGCTGTTGGATTACCGCGATGACCGTTGCCGGATTCTGTTCGAAAATATTAAGTTGGAACGTACGGATTCTGCCGTTGTAATACAGGGAATGGCGATCAATGCTGTGCTGATGCGATGACCTCCCTCTATGTGCATCCCCGGCTGGGCGAGGTGACCCTCTCGCAGACCGTGCGCGCCCGCCGCATTTCGATTTCGGTGCGCGCCACGGGCGCCGTGCGGCTTTCGTTCCCCTGCGGGGTGCCGCAAAAACGGGCTTTGGATTTTCTGGAGCAAAAAGCGGAATGGATCGGGGCGGCGCGCGAACGGCTCGCCCGCAAGCGGGCATCCCTGCCTCCGCAGTTGCCGCCCGAGGAGCGGAAAGCCCGCATCGAGGAGCTGCGCCGTGCGGCGAAAGCCGACCTGCCGGGCCGCATCGGGCGGCTGTCGGAGGCGACGGGCCTGAAGTGCGAAAAACTTTCGATCCGCGCCTCGCGCACGAAGTGGGGGAGTTGCTCGGGGCGCAACCACATCTCGTTGAGCCTCTTTCTGATGACTCTTCCGGAGCACCTGCGCGACTATGTGATCGTCCACGAACTCTGCCACACGGTTCACCACGACCATTCGCCCCGTTTCCATGCCTTGGTCGACCGTCTGGTCGGAGGGCGTGAAAAAGCCCTTAACCGGGAGTTAAGGGCTTTCACGATTCGTTAGCGGGAATTTTCTATCGGGAGAGAGCCTGTTTCTCGCGTTTCCAGGTTGTGGCGCAGAATGCCGTGGCAAGCAGGCTGGCGACAATGAACATCCAGAAGGTGGCGTTCCATCCCAGCGAGTTGTCGTTGGCGACCGAACCCATGACGATTTTCGCCAGCACGGCGTCGCCGAACAGGTAGCCGAACAACCCGACGAATCCTGCGGCCGTTCCGGCTGCATTCTTCGGCACGAGGTTCAGCGCCTGAATGCCGATCAGCGCCACGGGACCGTAGATGCAGAACCCGATTTCGCAGAGCGCCGTGTAGACGACCGTGCGGCCGATGGCGGCAGGGTCGCCGCCGAAGATTTCAGCCAGCGACTGGGCAATGGGAGCGGCTTTCCAATAGACCAGAATGCCGATTAGCACCAACACCATGTAGATCACGTTGGCCGGGGCGCAGCGTCCCTTGAAGAATTTGGCCGAGATCCATCCGCAGATGATCGTTCCGGGGACGCCCGCGTAGTTGTGCAGCGAGAAGGCCAGGTTGCTCTGCGAGGCATCCATGATATTCATCTCCTGCAGGTAGACCGGCGCCCAGTCGCTGATGCCGTAACGCACCAGATAGACGAAAGCGTTGGCCAGGGCGATGAGCCAGAGAATCTTGTTCTTGAAAATGTAGTCGACGAAGAGTTTTTTGAAGGGGATTTTCTGTTCTTCTCCCTTGGCGGCCTTTACCGCCGAGTAATCGTTGCGGTATTCGTCGATGGGAGGCAGCCCGCAGGCCTGGGGCGTGTCGCGCAGCGCCCACCAGCAGAAAACGGCCAGAAGAAGCGCCACGCAACTCGGGAAGATGAAGGCTGCACGCCACGTGTCGCCCCATCCCAGCATGGCGAAGATGGCGATTCCGGCGGTTACGAGCAGTCCCAGCGAGCCGCTGCCGATCGTGTGCGACGTATTCCATACCGACATTTTGAAACTGCGTTCGTTCTGGGAGAACCAGTGGGCCATGATACGCCCGCAGGGAGGCCATCCCATGCCCGAAAGCCAGCCCACCAGCAGCATCAGACCGAAGATAATGCCTACGTTGATGCCGGGATTTGTGTGGCTGTAAGGGATCAGTCCCGTGCAAATCATCAGCAACGATGAGAGAATAAGTCCTACGACAAGGAATTTGCGTGCGTCGGAACGGTCGGAAAGGCTGCCCATGATGAACTTGCTGAAGGCATAGGCGATCGAGATCGCCGAACCCGCGAGTCCTACGCTGGCCTTGTCGAGGAGTCCCGACTCGATCATGCCTGGCGCTGCGAGCGAAAGATTCTTGCGCACCAGATAGTAGGCTGCGTATCCCAGAAACGCACCCAAAAATACGCGCAGACGCATCTGCGCGTATTTGGCCGGGATTTTGTCCTGGGAGAGCCTCGGTTTGGGAGCCGGAGGATTAAAAAAATTGAACATTTTAAGCTTGGGTTAAAGTCCGTTTAAGCTTCAAAGATATAATTTTTCGCCATCTTCGTGAAACTTTCGACCTGCGCATCGATCCATGCCTGGTCGCGGCCCAGTTCGCGGGCCATCGTTTCGGCGACCTTCGGAGCGGCGGCCATCGCCTCGCGGGCGTCGACGAACAGCAGCCGCACGCGGCGCGCCAGTACGTCCTCGACCGTGAGGGCCATCTCCTCGCGCACGGCCCAAACCACCTCGGCAAGCGTGTAGCCGAACTTCGGAGAGAGCTTTTCGCCCAGCGCCGGGTTTTCCTTGATCAGATTCAGGATCTTCGGCTCGTCCGAACCGTAAACGTACATATGGTCGGCGAGGTTGGGATTCTTGCGGTAGCCGTGGATGTGGAATTTCTTGGTCACGCACTTGCGCCGGGGAAGTCCCGCTACTTCGATGGCCTTGTCCACCGTGTCCTCGGCCATCAGGCGGTAGGAGGTCCACTTGCCGCCGGTGATCGTCACCAGACCGTTGTCCGAGGTGATGACCTTGTGGCTGCGCGAAATCTCCTTCGTGTTCTTGCCCTCCTTCTTGGGCGCCGCCAGCGGACGCTGACCCGCGAATACCGAGAGGATGTCCTTGTAGGTGGGCGCCGGGTTCATGTAGAGTCCCGCGGTGCCGAGGATGAAGTCGATCTCCTCCTTCAGCGGACGCGGCTCCTCCTCCGGGGTGGGGCGCACGATGTCGGTCGTTCCGACCACGACCTTGTCGTGCCAGGGCACGGCGAACAGCACGCGGCCGTCCGAGG
>ENA-OVGH01001696-OVGH01001696.1-human-gut-metagenome-genome-assembly--contig:-NODE-1696-length-13743-cov-9.461864_pt1 | contig 13743 bp, 9 predicted proteins | sample MGYA00237770_ERZ505419 | MGnify/ENA primary metagenome ERZ505419 (study PRJEB26158, sample SAMN06016353) | human gut metagenome | biome: human gut; feature: ankylosing spondylitis patient; material...
ACAATGCCGCTGGTGCCCAGCACCGATAGGCCGCCTTCGACCCCCAGGTGCGGGTTAAAGGTGCGCTTAGCGGCCTGTTCGCCGCCCTCGATGCGGATGATTACCGAGAAGCCGCCGCTGTAACCGGCAGTCTCGGCTTCTTTTAATAATGCTTCGGTAATCATCTGGCGCGGCACGTGGTTGATGGCCGCTGCGCCCACAGGCTGGTCCAGGCCGGGTTTGGTCACACGGCCCACGCCTGCGCCGCCGTCGATGGTGACGGTACGCGGCACATCCGGCAGCAGCGTGACCGCGGCAACGACCGGCAGGCCGGTGGTGGCGTCGATATCGTCGCCGCCGTCCTTGACGATGGCGCATTCTGCGCCGCCCGCCGTGGGGCGGCAGAACTGCGGCGCGACCTCGACCACGATGCCCTTGGGGGTGCGCAGGCCGACAGATTCCGGCACATGGCCGGTCAGCAGCAGCCGCGCCGCCCCCGCCGCCCCCAGCGCCGCACAGGTGCCGGTGGTGTAGCCGCAGCGCAGGAGCTTCTGGCCGCTGCGGACGTAGTGCTCAAAGAGCGGGCGCTTTTCCTCCGGCGCTTTTTCTTCGCCGTAGAGGAATGCGTACTGCTCATCGGTCAGAGCATAAATTTTGCAGATGTTTTCCCGGGCAAAGGCCTTTTCCGGCGTCATGACATCCGAGACGCCCGCCGCCGAGACGCAGACGACCTTGTCGGAAACTTTCTGCGCCAGCTCCAGCTCGTGGAGGCTCAGGATGACGGCCATCTTCTTGTCGCGGGCGAGGCTTTTCAGGATGGCCAGCAATTCGGCCTTGCCCTTGATGTCAAGAAAAGACGTAGGCTCGTCCAATAATATCAGCTCCGGCTGCTGGCAGATGGCCCGGGCCAGCAGGACGCGCTGGCGCTGGCCGTCGCTGATGCGGTTGAAGTCCCGGCCCGCCAGCGCCTCGGCCCCCACGAGGGCCAGCGCGGCATGGACCTGGCGCTTATCTTCTGCCGAGAGGACTCCCAGCCGCCCCGTGTAGGGGTAGCGCCCGGCGGACGCCATCTCGAAGCAGGTGGTCAACTCGGTGCGGCGGGTGTGGGGCACCATCAGAGCCATTTTGCGGGCGCGCTCCGGGCCGGAGCAGTCCGCGAGATTTTTGCCGTCCAGCAGCACAGCGCCCCCCTGGGGGGCCAGCTGCGCCGCCAGCGTCTTGAGCAGGGTGGATTTTCCCGCGCCGTTGGGGCCGATGAGGGTGAGGATGGTCCCCTTCCCGACGCCGAGGTCGATGTGCTCCATCAGGGGCGTTTTGCCGTAGCCGATGGCAAGGTCCTCGGCGCAGCAGTAGAATTTCGGATCGCTCATTCCCGGCCCTCCTGTGTCTGGCGGCGCACCAGCAGCCAGATGACCACCGGCGCACCGAAAACTGCCGTCACCGAGCTGATGGACAGCTCAGTGGGCGCGAACAGGCTGCGGGCGATGAGGTCGCAGAGCAGGCAGAACGCTGCCCCGCCCAGACAGCAGCCCGGCAGGACATAAAGGGGCTTTGCACTGCCCAGCAGGTTCTTGACCAGATGCGGCACCGCGATGCCCACAAAGGAGATGGGGCCTGCAAAGGCCGTCACGCAGGCGGAAAGCAGGCTGGAAAGCAGCACGAGGGCCGTCGAGAAGGCCCGCACCGGCACGCCGACGCTCCTGGCGTAGCTCTCGCCCATCTGGTAGGCCGCCATGGGCTTCGAGAGCAGGAACGCCGCCGCCAGCGCGGGCAGCACCACGCAGGCCGCTGCACCCACGTTGGCCCAGGTCATGCCGGAAAAGCTGCCCATCGACCAGTTGTGGAGATTGACGATGTTGGAGTCCTGCGCGAAAGTCACCACGATGTCGGTGACAGCCGAGCAGATATAACCGATCATGATGCCGCAGATGACGAGGATGCTCATCCGCGGCACCCGCCGGGCCACCACCAACACAAAGGCCATCGCCGCCATCGAGCCTGCAAAGGCGGCGATGATGAGGGTGGCCGAGCCAGTGAGCAGCCCCTGCTGTAAAAACACCACCATCGTCAGGGCCACCGCCAGCTTTGCGCCGCTGGACACGCCCATGACGAAGGGGCCGGCGATGGGGTTGGCGAAGAAGGTCTGCAGGAGGTAGCCTGCAGCCGAGAGGGCCGCGCCCAGCAGCACGACCATGACCGCCCGGGGCAGACGGAGCTGGAGCACGATGCCCACGGCCAGCGCATCTTCGCCCCGGCCCAGCAGAGCCGCCGCCACCGCGCCGGGCGTCAGGGACACACTGCCCCAGAACAGGTTGAGTGCAAACAGCACCGCGACCCCCGCCGTGAGGGCGAGGTACGCGAGGCTGAGGCGGCGGGTGGTGGTCATGACAAAGCTCCTTTTATACGATGCGCTGTAAGAAACGGAGGGACGCCGGGTCGGGCGAGCCCTCGGTGAAGACGAGGTTCATATCCGAGATGAGGTCGGCCAGCTCCATGCTCTGCTGGAAGAGGCTCTGGGCCGTACACCAGCAGTCGCCGGACTGGACGGCCTTGAAATCTGCCAGCATCGGGCATTTTTCGATGAGCTGGTCACGGGTCTCCATCACGCCCTCGATGGTACTGTTGTAGATGAGGACGTCGGCGTCCCTGGCCCGGGCGTAGAACGTCTCCAGCGGCAGTTTGATGGTGGACTGGGCCGACGTCTCCCCCTCGAGGTCGTCGAAGATGTAGACGCCGCCGGCCATCCCCACCATCTGGGCCACATAGTCGCTGGTGCGGCGGACAGTGATGAGGTTATTCGTGGTGATGGAGAAGAAGGCCACGGTCTTGCCCGTGTTCTCCTGCTCGAGGATGGGGGCCACCTGCTCGACCTTCTGGCGAAAGACCTCTTCCGCCATCTCAGTCTTATTCAGCAGGATGCCGTAGAGCTTGAGCCACTCCATCCGGGCCAGCGGGCCGCTCTCGTAGCTCGAGCGCTCCACGAGGACCGGCACGCCGAACTTTTCCAGCTGCTCCTTGACCTCGGGGTCGTGGAGCACCATGGTGTTCTCGATGGCGAGGGTGCAGCCAGCGGCAAGGATGCGCTCATAGTCCGGGGCGCTGTACTTGCCCGCGTAGGCGATGCGGCCCTCCTGCATGGCCTGTCTGGCCTCTTCCACATACCAGCCCTCGGCCTTCGTGCCGGAGAGGGCGATGCTGTCCAGCGCGTCCAGATGGACGAAGAGGTCCATCACCGAGGTGGAGACGAGATAAATATGATCCAGCGGCTGGCGCAGCAGAACGACATCTTCGGGCAGGTCGTCCACCTCGGCGGCCCCCTCGGGGACGACGAGGAACCGCCCGGCGTCCGGGATGTCGATCATCACATAGCCGCCCTCATAGCAGTCGGCGGAAAACTGGGTGGCATAGTCCAGCGGATAGCTGTGGTCGAACACGAGGGATGCTGTATTGGCCGGGGCGGTCTTGTGCTGCCCGCAGCCCGCAAGGGTGAGGGTGGCGACGGGCAGGGCTTTCAGAAAATTGCGGCGTTTCATCGTTACTTTGCCTCGATCAGAGCTGCAGAGGCGAAGGTCAGCGTATACTCGATCTCATGCGGGGTGCTCATGGCGACGGTATCGCCCACCACATCCAGCGGGGTGTCGAGAGCCGCGACAGGGATCTCGAAGGTAGAGTTGCCCTCGGTGTTGGTGGGCAGATACTTTTCGCCGTCCACCAGCATATAGTCGTAGTTGGGGCTGGACCAGACGATGGTGGCGGTCATCCTGCCGTCGGCCACGGTCAGGACAGCAGGGCTGTCCACGGTGGCACGGCCGGAGCCACCCTCGAGGGTCACGTCGCAGGTGTAGGTGCCGTCGGCAGGTGCTTCCGCTGCAGCAGGCTGGGCGTTGGCGACACGGACGGTATGGTCGTACCACTTGCCCTTGGAGCCGAGGATGGCCAGCTGGAAGTCCTCGTCCAGAGCCTCCACCGGGATGTCGAAGCCGTAGACCTCATCGGACAGGCCGTCGGAGTAGGTGACGGTGTCGGTGGTGGGCTGGAGCCAGTCGGTCTCGTGGGCTTCGGCGTCAGCGGCCATGCCGACGTAGAGGTTTACGATCTTCTTGGAGACGAGGCTGACGTGGAAGGTCATCTGACCGTCCTTCACGGTCAGGGTCCCCTTGCCGTCATTGGCCTCGTTGGCATGGAACATGGAGCTGTCGGTGTCAAATTCGGCGGTGTAGACGCCGTCGGGCAGAGCGGCCTCTGCCGCCGGTTCGGAAGCTGCCTCGCTCACGGCAGAGGAGGCCGCAGCCTCGGAGGAAGCGGCAGAGCTGGCCGGGGTGCCGGATGCGCCGCAGCCGGTGAGAGAACCAGCCAGCACAGCACCGGCCAGCAGAAGAGCAAATTTATGGTTCAGTTTCATGATGATATACCTCGAAGTATCTATTTTACAGAAAAGATTATAACACGCAATGGCCCGAATTCAAAGCAGGCCGAAAAAGAAATTGCCCGAAAAGGCACTCCTTTCCGGGCAATGATAGAGTCAGAAGCTGCTTTCGCAAGCAGGGTGCACCAAACGGCGAGGATTTTTGCCCGCAGGCAAGGCGATTTTCCGCAGCAATCCTGGGCGGATTGCAAGGGAAAGCAACGCAGTATGCGAGCAAAAAGACCGCCCGGGCGGTGTGCAATGATTACGAAAACGGCTTCCTAGCTCAACCGTTCAGGGAATCGACAGCGGCCTTGGTGTGTGCGACGTAGAGCTGCTGGATGTCAGCGACCTCGCCCAGACCGGCGATCTGGCAATCGACAGAATCGAATTCGCCGGAGGCCTCGAACTGGCTCTTCCAGGAATCCTCGTCGTCGCCCGCCATATCGTTGTTGGCGTGGTCACCTGCAACGACCATCAGGGGACGCAGGATGACCTTGGTGTAACCGGCGGCCTTGACAGCCTCGATGACATTCTCGCAGGCAGTCTCCTCCGGCTCACCCTCGACGGTGCCGATGAAGACGTTCTTGTAGCCCAGAGCGTTCATCTGAGACTGCATCTGGCTGTAGCTCACCTTTGCGGTGTGAGAGGTGCCGTGGCCCATAAAGACAAAAGCGGTGCCGTCCTTAGCAGCGGCGTCCAGACTGTCGAAACCGGCGGTCTTGACGGCCTCGGCGGTGATGGCCTTGGCGACAGCTTCCTTGTCGGCGTTGATGACGGTGGCATCGCTGCCCACCTCGCCCAGCAGAGGCTCGGCGATGGCGACGGACTCGAACTGATCGCGGTAGCTGTCCACCATCTCCATCATCTCGTCGTACTCAGCGCCATGCATCAGATGGGTGGGCTGGACGACCAGATCCTTCACGCCGTTGGCAACAGCGCGCTCCAGAGCCTGCTCCATGTTGTCGATCTTCTCGCCGTCACGGGCCTGGACATGGTTGATGATGATCTGTGCGGTGAAGGCACGGCGGACAGACCAGTCGGGATATGCGGCCTGGATGGCGTCCTCGATGCCCTTGATGTCCGCTGCGCGGCTGTCGTTGAAGGAGGTGCCGAAGCTGACGACCAGGATCTCCTTGTCGCCGATGTTGTCCTGGTTGCGGGCGTCGTCCTTGGAGGCATCGCCGGTGTCGCGGCCAAAGTAATCGGGGTCAGCCTCTTCGCCCTCGACCAGCTCCTTCTGAGCGTCGGTCAGAGCGTCCCATGCGGCCTTGGCGGCCTCGCACTGAGCGTCGGTGTTCTCGTTGCGCTCCTGCACATAGATGGCGTCGATGAGGTCTGCCACATTCTTTGCTGCCATTTCATCTGCCTCCTCGCTGCTCACCTCGCTGGCGGCGGCAGAGCTTGCGGCGGTGCTGCCGGCGGCAGTGGAAGAAGATGCACCGCAGCCGGTGAGCACACCGGCACACAGGGCCAGTGCGGCGGCAGCGGCGGTGACGCGCTGCCAGTTCTTGTTGGTTGCCTTACGCATTGTTTGAGTCCTTTCTGTTGTGTGGAATGTACGTTTCCGATAGAAAGGGTACGAAACGGGGGCCAGCTCAAACGAAAAAAGAGCCTTTTCACCGCGCGGAAGGCACAGCAAAAAGACCCTTTGAACGTTCGGGCTTTTTGGTACGACCAATTCCTCGTGATCCGGAGCCGGACGCTCCTGTACCAACAGCGGGCAGGTTTCCTGACTGAAAGCTCACCGCCCGCTGCCGCCTTCCCAGAGGCAAAGCCTCCAGTGACCGGCGCTGAGCGCCAAGGCAGCGGACTCCCTTATCACAGTGACGAGATCGCGCGGGACTCGCACCCGCTTCCCTTTTACCCTCCCGGCCGGGGACGAGACCCCGGCGGCAGGCACCTGCTGTTTTCTATTCAGACGAGGTGAAGTATACCACACTCCGCCCTAAAATGCAATATCTCAGCCCTCCTGCGGCACGGTCCAGACCATGCCCAGCGCTTCGAGCTTTGCGATGCGCTCCGCCGTCAGCTTTTTCTCGGCACAGGCGTAGTTTTCGCGCATCCGGCGGACCCAGTCGCCGAGGCAGAAGCCGTCTTCGGTCTTATAGTTCACCGGCACCAGCAGATCGCCGTGGGCGGCGCAGTACTCTTCGGCACGGCGGAACGCCCCGGCCCACTTGGCCTCCCGGGCGTCCCACTGCATCCCGATGGCATCCAGCAGAGCGATATGCTCCGGCGTCACCTGGAACGAGCCGGGCCGGGCCTTGCGGGCAGCCCGGAGGTTCGAGATCCAGACGCCCAGACGGAAGCCGTTCTCGTCCACGTATCCGGCAGGCACGAGGAGGCTGCCCTTCTTCTCGGCGTAGAGCCTGGCGCTCTGGTAGTTGTCCAGCCAGTTCTGCTCCCGCACGCTGTATGCGGGCGGCACCGGAGCGCTGAGGCGTCGGCCTTTTTCGCCCTTGAACAGCTCTCTCAGGGCCGCGCGGCGCTCGGCGGAGAGCTTTTTGCCCTCCCGCAGCATCTGCTTCTGACGGGACAGCCAGCTGCCCAGCCAGATGCCGTCCTCCGTCCGGTACTGGGCCGGAACGGCCAGACTGCCGTGCGCCTTTTTGTATTCCGCGGCCAGCTCGTAGCGGTGCTGCCACGAGTCGGTCTTTTCCCAGTTCATGCCCAGCTCGTCCAGCAGAGCTTTCCGCTCCGGCGTCACCCGGGCGCTGCTGCGCTCGGGGTTCTGCCATGCGTACCGCTGGCGGGACACCCACTTGCCCAGCAGGATGCCGTCTTCGTCGGTGTACTCGGTGGGGACGTCGAGGTTCCCGTGGGCGGCGTGGTACTTCACGGCGGCCTCGTAGGCGGTCTGCCACTTGCGGTCGTTCCGGTTCGTCCAGTCCACTCCCAGCGCTTCCAGCTTTTCGATCTGGGCGTCGGTCAGCACACCTTCTTTATAAGCGGCGCGCTGACTGCCCAGCCAGACGCCCAGCGCCATGCCGTCCGGTGTGACGTACTTGACGGGAATTTCCAGCGTGTGATTTTCCAGATAATACTGGACGGCGGCGGCATAGCTCTTCTCCCAGAGGATGCTGCCGGTGTCCCACACCATGCCCAGTGCCTCGAGGCGCTCGACGCGGTCTGACGGCAGGTTCCCGCTCAGATAGCGCTGGCGGTTGTAGACGATCCACTCGCCCAGCGCAAAGCCGTCCTTATCCTTATAATGGACCGGCACCAGCAGGTCGCTGTGGCTGCCGCGGTACCGCCGGGCCGAAGCACAGCCGTTCTCCCACGCCAGCTCGAGCCGCTTTTTCCAGTTCATGCCGATTTTGTCCAGCCGGGCGGCCTGCTCGGCGGTGAGGCGTCCCTTTTTCTTTCCGGCCCGGACAAGGCGCTGGTTTTCCAGCCAGCGGCCCACGGCCACGCCCCCAAAGCGGTAGGAGCGAGGCACGTCCAGCGTCTTTCCCTCTGCCGTCATCTGCTTTGCGGCGGCATAATAGCGCTCCCAGTCGGAATCCAGCGCGCGGCGGAGCTGCCGGTAAGCCCGGCGGCAGGCAGAGAGAGGCTCTTCCAGCGGGAAGGCTTCTGCCCCCGCCGCGCTGCACTCCTTCCGCAGCTGCTGCACACAGGTCAGCGCCTCAAAGGCCGCGCTCAGCTCTGCCACCGGCACACTGCCGCAGGCTGCAAGGGCGCGTGCCAGCATCTGCCGGTATGCGGCCGGTCCAGCGCTGCGGCGCACCAGCACCACGCCCGAGATCCCGGCCAGAGGAGCCTGCACCGCCGGGCCGTTGGCACAGACCAGCAGCCGGAGGGTGGCTGCTTCATCGGCCGCAAAGCCTTCTGCATCCTTATAAATATGTGTTCCTGCACCAAACAGCTTCTCGGCCTGCTCTGCGGTCTGCGCCGCCGCTGCATCATCCTCGCAGAGGACGAGGCAGCGCCCGGCAGCATCCGGGAGCCACTGCGCCAGCAGCTGTTCCACCGGCGGAAGCTTCTCTACGGCGAGGCTCAGAGCCTGATATTTCTCGGCGTTGGGGTCAGGGCAGCCCGGCAGATGGAGGTTCTTCACCTCAGCACGGAGGCGGGCCAGCGCATCTTCCAGCGGCCAGAGCAGGGCCGTATAGGAGGCCGGCATGGGCAGCAGGCCCTCGGCCATCGCCCCGCCCAGCGCCAGCGGCTCCACGATGGCGTCGGCCAGCATTTCCTCGGCGGCGCGGCAGCTGTCGCCCGGGGCGTCCGGCTCCCCCAGAGCCAGCAGCTTTGCCCCCGGGCAGAGGCGGAACAGGGGCTGGACACAGTCGGTCCAGTCCTTTGCGCTCATCTCCCTCCAGCCGTCCAGTACCAGCAGGCCGGGCCGGAACTCAGCCAGCGCCACCCAGCCCAGCGCATTCTGCACGGCCAGCTGCTCGCAGCTCATCAGCCGCACCCGGCCGCCCAGCGTCCGGCCCAGCCGCTTTGTCAGGGCGCGGCGCAGCTCCAGACGGGCAGCGCAGGACACCACCCAGAGCACGCGCATCTCGGGGTGGGCGTCCAGCAGCTCCCACACGATGCAGCCCTTGCCCGTACCTGCCGGGCGCACCAGCGCAGCACAGTTTTTCTGCTGCAGCCCAGCCTCCGCTGCACGGCAGGCTGTTTTATTTGAATCATCTACCAAAATCGACATATCTTATCCTTTCTGCCCCTTCCGAGGGTTCAGAAATTCGCTTTTTCTGCAAAAAAGAAACGCGCCTGCGCAAAGCTGGCTTTCCTGCCTGCGCTGCGCCTGCGTTTTTCTGCAAAAATGTTACTTTCATGCTCTATTTTTATCATAAAAGTTTATTTCTTGTCAAGATGATTTGCGTAGATTTTTCCAAATAATTTTACATTCTCTTTTCCGGAAATTCCGGGACCGTTTCCTGCTGGCCGTTGACGGCGGGGACAGTTGGTGGTAGACTTTTTTCATCGGCTCCCCTTTTGGCGGGAGACTCCCCTATTTATGATATGTGAGGTAATCGATATGAACATCATCCGCACCGAAAAAGCTCCCGGCGCCATCGGCCCCTACTCTCAGGGCTACACCGTGGGCGGTCTCGTCTTCACCTCCGGCCAGATCCCGGTAGACCCCGCCACCGGCGCAGTCGCCGAGGGCATCGCCGCACAGGCTGACCAGAGCTGCCGCAATGTGGGCGCTATCCTCGAAGCTGCCGGCGTAGGCTTTGACAAGGTGGTCAAGACCACCTGCTTCCTGGCCGACATCGCCGACTTTGCCGCTTTCAACGAGGTGTACGCCAAGTATTTCACCTCCAAGCCCGCCCGCAGCTGCGTGGCCGTGAAAGACCTGCCCAAGGGCGTGCTCTGCGAGATCGAAGCCATCGCTGAGGCCTAAGCCGCCTTTTCAGCACAAAGAGGGGCCGTCTGCACTCCATTCCGGGTGCGGACGGCCCCTCTTGTCTGTCTTCGATTCCAGTTTTTCATGCTGACTAGCTTTCTTAGCCGGAGAAATTGACTTCGTTTTTCGCTTTTGTTACAATAGAATCGAACTGTTGTAAAAGATTTCCGGTCAAATTTGAAAGAGAGGTCCCTGCCCATGTCCAATTCCCGTGTTGAAAGCCACAGCCGCGCCGAATTGCGCAACAAGATCATCAGCGCAGCCACCCTGCTCGAGATCCTGTTGTCCGGCCTCGTCCTCATCGGCCTGCTGCTGTCGATGGTGCCGCTGCTGCAGTGGATGCCCGGCCTGCTGTTCGACGGCAACGACGTCGAGGTGAGCATCTTCTTACAGCGGGCGCTGGACATCGTCATCGGCATCGAGTTCATCAAGATGCTGGCCAAGCACAGCCCCGGTTCCAGCCTCGAAGTGCTGCTCTACGCCATCGCCCGCCACATGGTGGTGGGTCACGAATCCGCACTGGAGAACCTGCTGAGCGTGGGCGCCATCGCCCTCATCTTCATCGTGCGGAAGTTCTTCTTCGTGCCGGCCTTCGGCGCTCATCTGCCCGACGGCCACCCCGCACCCGACCTTTCCCCCAGCCAGAGCGGCATCCCGTCAGAGGAATTCGCCTCCCGGCTGCGCAAGCACCTGCATCATGACGACACCGACACGGAGCTTGAAGTCGCCATCGAAGACCCCAAGTACGAGGACAACACCGACACGCTGCTGGAAGCAGACCCGAAATGAGTCTGACAACGTAAAATGCCCCGCAGGACGCTCGTCGAGAGCTGCCTGCGGGGCATCTTTTTATGCTTAGTTGCTCTTGTGCTTCTGGCCGAAACGGTACTCCTTGCCGTCCCGGATGCGCTGGATGTTAGAACGGTGCATCCAGATGACCATGCCGCCCATGATGGCAGCGCCAACGGTGCAGACCACCACGTCCCGGGTCGGCAGGCCGCGCATGAGGCTGTACACCAGCGTCAGCACCGGGTAGGCCGCGGCCATGGTGATGCTGCCCAGCGACACCATGCCGGTGGGGACCAGGCAGACGAGGAAAATGACCGCCAGCACCGGCAGCAGCACCGGCTGGACTGCCAGAATGGCACCGGCAGCCACCAGCACGCCCTTGCCGCCCTTGAAGCCGAAGTAGATGGGCTTGGAGTGGCCCACCACGGCGAGGATGGCGGCGAGGTAGACGCCCAGATAGGGCGAGACGGCAGCGTCGGCGGGCAGATGGCCGAACAGCCACCGGCCAAGGCAGACGGCCACGACGCCCTTGAGCACATCGCCCACCGCCGTGAGGGCAGCGGCCTTCTTGCCGAAAGTGCGCAGCATATTGGTCATACCGGCAGCGCCCGAGCCGTGGGTGCGGACGTCGTCATGGTACAGGTATTTGCTGACGAGGATGCCGGTGTCCACGCTGCCCAGCAGATAGGCTTCGGCAGCGACCGCCAGCACAATGAGAAATGCGGTCATAGAACCAGTCTCCCTTCCTTATACGTCCTTCGCGCCCACTTCGCCGGAGCCGCGCTCACGCACGACAAGGCGGATGGGGGTGTGCTCCAGACCGAAGTTCTCGCGGATCTGGTTGATGATATACCGCTGATAGCTGAAGTGGAACAGGTGCTTTGCGTTGACGAAGGCCACGAACGTCGGCGGACGGGTGGAAGCCTGGGTCAGGTAGAAGATCTTCAGGCGGCGGCCCTTATCGCTGGGCGGCTGCATCCGAGCGGTGGCGCGGGCCAGCATCTCATTCAGCACACCGGTGGGTACGCGGGCGCCGTTCTGGCTGTCCACGTCGCGGATGAGCTGCATCAGCTTGTTGACGTTGTAGCCGGTCTGGGCCGAGATGAAGATGATGGGAGCATAGCCCATGAAGCTGAAGCACTCGGCATAGCCCCGGCGCTGCAGTTCCATGGTGTTGGTCTCCTTGCCCTCCACGGCGTCCCACTTGTTGACGACGATGATGCAGGCTTTGCCCTGGTCGTGGGCGTAACCGGCCACCTTGCTGTCCTGCTCAGTGAAGCCGACGGTGGCGTCCACGAGGATGAGGGCCACGCGGCTGCGCTCGACAGCGGCCAGTGCGCGGACGACCATGTAGCGCTCGAGGCCGTCGGTGATGTTGCTGCGCTTGCGCAGACCGGCGGTATCGGTGAAGATGAACTTGCCGTAAGCGTTGTCCACGGGGGTGTCGATGGCGTCGCGGGTGGTGCCGGCCTCGTTGGCCACGATCATGCGGTTCTCACCGAGGATGCGGTTGGTCAGGCTGGACTTGCCCACATTGGGGCGGCCGATGATGGCGACGGGGATGCGGTCTTCCTCCACGACGGTCTCACTGAAATCGAGGTGGGCGCAGACGGCGTCCAGCAGGTCGCCGGTGCCGTGGCCGTGGACGGACGAAATGGGCATGACTTCGTCGAAGCCGAGGTTATAGAACTCGTAGAGCTCCATGGGGGTCTCGCCCACATTGTCGCATTTGTTGACAGCGAGGATGATGGGCTTGTGGCTGCGGCGCAGCATATGGGCCACGTCCTCGTCGGCGGCGGTCAGGCCGTTGCGCACGTCCACCACCATGATGATGCAGTCGGCGGTGTCGATGGCGATCTGGGCCTGCTCGCGCATGTGGGCCAGAATGCCCTCGGTGGCCTTGGGCTCAATGCCGCCGGTATCCACCAGCAGGAACTCGTGGCCGCTCCACTCGCAGTTGGCGAAGATGCGGTCGCGGGTGATGCCCGGGGTATCCTCCACGATGGCCAGACGCTGGCCGCAGAGCTTATTGAACAGGGTGGACTTGCCCACGTTGGGGCGGCCCACCACAGCAACGATCGGTTTGCTCATAGGGGGTTCCTCCTTTCACAAAAGGGGTAAAATTACGGTCTTCTCCGGCGGGCGATATGCAGGCCGCTGCGCAGCAGGGCCTTGGCCTCGTCGCCGCCGCCGGTGGGCAGGACTTCCACCTTTACGCCGAGCCGCTGGCCCAGCTGCTCGATGGTCATATCATCGAGAAAGGTGTCCTTCTCCTCCCGCAGCATCACGGCAGGCACGCCCAGGGTGCCGCTGGACAGCCGGCCCTCGCACTGGGCGATGATGTCGGTCGCCGTAACGAGGCCCGCCACGCCGACGTTGCCGCCGAAGAAGTTGTTTTTGATGGGATGCACTTTTACTTCTATCATGGGGTACTGGCGGTGGAGCTCGTCCATCATCTCGGTGATGAGGGGCGCAGCCATGGTGCCGGTGACGACATCCATCTTTTTGGTGCCATAGATGCGGTGGGGCTTTTCCAGCTCGGCCAGAAATTCCTCCCGGAAGAGGCTCATCATGCCCACACCGTTTTCCAGCTGGTCGTAGTCCTCATAGAACTCCGGCTCCGGGATGGGGCGGTCGGCCTTGAGGTACCACTCATCGCTGGGGTAGATGATGCGCTTGCCGTGGCGGCGCTTGCACTCGTCGCCGAACTCTTCCATGATGTCGATGACGGCGGCGCTGGTCTCGGCGTCGTAGGGCGTCTGCTTGAAGAGGTTCTGGCGGTAGTCCGTCACGCCGCAGGGGACTGCCGCCACGCTCTGCACCATCGGGGTCAGCTCCAGCAGGTCGGTGAGGGTGCGGCGGAGCTCGTCGCCGTCGTTGATGCCCCGGCAGAGCACCAGCTGGCAGTTGACGGCGATGCCGCCCTCCACCAGGCGGGGCAGGTACTTCAGCACCTCGCCGCCCCGTTTATTCGCCAGCATCCGCACGCGAAGCTGGGGATTGGTGGTGTGGACCGAGATGTTGATGGGCGAGATATGCATCTTGATGATGCGGTCGATCTCGTGGTCCTGCATGTTGGTCATGGTGATATAGTTGCCGAACAAAAAGGACAGGCGCTCGTCGTCGTCCTTGAAGTAAAGGCTCTCGCGCATTCCCGGGGGCAGCTGGTCGATGAAGCAGAACATGCAGTGGTTGGAGCAGGAGTGCTTCT
>ENA-OVGH01001762-OVGH01001762.1-human-gut-metagenome-genome-assembly--contig:-NODE-1762-length-13354-cov-3.575382_pt1 | contig 13354 bp, 8 predicted proteins | sample MGYA00237770_ERZ505419 | MGnify/ENA primary metagenome ERZ505419 (study PRJEB26158, sample SAMN06016353) | human gut metagenome | biome: human gut; feature: ankylosing spondylitis patient; material...
TTGAGATACCATCCTCCTGCCACAGCACATAAAGAATACGCCCCTGGGCTCCATTGAACGCATCAATATTCTTTTCGCTGAGAATCTTCTCAAAGATTCGGTCTCCAAGCTGTTTTATTTTGGTAACGAGAAATCCGCCGTTCATTTTCATGCAAATGCTCCTATATAGTAGTTTGCTTCAAATAATACCATATAGGAGCTTTGTTGTCAAGAGGCTGTATGTCTAAAACATCCGGCGAGTTTTTCATAGCCTGCGCTTTTTGTGTTCTTTCCGCCCAAAAGCATTGACGCACCGTGCCGAATCCTGTATCATGAAGCTGTTCATTCGGCTGTTTCTGCCCGTTTGGGCATTGTGCATATTATGAAAGGAGTCCTTTCCTCATGGCGATGAATCTGACCCAGAAAATCCTGTCCGCGCACCTGCTCAGCGGCGAGCTGGTCCCCGGCTCGGAAATCTCCATCCGCATTGACCAGACGCTGACGCAGGATTCCACCGGTACGATGGCGTACCTGCAATTCGAGGCGATGGGCGTCAAGCGCGTCAAGACAAAGAAGTCCGTGGCGTACATTGACCATAACACGCTGCAAACTGGCTTTGAAAATGCGGATGACCACTACTACATCCAAACGGTGACGAAAAAGCATGGCATTTACTGCTCCAAGCCCGGCAACGGCATCTGCCATCAGGTACAGCTGGAGCGCTTCGGCGTGCCGGGCTACACGCTGCTCGGCTCGGACAGCCATACGCCCACGGGCGGCGGCATCGGGATGCTTGCCATCGGCGCGGGCGGACTGGACGTTGCGGTCGCGATGGGTGGCGGCGCGTATTATCTGGCGTGCCCGCGTGTCGTCGGCGTGCGCCTGCATGGCAAGCTGTCCTACGGCGTTGCGGCGAAGGACATTATTCTGGAAGTCCTGCGCCGGCTGACCGTCAAGGGCGGCATCGGCAAGGTGATGGAGTACATCGGCGACGGCGTGAAAACGTTGAGTGTCCCGGAGCGCGCGACGATTACGAACATGGGCGCGGAACTCGGCGCGACGACCTCCATCTTCCCGTCGGATGAAGTCACCCATGCGTTCCTCAAAGCGCAGCAGCGCGAGCAGGACTTCGTGCCGCTGTCCGCAGACCCGGATGCGGCGTATGACGAAATCCTCGACATTGATTTGACCGCGCTTGAACCGCTCGTCGCGAAGCCCCATATGCCTGACATCGTGGAAACCGTCAAGCAGTGCGGCCCGATTAAGGTCGATCAGGTGTTTATCGGTTCCTGCACGAACTCTTCCTATACCGACATGATGCGCGTCGCCCGGATTTTGAAGGGCAAGACTGTGCACCCGGACGTGAGCCTTGTCATCGGCCCCGGATCGAAGCAGGTGCTGACGATGCTGGCACGCAACGGCGCTTTGGCGGACATGATTGCGGCGGGCGCACGCATTCTGGAATCCGCTTGCGGGCCGTGCATCGGCATGGGGCAGTCGCCGCGCACGAACGCTGTCTCCGTTCGCACGAACAACCGCAATTTCTACGGCCGCAGCGGCACAAAGTCCGCCGGTATTTACCTGGTCTCCTGCGAGACGGCGGCTGTCACGGCGCTGACTGGCGTGCTGACGGATCCGCGCTGCCTTGACATTGACCTCGACATCCCGATGCCGGAGACGTACACCGTCAACGACAATCTGGTCATTCCCCCGGTCGCGCCGGGCGAAGAGGACACGGTGGAGGTTGTCCGCGGCCCGAACATTCAGCCCTTCCCGCTGGGCAAGCCGCTGGCGGATGCCATTTCCGGCAAGGTGCTGCTGAAGATGGAGGACAACATCACCACCGACCACATTGCGCCGTCGGACGCGAAGCTCCTGCCGTTCCGCTCGAATGTGCCGTACTTGTCGGACTTCTGCCTGACGCCCGTGGACGCGACGTTCCCGGCGCGCGCGAAGAAGGAAGGCGGCGGCATCCTCGTCGCGGGCATGAACTACGGGCAAGGGTCGAGCCGCGAACACGCCGCGCTTGTCCCGCTGTATCTGGGCATCCGCGCTGTCGTCGCGAAGTCGTTCGCCCGTATTCATCAGGCGAACCTTATCAACAACGGCATTCTTCCGCTGACGTTCCAGAATGAGGCGGATTACGACCGCATCGCGCAGGGCGACACGCTGAGCCTGCCGAACGTCCGCGAGACGGTGGAAAGCGGCAGCGACACGTTTGTGCTGCACAACGACACAAAGGACGAGGATTACATTGTGCTGATGCCGCTGACCGCGCGCCAGCAGGGCTGCATCCTCTATGGCGGGCTGCTGAATTATACAAGAGAGAGCGCAAAGGCAGAATAAGATAGTTTGTCCCCCGGAGGCATGAGCTTCCGGGGGATTTTGCGTTATTATTTCAGGGGGAATGGAGAGACTTGCGAAAATCTGCTGCTTTTGCTACAATCAAGGGGAAGGAGGCTGCCCTGATGAAAAATATCAAGTACACCGTCACGCATCCTATCTTTGTGTTCATGAAGAAGCATTTTTGCCCGCACTGCAAGGCAGCACTCACAGTGGAAACGGCGCATCATTTGGTGAACTCCCGTTCCGAAGAAGCAAAGAACTACGATTTTTCCACGGAAGACGGCAGGATGATTGGCACAGTTGACTTCCGCAATCCGTATTTTGCCTGCCCGAACTGCCATGCGGAGTTTTCGGTGGAAGAATTGTGGAAAATGGAGAAGGGAAAAAGGGCAAGCAGATAACGCAGGTGAATTGAAAAAATCGTATGAAGCACAAAATAGCCGGGGACTGCCTTTCCAGCAATCCCCGGCTTTCGTAATTCCTATGAATTTTTATACTATTTCCAGATGAGAATGCGCCAAGATGCGCCGCGAATTTTTCATTCTGGCTAACGTGAATGAAACGCAGCGTAGCAGCGCTACGCTAAGTGGAATGAGCGGACGCCAGAATGGAAAAGGCGCAAGCAGATGGCGCAGGTGAATCTGGAAATAGTATTACTTAACTTCCAGCAGGTTCTTGCATTCCGCGAACGCGCGGCGGCCAATGATTTCAATCGTCGCGGGCAGGGTTACGCTCTTGAGCTTCGTGTTGCCCTCAAACGCCTGCGCGCCGATTTCCACCACCGGCAGACCCGCCACCGTGTTCGGAACGGTCAGCGTCGATGCCGTGCCGTTGTACTTGACGACCACAATGCCCGTCGAGTCGTCACGAACCGTGAACACGAAGTCGCCTGTCACGGTGAATGCCTTGTTGACAGATTCCAGCTCCGTATTGCCGGACAGCGCCTTAATCGTGATGGTGTAGTCGCCCGGCTGCAGCAGCTTCAGACCCGGCACCGTGTAGTTCAGCGCCGCCGTTTCGCCCAGCAGCGCAGCCGTGCCATCCGGCGTGGTCAGCAGCAGCTGATACTTCGCTGCGCCGCCAGCAGCCGTCCACGTCACCGTCAGGTCGTCGCCCTGCTTCGCGGCAGGAACGGTCACGGTCAGCGGATCGTCGGTCACATACAGCGTCAGGGACTGCGCCGGGGAAAGCTCGCCAGCGGTCGTTCCGTAGTAGGGCTTGAACTGAATCGTGCGGACACCGTTGCCGTTGCCCAGCGAAGCGAAGGCGCGCTCGATAACCGTCACATCGCCAGTCGTCGGATAGCTGGTGTTCGCCTTGCCGTCCACATACAGGACGACCTTCGTCGCGTTCTTGGTGTTGACCGTGAACGTCACCGGCACATTCAGCTTCACGCGGCTGGGATTCATGGTGAAGTTGACGACTTCCGGCTTGTTGACCACGGTCGTCATCAGTGTAATCGTGTACGCCTTAAACTTTTCGCCCGCCGTCGTGCCGTTGTAAGGCTGGAACTGAATCGTACGGACGCCGCCATTATTCCCCAGCGACGAGAACGACATCGTGAACTCGTACTTCGACATGCTGGTCGTTACGTCCTCAAAGCGGCGGTTCACCTGCCCGTCGACATACATCAGCAGCTTCGTCGCGTTGTCCAGATAAACAGTGAATTTAATCTGCTCGCCCAGCACCGCGGTCGTCTTGTCAATCTTGACATTCGCAATCACGGGGGCAGCAGACGAACCGCTCGTCAGGGAAATGGTGGTTGCGGTGGTCTTGTCGCCGCCGACTGCGCCGTTGTAGGCTTGGAACGCAATGGTACGCTTGCCCCCGTTGTTCCCCAGCGAAGAGAACGCCATGGTGAAGGTGTATTCCGTCATATCAGGGGTGATGTTCTCGAAGCGGCGGTTGACACTGCCGTCGATGTACATCAGCACCTTCGTGGCGTTCTTGATGCGCAGGGTGAAGGTGATATTTTCGCCCAGCGTCGCGTTCGGATTGCTGATTTTCAGCAGCTCAACCCGCGGCTTGTTCGCCACGCTGATGGTAATCGTCTTGGTGTCGGACATAGCGCCGGGCGTGTTGCCATTGTAGGGCTGGAACGCCACCGTGCGCACGCCGCCGTTTGAACCGAGCGTCGAGAAGGACATCTGGAACGTCGTTGCGCCGTCCTTCACGTCGTAGATGTAGCGGTTCAGCTTGCCATCAATGTAGACACGCATCTTCGTCGTGTTCTTGGTGTTGATGGTGAAGGTGATGGTTTCGTTCAAATCAACCGTAGATTTGTTCAAACTCCAGCTGGTCACGGTCGGCTTGTTCGGGCTTTCGTTTGCGACAGTCACAACACGTTCGGAGGTCTTTTCGCCCGCCGTCGTGCCGTTATAGGCTTGGAACGCAATGGCGCGCCTGCCCCCATTGCTTCCCAGCGACGAGAAGGACATGGTGAAGGTGTATTCCGTCATGTCGGGGGTGATGTCCTCGAAGCGGCGGTTGACACTGCCGTCGATGTACATCAGCACCTTCGTGGCGTTCTTGACGCTCAGGGTGAAGGTGATGTTCTCGCCCAGACCCACGGTCGTCTTGTCGATATTCTTTACCGTTACCTGCGGCTTGACAGACGGCTTTGTCAGCGTAATCGTCTGTTCAGCGGACTTTTCGCCGGGCGTATTGCCGTTGTAGGCTTGGAACGCGATGGTGCGCTTGCCCCCGTTGCTCCCCATCGAGGAGAAGGACATGGTAAGCGTCGATGTGTCGGTGGGCACGTCGTAGATGTAGCGGTTGACGCTGCCGTCAATGTACATCAAAATCTTGGTGGCGTTCTTCGTGTGGATGGTGAAGGTGATATTCTCGCCCAGCTCCGCCGTCGCCTTGTCCATTTCGAACGTCGGTTTGCCCGGAATAATCACATCCGCGCGGTCGATGTTTTCGAGGTCATCCGGCACGTCCGTAGGCGCGGGGGTCGACGCAGGTTCCTCGGTCGGCACGACAGCAGGTTCCTCGGTCGGCACGACAGCAGGTTCCTCAGTCGGCACGACAGCAGGTTCCTCAGTCGGCACGACAACGGGTTCTTCGGTCGGCACGACAACGGGTTCCTCAGTCGGCTCAACAGCGGGTTCTTCGGTCGGCACGACTGCAGGTTCCTCGGTCGGCTCAACAACAGGCTCTTCCGTCGGGACGGGCGTAGGCGCAGAGGTCGGCACGGGCTCTTCCGTCGCAGCCGCAAGCACCAGCAAGGCACTGGGCATTTCCACGCCGCTCGCGAAAACACCGGTGTGACGTTGATTCTCAATGCCCTCTTCCGGCACAGGATGCACTGCATCCGCCGCCAGATAGCCATATGCAACGCCAGCCGTCTGGTCATACACGCAGACGGAAATCCGTTCATTCAGCTGACCCTTCTGCGGACGATGCGTCACATACACCACGCCGGTTACACGACCAACCAGCTCATCGCCCGTCGGATTCAGGTACAGCTGTGCGCTGCTGAACGTCGCGGCAAAGCCGGAGTCAAAGAACTCGTTATCCAGCACGGAGCGGCTGTAATCTACGGCTGCTTCGTCCACGATTTCGGGCGTTTCCGTTGCTTCGGGAGCATCCGTCGCTTCGGGGATTTCCGTTGCTTCGGGAACATCCGTTGCTTCGGGGATTTCCGTTGTTTCAGGAACATCCGTCGTTTCGGGGATTTCCGTTGCTTCGGGAACATCCGTCGCTTCGGGCGCTTCCGTTGCTTCGGGAACATCCGTCACTTCGGGGATTTCCGTTACCTCAGGAACATCCGTTGCTTCCGGTGCTTCCGTCGGCACGACCTCAACCGTTTCCGTCGGCGGAGTTTCCGGCTCTTCTGCAGCCGCCGTCAGCACTGTTCCCATACTGCCCGTCACCATGAATACAGCCAGCAGGAAAGACAATGCCTTTCGCATCCACTTTTTGTCCTTCATCGTCCTCACTCCTTGTTCCGTGCAATCTTCCGGCACGACGTATGGTTGTGCCAGTGGCAAGAGACTGCTGCTTTCCATTTTCTTTTCGCGGCGAGCTGCAGTGCTTCCGGTGGATATAGCAATCTCTTTCCCAATTCCAGCTATATTGTAACAAATTACAAGTCGGCTGTCAATACTTACCGCGCAGAAAGCCGCATTTTATACGAAAATCAAGGCACTTTCTCTGCATCTGTCTCTCGGAACTGATTTTTCCATTGCCGAATTGCCGTGGTCGGCAAATCAATTTGCGTCTCCCATGCGGAACAGATGCGCTCCTCCAGCACATCCAAATTTCCGCCGCGGGGCAGGACGGGCAGATTCGTGTCCTTCGCAATTTCACTTGCGCGGTTGTCTACCGCCAGAATCAGGCTTCGGCAGCCCATGTTCATTGCGTGGATGCCGCCGTGCAGCCGCGTGCCAACGTAGTCAATCCCGCCTGATGCCAAAAGCGCTGTGTAATCTCGCAGATTCGGCTGAATCAGGTGCAAATTCTGCGTCACACGCGCATCCATTTGGCGCAGGCAGGCGTAGTCCTCAACTGCTTGCAGCCACACATACACCTCGCGATAGTGCTTTTGCAGCATGGTCAGCATCTGCGCATCCTGCTCCGGGCTGCTGCGGTAGTCCGTCAGCGTTGTCACGACGCGCTCCGCCTTGTGCGTCGGAATCTGCGCGCATTTGTCGTCTGTCAGCCCCCACATTGTCGGACACGCCGTATTCAGCACGTTCGTGATGCCCAGCTTCAGCAGGCGCTGGCGCGTGTATTCGTCGCGCACCGCGTGCAGGTACTGCCCATCCAGCAGCGTTTTTAGAATCCGCTTCGTGTACCCTGTCGGCTCGTCCTGATATTGATACCACCCCGCACCCAGCAAAATGATATGCGTGCGCTGAAATTTTTCACGAATCAGGCGGAAATTCAGCAGCTCCCGCTTGTGCAAAGCGCCGCAGCGCATCATCACCGCGTCCCGCAGGCGGATATTCCACATCCTTTGGCGGCGCATGTCCGAGGAAAGCAGATTCGTCCCGCAGACAAATGCGTAATCCGCACTGCCGACGTGCTTCATCGACACTTTCGACAGCCTGTCCCGAACCGGCACGGCGACGGACAGCTGCACAGGAAAGCAGTCGTGCAGCACATGCTCGCAGGCGTTGCGGATAATGAAATCTCCCTGATTCGCTGTTGAAATGGTAGGGTCAAAACGCACAATTTTACGGCAGTGCTGCATTTCCTGATCGATCATGCCTTCTTCCTCCATTTGCGCAAGAAACTCCGCCCTTTTTCAAGCATCCAGCGATATTCTGCCGTCCGCCCCAGCGCCAGCGTGTACAGGAGCGCTGTCACCGCCGCGCAGGTGATGCCCTTGATGATAATCCACATCAGCGTATGCCCCATCCGCGCGCACAGCAGCAGCGACAGCGCCATCACCGCGCCGTTGAGCAGCAGCAAGCCGCCCTGCGCCTTGAAATACGCGGCAGCGCTGCGCCCGAAGGTGCGATGGAACAGCACTTTCGGCTCATACCAGAAGATGGTGCAGAGCCGCGCCAGCCCGGTTGCACCGATGATGCCCGCCACGCCGAAGAAATGCCCCAGCAGGATGGACAGCAGGATGTTGACCAGCGCTGTCATAAACATAACATACTTCATTTGCCGAAAAAGACCCAGCGTTTCGCGGTACATCCACACAGGCGCGACGATGGTGCTCAGGTAGAATGTGAACAGCACCGCTGCTACCGTCCCTGTGTCCATCAGGTATTCTTCGCCCACCCAGATGGGGATGAAATCCTGCACAATCGCGCCGTACGCGGCGACGCAGAAGCCTGTAATCGCCCCGAAGAGGACAATCAGGTTGCGGAACATGGCGTACGACTTTTCCGAATTCTTCTCGGCATTCAGATTTCCCAAGCTGGCGGAAATGCCGGTAATCACGATGGAAACGAATGTCGTCACATACGTCGTCAGCGACGCGTAGTTGGAGTAGTAGCCGACGAACACCGTGCCCAGCATGACGGAAATCAGGATGTTGTCCGTGTTGTTGATAAGAATCGTTGCCAGCTTGTAGAGAAACATGGAGCGGATGTTGTCGTTCAGTTCCTGCTTGCGGTGCATCGGCTCGTGTTTCTGCTTTTTCCGCAGGAAGGGGTACATCTTATCCGCTAAATGGCTCAGCACCGCGTTCTGCAGGAGGGTGCAGGCGATCTGAATCAGCAAATAGCCAAGATAGCTGCCCCAAATCAGCAGGCACGCCATCTGCGCCGTATACTGCAACACCAGCGCCGCGGCGGAAACCATGTTTTGCAAATATGCCTTCTGGTCGGCCTGAATCAGCGTCGTTTTGTAGATGACCAGATAGGATGCCATGGAGTTCGCCAAGTACAGCACATAGTAGACGATCAGCTGCGCCATCGGCAGCTCACTGCTGATAATGAGCGGCAGGAAGGGGATTACCGCCGCGCCCAGCAGCGCTACCGCCAGCGCAATCAGGCGGTAAATGCGACGATAATAGCCCAGCAGGTGCTGGATTTCGCCCGTGTCGCCCCGGTGCAGCGGTGCGTACAGGCTGTACACCAGCACGTTGCCCACGCCCAGTTCCGCCAGTGACAGCATGGCCAGAATGTTGCTGTACAGCCCGTTGACACCCGTATAATCCGCGCCCAGCCGGCGCACAAACACCGTTCGCACGGCAAAAGCCAGCAGCAGCGTGACCACCTGCCGTACTGCGCCTACACCGATGTTGCGCGCCGTGTTTTCGCTCCTTGATGCTGTGTTCATGATTCCTCTCCGCCTGTTTTGCCTGTCTGCTCCTGCGCCGCGTCCTCCGGCTGCCACTTGCCCAGCAGTCCCAGAAACAGTATGTTCAGGAAAACGCCCTCCGTGTTGATGCACAGGAAATACAGCAGGAAAACGCCCAGCACATACAGCAGCCGCGCCTTGGCAAATTTGGTGCGGATACCGCGGTACGTCAGCCACAGCCAAACTGCCGGGAGAATCAACCCTGTATCCATGACGAAGGCGGCAAATCCATTGGAAATGTTCTGCACCCTGTGTTCCAGCAGAATTTCCGCCTTCCGCTCCGAGAAAACGCCCTGTCCCGCAATGGGGGATTCCAGCCCGATTTCAAAGCCGCTGATGGTGTCGTTCCACCGCGTGTAGAACGAACCACCGGAATTTCGCCCGATAATCTTCTTTTCCACCACGCCCGTGGCAGACTCGATGACAAACAGCAAAATCAGCCCAACGAACGCCGCCATCTTGATGCTGCGCGCCATTTTCCTGCCCTTTTTGCGGAATGCCACCGTCAGCAGCACAACGCCCAGACAAATGAAGCCTGTTGTGGACAGCGTGCTGAGGATGGTGACGATCAGCAGCGCAATTGCCCAGCAGTATTTCTTCTTGCTCATGCCCATGCGCGTTTCGTCGCTCATCAGGAACAGCAGCGCGAAGTTCAGGAAAATCTGGTGGCTGCCCGGCTCGTTGAACATGCCCGCGTTGCGGTGGAAAACCGGGATGTTCAGCCAGCCTAAGGTAAAATAAGGCGTCAGATAAAATCCGTTGACGCTGGAAACTTCGTAGTGCAGCAGCGGCAGCGGCAGCGACAGCAAATCGCCGATGACGAAGGAAATCAGGCTGATAGCCGCCTCTGCCAGCATGACTTTGGTATACAGCCGCATATACGTCCGATACCCGATGCAGCTTTGCAGAACCAGCACATAGCCGATGTTGCAAAGCCAAATGACAATATCGTTGATGTGGATGCCGTTCTGCGGGTTGACGAAGCTCGTCAGCAGCAGCGCCGCCGTCAGCAGCAGCGTCAGGCGTACATTCTGGACGCTGATTTTCGGATGATGCGCCCGCGTCAGCAGCAGAATCGACGCAATCAGCATGGCTGCCATCAGCGGCATCCGCAGCACCTGAAAATACAGCGAACCCATGCCCAGCACGCCAATCAGCACACAGAGTGCATCCACATGGTTCTTTGTGATTCGGATTTTCATCGTGCAATCTCCGTATAAATCTGATGCAGTATCTCCAGATTCTTCTGCGCATCATGCGTTTTTCCAGCGTGTTCTCGCCCGGCGCGCGCCATCTGCGCCGCTTTTTCCGGATGCGCGAACATCTCGCAGATATCATGCGCCAGCAAATGCGGGTCGTCTGCCGGATAAATCAGCCCTTCCACGCCGTGCGTCATCAGACAGCGCACGCCGCCGACATCCGACGCAATGCACGGTACGCCAAGCAGCATCGCCTCGCCCAGCGAATTGGGGGAGTTTTCAATGCTCGACGGCAGCACAAACACCTGACTTTTTAGATACCGCTCCTTCATTTGCTGTGCATTCAGGCTGCCGGTAAAAACAACATGACCGTAGAGGTCGTTTTCGCGCAGCAGATGGTGGATGTACCGTTCATAGGCATTGCGCGCAAGCGACGGAATGCGCCCATAGTCCTTGCGCCCTACATAGAGCTTGACATCGGGATAGCGCTTGCGGACAATCGCCAGCGCCTGCAATAGCAGATGCAGCCCCTTGAGCGGCACATGCGCCTGACTGCAGAAGATGCTGTGCGGCTCGCAGCTGTTCAGCGACCATTCGCCGGTGTAGAACTCGTCCCGCAGCGTTTCGTTGTTGAAATGATAGGCCGCCTGCGGGGCAAGCTCCGCCATGCAGGCAGCATCCCAGTCGGTGCGCCCGATAACGTGCTGCACCCTGCGCAGGGCTTCCTGTTCATACTGCCCGACGCGGCGGTAGATTGCTTCCTGCCGGACGATATTGCCCTTCACCAAATCCTTCAGCGTGTGCCCGTGGCAGACGTGTTCCGGCAGATAAGCGCGATAATGCTCCGCGTATGTGGACAGAAGCCCCTGAATGGAAATTACAATCCGCTCGCGCATCCCCACGTGTTCCGCCGCATCAACCATGGCCAGCGTGTGCTGATTTTCCGTGCCCCAGAGGTGAATGACATCCGGCTGCTCTTTGCGCAGAATATCCTCCAACTGCCGGGTGTAGGCTTCCCCACAGCGCTGCGTAGGGCGTGTGGGGTTGACCAGCCCGTAATAGCGATAGCCGTCCACTTCGCCCGTCAGCGCTTTCGGCGCGTCAAACACATACGTCAGCGCCACATCCGGCAGCTGCGTCAGCCGCCGCGACAGCCCGACCAGCCAGCCCACGATATACACCGGGGGAAGCGATTCTTTTTCCGCAATGGCAGGGAGGATAATATTCCCCATCCACATGACCTTCACGCTTCAGCCCCTCCTTTCACTTTGCGCTGTGCGGCATGGTTATTCCACCGCGCCCCGCGTCAGAAAATCCCGCAGCTTTTCCCGCTCCTGCGCCTGCGATTGGCAGTAGCGCGCAATGTTGCGCACATAGCGGTCATGCACGGCTTCATCCAGCAGCCTTTCCGGCACAAAATCCGCTATGCTGGATACCGTTTTGCCCAATTCGTTTGCTTCCACCATTTGCAGCGTCCCGCAGCGGCTGCCCACAATCGGCACGCCCCGGAAGAGAATATCGAACACAACGCCGCTGCTGTGCAGGGAGTAATTCTCCGAATAATTTAGGATGCAGTAGCGGCATTGGCGAATCGCCTCGTCATACGCCGCTTCGGACAGGTATTCCAGCCGCAGCTCGATGTTCTTTGCGCCCGCGCAGACTGCCCGCAGCTCCGTTTCCAGCGGCACTTCCTGCACCCGACCCGCAATCAGCACCCGATACGGCGTGTTCCGCAGCTGTTTTGCCGCCTCAACGACGCCCTTGTCCGATGTAATCAGCCCGACCATGCCGAAATCATAGCGCTTCTGCGCATACGGCACAGGCGGCTGCATCGTTCCTGTGCTGATGTAATCGGACACGACGCACATCGGCCGCCCATACGCCGCGCCAATGGCTGCATTGGGGCAGATAACGCCGCTGATTTTCCGCCTGCACAGCGCATACAGCCCCCGCTTCAGCACCGAATTGACGCCGTCGGTGCTGTATTGGATGGCGTAGACCCGCGTTTCTTTCTTCTTGAACAGCGCAAGCCCCAGATACGCTGTTGCGACGGCGCTGCACTGGAGGACAATCACGTCATCCTGCGCTTCCCGAAGCAGCGCGCGCACGTTCTGGAACACGGCGCGTTTGTTGCGCGCCGCCGAACTGCCCACGATGTAATCATGCGGCAGACGAATCAGCTTGTTCCCGAAGCGGTCGCCGTACACCGGCCCGCCCGCAATGCGCACATCCATCTCCGCGCCGAACAGGTCAAGATAATTCTGCGCGACGGTGAAATAATGCCCAGCGGCAATGCCGTCTGTGCTGGTGCTCCGTACATCTGCCACAATCAGCCGCATGATGGTTCGTTCCTTTCGCCGCTTTTCTGCATCGCCTTGCTGTAAATCGCCATCAGCTGACGATAATTTGCTTCCGCCGTGAAATTCTCCTGATACGTTTTCAGCGCGCCTTCGCTGACGGATTCCGCGTGCTGCAGCCGATTGAGCGTCTGCGCCAGCTGCTCCGCCGAGTCCGCCGGAAACTTGAAGCCCGTCACGCCGTCCGAAATCAGGGAACCTGCGTTGCCTAAATCCGAGCAAATCACCGGCGTGGCGACGCTGAAGGCTTCCACAATTGTCATCGGGAAGCCTTCATACCACTGCGTTGGCAGAATCAGCGCCTTGGACTGCCCCATCAGCGTCCGTGCCGCCGAATTTGGCACAAAGCCGCGCAGCTCCGCCTGCTTCAGCTTTTCCCGCGTCAGATATTCGCGGCACCATGCTTCCTCCGGCCCTGTACCGCAGATGATCAGCTTCATGCCCCCGCCTGAACGCTCGTAGCGCGCCCACGCTTCCAGCAGCAGCCGAATGCCCTTGAGCGCATCCAGCCGACCGATGTACACCACCTGATTTTCGCGCGCCGCATATGGCACAATCGTCTCCGGCGGTTCCACAAAGTTCGGCTTTACGGACACGTTTTCCGGCGGAATCTGCTTAAGCGCCAGCAGCTTCTGACGGTTGAAGTCCGTCAGGGTGATGTAATGCAGGCGGCTGTACGTTTTGAGGGCGCGGTGCAAACGTGTGCTG
>ENA-OVGH01001765-OVGH01001765.1-human-gut-metagenome-genome-assembly--contig:-NODE-1765-length-13327-cov-2.812387_pt1 | contig 13327 bp, 9 predicted proteins | sample MGYA00237770_ERZ505419 | MGnify/ENA primary metagenome ERZ505419 (study PRJEB26158, sample SAMN06016353) | human gut metagenome | biome: human gut; feature: ankylosing spondylitis patient; material...
ACAGCACCAGAAGCGTATTTTTTTGCTGGTTAAATTCTGCGCCGGACACATCATCTAAAGTAAATTGCCGTTGTAGTGCCTCGTCTTTGCTGATGTGTAATTCATTGCTACTTAACAGCCCGTTAACTTTGTAGACCTCAATCGGATTTTTCTCTTTAAAAAACCAGAAAGTGTGATCCTGGCGAGAATAAGCCAACCCTTCAAAACCGCAATTGGTTGGGGAGTCTTGCAGCGGGATTTTTATTTTTTTGAGGATTTTTACTTCCGAGTTTGGGGTCAGTGAAATCACATAAATGGCGTAATCGCGCTCATCGCTAATGACAAACTGATTATCGCCAATGTATTCGATCGTCTCGAGATCCTTAACAAAATCCAGAGGAATTGTGCGGATAAAATCACCATTGGTGGTCATTTCAACAATGGCGGCAGGTTTGTTGATAGTGCTAAAAAGAGTATTGCTTTGTGCCGACCAGGTCAGCGAAGAGATATTATTCGTTATGCCTGCAATTTCTTTGCCGTCAATGGTGGCGTGGTAATTCTGAAATGATGCTGCATGATTGCTTTTACGGGCGCAAGATTGCACGAAGAAAGTACACACTGCCACAATGGCAAAAAGAATCACAATAACGGAGATGCGTTTACTTAACGAAATACTTTTTGTCACGGTAATCCCTTTAAGGCAAATCAATAAGATATCGAGAAGTATACGTAGCGACCTTAATGAATCCTTAACGCGGAGAAACCCGGCAATGTGCAATGCAGCGCCAGACACCATCCTGCTGGCAATAAATTGACTCAGTCAGCCCAGGGATCACCCATTGTATTTCCTCGCCGGGGGGACAGGTCAGCCAAATGCATAACCCGCAGCCGCCGCGTAAATCACGGGGAATATCGCTGACGCGAAAAGTCATGCCCGCTGCCTGCAACGCTTTGCGGGTTTGTATGACGCCGACTGTGGAGTGAAATAAAAATAAAAACTCTTTCATCGGCGTGTCCTCACTCGTTGACCAATTACCGCCGAGCCAATTGCGCCAGCAAATTGCGCATCAGGATGGGTATTTACCGGCATTCCCAGGTGAGATTCCAGCATCCGGGCAAACGTCTGGCAATGACTAACGCCACCAGTAAACAGAATCGGCGCTTCACAGGAGAGACGAGCAATGAAATTGGCACTCCTCCGCGCCATCGCGTTAATCACTCCGGCGAGAATCGCTTCTGGCGCGACGCCCGCTGAGCGCAGGCTGATCACTTCTGATTCAGCAAACACTGTGCACATACTCGTGATGGCGTGCGGCGTGACATTTTCGGTAATGCTGTCGAGTTGCTCGACGCTGGTGCCAAGCGTGCGCGAGATCACCTCCAGGAAACGCCCGGTGCCCGCCGCGCATTTGTCATTCATCAGGAAATCGCACAGGTTACCGTCATCATCAAGCTGAATCACTTTGCTGTCCTGACCACCGATGTCGATTACCGCGCGCGTTGCTGGCGCAAGAAACCGTGCGCCCAGCCCATGACAGGAGATTTCCGTCACTTGTTTATCGGCAAAATCCACCAGTTGCCGTCCATAGCCGGTGAGCGTCAGAAACGGCGTTGTCTCTAACCCTTCGCGCAGAGTTTCCCAGGCTTCAGTAATTGCTGTTGCCGGACGAAAGGGTGTTGGAACGAGGAAACGGCGCGTAATCACGCCGTCTGCCAGTAAGATCCCTTTGGTGGCGGTAGAACCAGAATCAATGCCAATCGAATATGTCACTGCCACTCCTTACAGCATCTCAATAAAGGCCGCGACACGGGTACTGAGCTGCCCGACATCTGAGGTGGAGTAGTCTGTTTCAATAGCGATATAAGGAATGTTGTGCTGCTGACGCACATGACGTTTAATCGCCAGCGATTCCACCGCGTAGGTATGGCACGCCTGCAAAATCACATCAACTACGCCATCGACCTGATATTCTTCCACCATCTGGCTGAGCATTTGCAGGCGCTGATCGTTCGGCGAAACACAGGAGCAGCCAATCGCCAGATATTTATCCGCCAGTGCGTCGTAGACATCGCCCGTTTCTGCCACGCATTGCTCGGTCGCTTTCGCCCCGGTGCAGTTTTCATAACCGACAACCCAGCCGCCATTCTCTTCAATCGCGCGCACCACTTTTTCTGCTGCGCCGCCAATCGGGCAGCCGGTGATTAAAATGCGTGGACGCAGGGCCAGCCGCTGGCCTTCTTCCCACTGCTGACGAACGCGGGCTGTCATCGCGTCCAGTTCATTGATCAACGCCTCTTTATCGAACCGGAAGGTTGCGCCGTAGACCACTTTCAGAATGTCGCTGCCGCTAAGCGCCGGAGGATTTAACTGCCCAAGATGATAAAAATTAGCCAGTGCGCGACGTTCGCGGTTTTTCAGCGCAATGGCATCGCGCAGAGCATCTTCGCTAATCTCGTGCCCAAAACGTTCTTCTACCGTTTTTTGCAAGCGCAGCATCTCGGCTTTCCATAACGCACGCGAGGCATCGTCCTTAACGCTGTTCGGCAACTGCATCACATGAACGGGCTTAAACTCCGCCATGTATTCATACATTTTCTTTTTGCCGTCGCAGGTGGTTTCACCGACCACCAGATCAGAAAAGTAGAAGTAGGGGCATTTATCGGTTTTGCCAAAGCCGTAGCTGCTTTTAATCAGCGGGCAGAGGTTGCGCGGCAGATCTTTCTCCGCTTCTTCAATGGTTTCATCAGAGGTAGAACAGAGCGAAACCACAACCGCACCGGCTGCCATCGGGATCTCTTGCGGCATAAAGGTGCAGTAAGTGCCAACCAGCGGAATGCCGCGCTCCTTGAGATCCATGACGGTGAGAAAGCCTTTCTGGCGAGCTTCAGAGAACTGATCGAAAATGGCGGGTAGATCGGTGATAAGTGACATGATTTTCCTTCCCCGTACCACGGGAGATAATGAAAAGAGGCCACATTATTACCATTCTTTTAGTGTGGTTTATTTGATCTCTCTCGCGGTTAGCCACTTAGTTTTTCATGGATTTCTAAAAATTGCTGAGGGGGAACAAGGCCGGGAGCTGCGACAACAAATATAAAATTAGCCCAATACAACCGCCAACCAGCGTACCGTTGACACGGATAAACTGCAGATCTTTGCCGATATTTAACTCGATTTGCCGCGACATATCCCGAGCATCCCAGCTTTTTACTGTATCGCTGATGTGGCGCGTCAGGAATGCGGAAAACTCAGGCGCGACGCGGTGCGCGGCTTGTTCCAGGTGACCATTTAACGATGCCCGCAAGGCATCATCGGCAATTAACGTTTCGCCAAACCATTGACCCGCCCGCGCGATACGTTCTTTCACACGAGAATCTTCACTGTTGATATCCGCTTTCAGCCATTCCCGTAAATCCCCCCACAATTCACTGAGATAGCGGTTAAAAGCTTCATCTTCTTTCAGATAACTTTTTACGGCATCGGCTCGCGCTGCCATTTCCGGATCGTTTTTCAACTTGTCGATCAGGGCAAAAGTGGCGCGATCAAACGCATGACGGATCTGATGCGCACGATCACGGCTGATATCATCAAGCAAAGAATTCACCGCGTCAGAAACCAACTCCGCGCTATGTTCGCCCAACCATTCGCTGGGGAGAATTTTGGCTTTCAGTGGATGCTCACTCTCCAGCCAGCGAACAATCTGCTGGGCAATAAACTTGCGCGATTTATCGCGCTGGAGAAGGGCGATCAACTGTGCGATCAGCGTATCGAGCAGCACCTGATGACGATCGTTTTTGGTCATACTCTCCAGCATCAACGCACTGGTGCCGGAAAGATCGACCTTATCAATCGCCCGATGGACCGCGCGCTTAAGCAGGCGCTGAATACGCGCATCATCGGTCAGTTCAAGAAAACCGCTCATGATCTGCAACAGATGCTGACCAACGCGGCGGGCGTTCTCCGGCTGACTAAACCAGTTGCCAATCAACAACGCCGGTTCGTGACGTCGAATCAATGCCACCAGCGACTGGGTATCGAGAAATTTTTCCTGCACGAACTGACCGAGATTTTCGCCAATCCGGTCTTTATTACGCGGGATAATCGCCGTATGACGAGAAATGATCGGAATCGGCACGCGGCGAAACAGCGCCACCACCGCAAACCAGTCCGCCAGCGCGCCGACCATCGCCGCTTCAGCAATCGCCTTCACGCCGCTCACCCAAAAATTGGGCGGCAAAAACAGCGTAACGACAAAGGTAGCAGCGGCGATAAGCAGTAAAGAGAGCGCCAACATTTTGGCGCGTCTGAGTTCAATGAGTTTATTCATAACGTTAAGAATAGAGCCTGACGGCAGGATCGCGCAAAAATCACCGCTCCTCCGCCAGCTCGGCAGCCTGATGTTGGCGCACGCGATTAAGCAATCCCGCCAGGGTGAAAACGACGATAACGCCCGCCACGACGGCTAACAGATGAAACGGCAAGCGACCGCCGTTAAACCACAGCCAGCGGCCGATTTCGACCGAGACAGACATCACCATCAGGATCACCATATTCAGCGATGCGGAGACGGTCCCTTTCGGTAAGTTATTGGAAAAAAGCGTAAAGCGGAATAAGGTCGGGAAGATCAAACCAATCCCGAAAGCATACAAACTGGTGCCCAGCACCGACCACAGCCAGACGTGCGGTGACAGCAGATTGCCGATAATCAACAGCGCGAGGCCGACCAGTTGAATGGGTATAGCACGCCAGATAAAGCGCGGTTCGGTCGGATCTTTAACGAAACGCGCCACGATGGCATTCGCGACAATCACCGCGCCGAACACCGGAACCTGTGTCCAGGCGAACTGCGAGGTCGTTAAGCCGCCTGCGTCAATCAGGATCACCGGCGAGACAGCCACCCAACTCATCATGGGGATATAGCTTAAAGAGATGGTTGCTGCGCCAAAGAGGAACAGCCGATTGCAAAAGACATTACGAAAATCGCGCAAGACGCTTTTGGCGCTAAATGGAACCGCGCCGCGCTTCACCGTCTCTGGCATCGCCAGCAGTAAGCCAACAAATGAGATAAAACCCATAACCGCAATGATGGCAAAAAGGACTTTCCAGTGCACAAAGTGCATCAGAGCTGCGCCGGAAAGTGGGCCGATAATCGGCGCAATCAGTACGATGGAGGTGATAATCGCCATCAACTTAATCCCTTTTGTCTGTCCGAACGCCTCCTGCACCGTGACATAACCAACGGTAGCAATAAAACAGATACTGGTGCCCTGAATTGCACGCGCGATAAGAAACTGTGTCATAGACGTGGTGAACATTGTCGCAGCGCAGGCAAGGGTAAATATTAGCGCTCCGGTAATCAGCACCGGCCTGCGGCCAATCCTGTCGGAAAGCGGCCCCAGCAGCCACTGTAACGCCATGCCTCCAGCGAGATAGAGACTGACGGCAGCAGGGGCCAGACTGACATCGGCATTAAAATCACGGACCACATTAATGATCCCTGGCTGAATCAGGTCCGTCGACAGATAGGCGGCAAAATCATACAAAATCAACGCCATCGGGAAAAACAGCGTGGCGGCATGGCGGGCAAAAAAACGTGGCATAACAAACAACTCCTTGTCCGGAGAACCCCAACGGGGAAAACGAAATTCAATACCGTCGGTAATGACGAAAGGCAGGCGAGAAGGGCAACGAGACTGCAAATGTACTGAATTTCATGTAATCAACCACACTGCCTGTGAACACACAGACAGAGAAATACCTTCTGACTCCAGGTCAGAATGTATAACGATTACAAATAGTCATCAGCACATTACACCTCTTTAATTGATGGGTTGCATAGAAAATATACACCTTAAGTGTAATTAAAATTTGCGGTTAATCAAAAGAGCGCGGTGGAAAGGGGAATATCTGCCTGGTACAGGAAATGTAAAACGCGAGCCTGTTTCCGGAAAAATGTATCGTTTGCAGAGGAACAAAAATAGCCTGGAAAGCGCCTCGGGGAACGGGAAATTGCCGGGTGAGAATGGTTTTGTTAGTCGCTAAAGTCGGGCCATCTTATCTACAGGTGACGGATCGCCATGACAAACTTCACGACCAGCACGCCGCATGACGCATTGTTTAAATCTTTTCTCACGCATCCGGATACCGCGCGGGATTTTATGGAGATCCACTTACCCAAAGATTTACGTGAACTGTGCGATCTCGACAGCTTAAAACTGGAATCCGCCAGCTTTGTCGATGAAAAATTGCGGGCGCTACATTCCGATATTCTGTGGTCGGTAAAGACCCGCGAAGGCGATGGCTATATTTATGTGGTGATTGAACATCAGAGCCGCGAGGATATTCATATGGCCTTTCGCCTGATGCGCTATTCTATGGCGGTGATGCAGCGCCATATAGAGCATGATAAACGCCAGCCGCTACCGCTGGTCATCCCGATGCTGTTTTATCACGGTAGCCGTAGTCCTTACCCCTGGTCCCTGTGCTGGCTGGACGAATTTGCCGACCCGACTACCGCACGGAAAGTTTATAACGCCGCGTTCCCGCTGGTGGATGTCACTGTCGTGCCAGACGACGAGATTGTGCAGCATCGCAGAGTCGCCCTGTTGGAGCTGATCCAAAAACGTATTCGCCAGCGCGATCTGATGGGGCTTATCGATCAACTGGTAATATTACTGGTTACAGAGTGTGCTAATGACAGCCAGATAACCGCGCTGTTAAATTACATTTTACTGACTGGCGATGAAGCGCGTTTTAATGAGTTTATCAGTGAACTTACCAGGCGAATGCCACACCACAGGGAGCGAATAATGACGATTGCAGAGCGAATTCATAATGATGGATGGCTGTTAGGAAGGGAGAGGGGGAGGAAAGAAGGGAAAGTAGAAGGGGAACGGAGCCTCCTCCGATTGTTGTTGCAGAATGGGGCCGATCCTGAATGGATACAACGATATACCGGACTTTCGGCAGAGCAAATGCAGGCATTAGATCAGCCCTTGCCTGAAAGCAAGCGTGATCCATGGATCGAGTACTAATCAGAGACGGATGACAAACGCAAAGCAGCCTTATGCGCTACGCTTATCAGGTCTACATAACCCATTCAATATATTGAACTTTAAAGATTTTGTAGACCTGGTAAGGCGTTCACATGGCATCCGGCATGAACAAAGCGCACTTTGCCTAAGCCATTCTGGAACGTGGCGATTACCCTGCAAAGATAAAACGAGTCACATGCTAGTCGTGAGAGAAAATCAGGGGCCTCGCCACTAATTCGAATTCATTCCATTGCCCGATACACGGCCTCGCCAATTTGCTTCAGTGCTTCGCGATAGGTTTCGCTGAGCGGCAAAGCGCAGTTGATGCGCAGACAATTACGGTATTTGCCGGAAGCCGAGAAAATCGAGCCTGCCGCCACCTGGATTTTCATGCGGTACAGCTGCCGCGCGACGCAGACCATATCGACCTGTTCAGGCAATTCGATCCACAGTAAAAATCCGCCTTTCGGGCGCGTAATACAGATTTCGCAGGGAAAATATTCCCGTATCCAGCAGGTATAAAGCGCCAGATTGCGCTGATAGATCTGCCGCATCCGCCGGATATGGCGATGATAGTGACCTTCCAGCACAAACGTTGCCGCCGCCATTTGCGTGGACGGCACATTAAAGCTGCTGATGGCGTATTTCATATGCATCAGTTTATCGTGATAACGCCCTGGTGCGACCCAACCCACGCGCAGGCCTGGAGCAATACTTTTACTGAACGAGCTGCACAACAGCACTCGCCCGTCGATATCCCAGGAATGAATGGTCCGCGGGCGCGGATACTCCGTTGCCAGTTCGCCGTAGACATCATCTTCAAAAATCACAATATCATGACGCTGAGCGAGAGAGAGAACGGCCCGTTTGCGCGCGTCCGGCATAATAAATCCCAGCGGATTATTACAGTTTGGCACCAGAATGATGCCTTTAATCGGCCACTGTTCCAGCGCCAGTTCCAGCGCTTCAACGCTGATGCCTGTTTCTGGATCGGTTGGGATTTCAATCACTTTCACGCCCATGCCGCGCAGCATCTGCATCGAACCGTAATAACAGGGGGATTCGACCGCGACAATATCGCCCGGTTTACACACCGCCATTAACGCCAGCGACATCGAGTTATGGCAGCCGCTGGTGATAATGATGTCATCGGCGGTGACCACCGAGCCGCTGTCGAGCATCAAGCGGGCAATCTGCTCTCGCAATACCCGCTGACCGGCTAACAAGTCATAACCGAGCACGGTTTGTAGATTATGCTGCACCACCCGGCTTAGCTCCCGCCACAGCGGTTTCAGGCTGGGCGTTTCGACATCCGGCGTGCTTTTGCTTAACGGAACAATGGAACTGTCGCTATGCGCCACCAGCATATCCAGCACCTGATCCCACTGGGTAATTTCCACCGGGCGCTGCACCGGACGCGTCATCGGCGGTACTGGCGGCTGGGCTTTACGTTGTGCGACAAAATAACCCGAACGCGGCTGCGGAGTGATGAGCTTCATCGTCTCCAGTATCTGATACGCCTGCTGCACGGTACTGATGCTGACGCCGTGCTCCTGACTTAAGCTGCGCACCGACGGCAATTTCTCCCCGTGACGATACAGCCCCTGCTCAATCCGCTCGGCAAGTAGAGTCGCCAGATGTTGATAACGCGTCATGCTGTATTCCTTATTTGGACCATACAGAGAGAAAAACCGGTACAGATGAGGCTAAAAAACCGGATGCAGATGCTGTTTTAACCTGTCTGTATGTTAAATAAAACTAATATTTGCATCTGTATTGTGAACTGCCAGAAGGCGGATGATGAAGCCTCTGAAAGATGAGGAGGCAGCAGATGGAATTTCACGAAAACAAAGCCAAAACGCCGTTTATCAGACTTGTGCAACTCTGACAGGCGGTGAGGCGTTGGCGGCGGCAAATGCAGACCCGACGAGTGTTACAGCAGATGAGTGATGAGCGGTTGAGGGATATTGGGTTACGCAGGGAGGATGTGGAGTGAGGGGGGGGATATAGATTTATATACAATAAAACGTTTTTATGTTTTTAAATTAAGTTATAAAAATTTTCCCGAGACAATTCATCAATAGGTATGGAGTGTACAGGAATATCTTCTTCACTAACCTCTTTAAACTCATGCCGATAGCGGTCAAAAAACGCACAGTGATTACTTGTGTTTTTTGACTGACTTTACAACTCTCATTATTCGCTATTGTGCAGTTTCTCTAATTGTTTTATATCCTGAAAAGTTAAATGTTAGCTACTGAATACTTTTTGATTGTTTGAGATTCATTTTCATTTGAAATTATAAAATCAGGTGATAAATGAGTTGTGATTAATAGATGGTTGATATCATTTTTATCTAAAATTGATTTCTAGTATCGACTTGAAAAAATAATTGTTGCCGCCTGGTTAATTATACGGTATTTTGAAAGGTTTTCTTTTAAATTAGAAATGTTGTGGGGTTTTGTTTTTGTATCTTTTATCTCTAAGGAGCTTGCTTTGGGTCAATCAGAATACATTTCATGGGTAAAATGTACTTCCTGGCTAAGTAACTTTGTGAATCTTAGAGGGTTGAGACAACCGGATGGCCGTCCTCTTTATGAATATCATGCAACCAATGATGAATATACCCAATTAACGCAGCTACTCCGTGCGGTCGGTCAATCACAATCTAATATATGTAATAGGGACTTTGCTGCCTGTTTTGTTCTTTTTTGCTCTGAGTGGTACCGCAGGGATTATGAACGGCAATGCGGATGGACGTGGGATCCTATATATAAAAAAATAGGGATTTCATTCACCGCCACAGAGCTTGGTACTATCGTACCGAAAGGGATGGAAGATTACTGGCTGCGCCCAATTCGATTTTATGAATCTGAACGACGCAATTTTCTCGGAACATTATTCAGTGAAGGTGGTTTACCTTTCCGGCTACTCAAAGAATCAGACAGTCGCTTTCTGGCTGTTTTCTCCAGGATCCTTGGACAATATGAGCAAGCAAAGCAGTCAGGTTTTTCTGCCCTTTCGCTGGCAAGAGCTGTCATAGAAAAATCAGCGCTGCCAACTGTTTTTAGCGAAGATACCTCTGTAGAACTTATCAGTCATATGGCTGATAACCTCAATTCCTTAGTACTTACTCACAACCTAATAAATCACAAAGAACCAGTACAACAGCTTGAGAAGGTTCACCCTACCTGGCGAAGCGAGTTTCCAATACCGTTAGATGATGAAACAGGAACGCATTTTTTGAATGGACTGCTATGCGCAGCCTCTGTAGAGGCTAAGCCTCGACTACAAAAAAATAAGAGTACGCGTTGCCAATTCTATTGGTCAGAAAAGCATCCAGATGAGCTTAGGGTGATAGTATCTCTTCCGGACGAAGTTTCCTTTCCTGTAACAAGCGAGCCGTCAACTACGCGCTTTGAACTTGCCATTTGTGAAGATGGTGAGGAAGTCTCTGGCCTTGGGCCAGCCTATGCTTCCCTGGAAAACAGACAGGCAACAGTTCGATTACGTAAAAGCGAAGTGAGATTTGTCAGGCAAAATCCATCGGCAGGTTTGTCGTTAGTGGCTCGTGCTGGAGGGATGATTGTTGGGAGTATTAAACTTGATGACAGTGAAATTGCCATTGGTGAGGTGCCGTTAACCTTCATCGTTGATGCAGATCAATGGCTGTTACAGGGACAGGCTTCTTGCAGTGTACGAAGCAGCGATGTTCTGATTGTACTCCCTCGGGATAATAGCAATGTTGCTGGTTTTGATGGCCAATCGAGCGCAGTAAACGTATTAGGACTAAAAGCACTACCTGTGAAGGGATATCAGGACGTTACAGTTACAGCAAATGAAACTTATCGGATTCGCACCGGAAGAGAACAAATCAGCATCGGAAGGTTTGCTCTAAATGGAAAGCGTGCAAGCTGGGTTTGTCATCCAGATGAGACATTTATTGGTGTACCAAAAGTCATTTCTACACTACCAGATATTCAAAGCATTGATGTAACGCGTTACCTGAGCGGAATTTCAATTGAGCAATGTCATATACAAGAGATGCTAGGGGCTCAATATCTTTCTATCCGTAATAGTAATAATGAAACGCTCTTGCGTCGCAAAATCGGTATCTTGCCTGCTGATTTCAGTATTGAGATAAAAGGTGGAATGCACGCAAATGAAGGCACTATCGTAATCACCACACAGCATCCTTGTGTAGCAACACTTAAAGATAAAACATTGGAGGCTACACGTAAGCGTACTGAGGGGCGAACAGAGATACAACTTAAAGCGGAAGGGGTACCTCCGGCATTTATTACATTACAAGTTCTGCCTAATTTGGCGGCTGACCCCATCGACATTGAGTTACCTTTTCCCGCTAAAGGCTGTCTCGCTCTTGATGTAAACGGACGTCCTCTGGATAAAAACATTACGCTGCATGATCTGCTGGGTTCCAGAGCGTTTCTGTTCTCCAGAAATGGTGAGCCGACAAAATATACATTGCAGTTGTATTTGCGCTCCGTTAGTGGATTACAGGCATGGCATGAATGGTGTTATACGGCGTTGAGCGATCGTCCTGTTGAATTGAATCTCTATAGTCTGCGCGAACATATTGAGAACCTGATTTCACTTGAGGCAGGTATTGATCAGGTTGTTGAGATGCGTATTACGGGGGCAGGTGTGGTCATGGCCTGGCAAATTCGTCGCTATAAATACAGCCTGCGCTATGATTATGAAAAAGAACTATTACTCAGCCAGTCAGTGAACCATCGTGCTGGGCAGATTCCTTCCCCCGTTATCATGCTGTTAAGTGAACCCGAGAGGAAATCCATTCCCTTAGCATCTAGAATGAGCGAGGGAGTGCCTGTCGGTGAATATGAGTTGAGCTCAATCGTTAACAAAAACGGACCATGGTTGGTTGTTCCTAAACCGGGTGAAGAGATGGCTTTTCGCCCCTGCTTCATTCGTGGCGAATCTTCGTTACCGGTAGAAGAAAGCAACATCCGCTCATTGCAGAAAGCGACCCAGCTTTTTAATCCACAGGCAGAAGTTAATACCATCACACGGGTTCTCGGACAGATGGCTAACGATCCTGCCCATTCCGGCTGGCAATTTATGCGTAGCCTGTACGATCAATTTGGTTATTTACCGCTGGCAACCTTTGAAGTATGGCGTGCACTAGTGCAGCATCCGCAGGCATTGGCGATGTCGCTCTTCAAATTCGAAATGTCAGCAGAGTATCTGAGTCGTATTGAGAATGAGTTCCCTATTCTATGGGAGTTTTTCCCCATCTTTGAGATCAAAGCTGCATCTGAGCGTTTCAAATTGTTCCTGAGCCAAAAAGGTGCACCGGAGGAAACCCAGAAATTACTGGTTACTAATATGTTTCAACGGCTGGGGCTCGTGTTCCCGACATATGCCGATGAAATTGAGAAATGGTTAAGTAATGGATATCTCCCCCCGTCTATTCCTGAGTCTTTTGTCCACGTGTGGTATCAGGAGCTTTTACGTGAGCACAGTGAGGCTCGCTGGCCTGAATATGGCTGCAAGCGTCTGTATAAATGGATGATGTCGCAAAAAAATCCAGTGATTGGTATTAATCCTGACGCAAATCACCGCTATTCCGTGGCCTGGTTACCCGTCTTCGCTGCAGCTGTGGCAAGCGGAAATGCTTCTTTTGAATCTGTATTTGACCGTAAACCCGGTGCCGTATTTTTCCTGAGGCAAGTCAGGGATTTCGATTCCCGCTGGTTTAAGGCCATCTTCCAGTGCAGCCTGTTGCGTTATGTTGCTAAAAAATAAAAAGGAATAAGGATGACTACACGCTATTTTTCGTCACTTATTGAACAATCGTTGTCTCGTTCAACTGAAGCAACGCTCAGTATCATGGGCGTTACAAATCCGCAGTTGCGTGAACATCTCGCGCAACAAATGGGGGCTGATTGTGGGAAACCGGGCTCATTCCTTGCTTCTCCGGTATTCCAGCAAATGTTTGGATGGAAGGAGTCAAATCACACGATGCGCAGCCTGACGGAAGGCAACGCATTGTTGAGCAAAGCAGTGGTTGATTCACTGGATAATCAGAGTAATGGCCGGTACCGATTTGGTGCTGACTGGAAGCCTTTTACACACCAGTTAGCCAGTTGGAAAGCTTTGCTGGAAAAGAAACATTCAGTGGTGGTAACCAGTGGTACGGGTTCAGGTAAAACGGAATGTTTTATGGTTCCGGTGCTGGAAGATCTATACCGGGAACTGCATGAAAATGGCAACAATCCGTTGGTCGGTGTCCGAGCCCTTTTTCTCTATCCATTGAACGCCTTGATTAATT
>ENA-OVGH01001773-OVGH01001773.1-human-gut-metagenome-genome-assembly--contig:-NODE-1773-length-13282-cov-8.695396_pt1 | contig 13282 bp, 12 predicted proteins | sample MGYA00237770_ERZ505419 | MGnify/ENA primary metagenome ERZ505419 (study PRJEB26158, sample SAMN06016353) | human gut metagenome | biome: human gut; feature: ankylosing spondylitis patient; material...
GCTTGCATGGCATGCAAGAGGTCAGCGGTTCGATCCCGCTATTCTCCACCAAAAAGACACTGCACAGTTTGTGCGGTGTCTTTCTTTTTGCACGTTTGTTAGTCCAGCCTGATGCAGTAAATCGTAAGATAAAAGCAGAAGACGCTCTTCCCGGATGGAAAGGGCGTCTTCTGCTTTTTTTAGCCGTTCTTCACGCCCGCCGGAGCCGGTTGGGCAGAGGCCGTGTCAAGGCCGACGAGATATTCCGGATCGACCCTGTCCTGTGGTTTCTTTTTTGATAGCATGGTGATTTACCCCTCCTAAGAGATTTCGCGGGAAGCACTTCTCCCCGTCTGACAGGGAGAAGTATATATTCCAAATCTTAGGAAATGCCCGAGAAATTTATTAAGAAGGACGTAAGAGGTTTGAATTTTTTATGAAACCCTCTCAGGCGCTTCGCGCCAGCTCTCCCAAGGGGAGAGCCTTTGGCAGGCCGGGCAGCTTTCGTCTGACTGCTGAAGGTGTAATATGGCGCAAAAAAGAGTGCTCCGCTGCAGAGGGCAGCCGCTTCGGAACGATGTTCCTTGTCAAGTTGCTGCTGACGCAGATTGCGGATATGCACCATGACGGTGCCGTTGGAGACGTAGAAATACGGCTCGCCCCACACGGTCTCGTAGATGACCTGCACCGGGAAGATGCGCTGGGGGCTTTGCATCAGCAGCTTGAGGATCTTGTACTCGGTCTCGGTCAGGTCGGCCTCCTGCTCGTCTACCCAGACCCGGTTGCAGTCCAGCGCGATGCGCACGCCGTCCCGGATGTCCGGGTCATCCTCTACGATCATGATGGTCTGCATAGTCTATGATCTCTTTCCTGTATTGCTTAAGATACATCTTAGTATCAGTATAGCAGATTTTCTGCATTGTGGACAGCTTATCACATACTTCTTGGGATTTGTGGGATAAGATCCTAAGGAATTCTTAAGAAAGCGGCCATTTTGCCTCTTGCGGAGCGGGGCGGGGGAGAGTATCCTTATAGAAGAATACACAGGAAGTGAGGGTATCCCTATGCACAAAAAAGTTTTGGTATGTCTGCCCCTGAACGACGCCCACCGCGCCGCGCTGGAGGCATCCGTGCCGGAATTTGAATTCCGTTTCAACGCGCTGGACGATGTCCACGCCGAAGATGTGCTCTGGGCTGACATCGTGCTGGGCAACGCACCGGTGTCGATGATCTGCCAGAACAAACACATCGAGTGGTTCCAGTCCAACTCCGCCGGCCCCGACGCCTATCTGAAGCCCGGCGTCCTGCCCGAAAACTGCATGGTGACCAACGCCACCGGTGCCTACGGTCTGGCCATCAGCGAGTGGATGCTGGCCATGTGGCTGGGCATCCAGAAGGATATGTTCCTCTACCGCGACCGCCAGAACCAGCGCCAGTGGGCTCCCATCGACCGCCCCGTGAGGGGCATCACCGGGGCGCGGGTGCTCTGCGTGGGCATGGGCGACATCGGCTCCAACTTCGCCCGCCGCGCCCATATGCTGGGCGCTGAGGTGGTGGGCGTCCGCCGCACGGTCCACCCCGACACGCCCTGCCCGGACTACTGCCTGCGTGTGGTGGCCCAGAGCCAGCTGGACGAGGAGCTGCCCGAGGCTGACCTCATCGCCCTGAGCCTGCCCGGCACCCCTGAGACCAACAAGCTGTTCAACGCCGAGCGCTTCGCCCGCTGCAAGGACGGTGCCATCCTCATCAACGTGGGCCGCGGCACCACCGTGGACAGCGACGCCCTCGTGGAGGCCCTGCGCAGCGGCAAAATTTTTGGCGCGGGCCTCGACGTCACCGACCCGGAGCCTCTGCCTGCCGACCACCCGCTGTGGGGTGAGCCGGGCGCTATCATCACGCCCCACAACTCCGGCAAGTTCAGCCTGCCCAAGACGCTGGACAACATCGTGGACATCTTCATCCACAACCTCAAGCGCTACGCCGAGGGCCTGCCGCTGGACAATCAGGTCGACCGCACCACCCGCTATGCCGCCGACCAGAACGGCGGCCACCGCCTGCTGAGCACCCTGTAAAATACGATAGTGTGATAAAAAGCCCCTCTGCACCGCGGTGCAGAGGGGCTTTTGGTTTAGAGATTCATCGTGCCAACACCACCGAGAGGGTGACTTCCTTGGCGTCGGGCGAGAGGTCGAAGCTGCCGCCGTCCTGTGCGGTGAGGCAGATCGTGTAGACCTTCTTCGCGCTGAGACGGGCCGGGGCATCGTCGAAGTGCCAGTCGGACACCTCATGGTAGCGGCCATCCATGCCGAGGGCGAAGAGCTTATAGTCGGCGGCATTTCCGGTCAGGCCGTTGATGCGGAAAGAAACAGTCGTCGCGGGGTGGAGGTTGTCGAGGGTGGCGGTGTGGAGCCAGCTTGCGGGGGTGCCGGCGCCGCCTGCGGCCTGGAACTCTGCTGCCGAAAGCACCCGGCGGGAGGTCTTGTCCAGATCGACCTTCCGGTAGGGCATCTCGGGCAGGAAGACGAAGCGGTCCTGCAGGCGGAGCAGCTCTTTGTAGCCGGTGGGGCAGTAGAGCTTGTTGCCGTCACGGCCCGCATACATACCGATGGCCATGTTGTTGTAGCCGTAGAGGGAGGCGACGTCCACGGTGAGGACGGTCTTTCCGGTGTCGAAGTCCAGCACGATGTACTGCCACATGCCGCTGTCCACGTCCTGCACGAAGCCGTAGATATAGCCGGTGGCGGTGGAGAGCTTCATCATGGAGGTGTCGCTGAGGTCGTCGCGGCACCAGATGCTCTTCATGGTCCAGCCGTCGGCGGTGCGGATGGTGTCCACCCGTTCGACGCCGGGCATGATCATGCAGTTGCCCTTGAGCAGCCAGTTGCGGTCGTAGATGTTCTCGTAGCTCTGGATGGAAGAGTCACTGTCGGGCTTTGCAAGGTTGGGGCTGCCTGCGCCGAACCAGTTGCAGACGATGGTGCTGACCCGGCCATTGCCGTGGTCGTAGACGATGGCCGAATTTTCCACCGACACCGGCATGTTGGAGGGCAGCTCGTCGATGATGGGGTGGCTGGCGGCGACTTCGCCGGTGCGGATGTCCACAGCCATCAGGCTGACGGTCTCGAGGTTGTCGGTGAAGAAGACCAGCTCCCGGCTCAGAGAGGGCGAGCAGCCGCCGCCCCATGCCAGACCGCCGCCGGTGGTGGCAGCGCCTTCGCGGCTGTCTTTTGCGCCCACGCTGTCGTAGGGGGTGCGCCAGACGACTTCAACGCCGCCGTTGGCACGCAGCAGGTAGCAGGCAAGATTCGTCAGGATGACCGCACCCTCCCGGCAGGAGGCAATGCCGTTTTCAGCACCTTCGCCCGGAGCGGGAGCGTAGACATGGACTTCGTGGTCGAGGTCGGCAGTGCCGCCGGCAAGGATGGCTTCGATGGCATTGTGGGAGATGTAGCCCATCGCGCCCTGCTGGCCGCGGCTGGGGTAGATGCGGAAGCCGCCGGTGACGAACCAGAGGTTGCCGTCGTAGTCGAAGACGATGGAGAGCAGATTCTGCTCGAGGCTGCGGCCAAGCACCCGCTCGGCGGCCTCTTTGATGTTGATGTCCAGTACCTTTTCAAAAACCGGCAGAGGCGTACCGTTCTCGTCGGTGGCACGAAGCATCAGCACATGGTTGTGGCTGGTGGGGCAGACGATGAGGTTGCGCCCGTCCACAAAGGAATAGGAGCTTTGGATGAGATAGCCGCCTCCGTCGTGCTTGGCGGGAGAGAAAAAGCCGATGGTGCGGACTTCTTCTGCGTCGAGGTCGCGGATGGCCAGACCGCCCAGGAACGGGCTGACGGGGTTGTCGAAGTTGTCGAAGAAGATGGCCGGGGAGGCGTTGGGGTTCGTCTTTTCCATTGCCACGTTGACCTCGGGGCAGATGCCCACGGGGAGGACGGCGTCGGTGGAGTCGGTGTTGTAGCAGTCGTGGTGGATGTTTGACTCGCTGCGGCCCATAAAGGGGTTGGCGTCCACGACTTTCGCCGTCAGGGGCTTCGGCGGCAGGGCGGTGTCTGCGCCGTGGAAAAGGCCGGACAGAAGGCAGTCTGCCCTGGCGGCGGGGGCCAGCTGGCAGGACAGCAGTGTGAGAGCGGAAGCGCTGAGGAAGTTGCGTCGGGTCATTTTCATGGTGGAGTCCTCCTTTTTTGATAACATGACCTCTCAGCCTCCCCTCGATAGGGGAGGTGGCACGCCGCAGGCGTGACGGAGAGGTTAAAGGTTCAATAAAATATTCACCCGGAACAAACCGTTCTCGGTCTCGACGGTCATAGAACCGCCATATCTGGAAACGGCCGTCTGGATGGAGACGAGGCCGATGCCCATTCCGTCGTGTTTCGTGGAGTGGAGGGTGCCCTGCTGGCGCTTGAGCACGCCGTCATAGCGGTTCTCCACCAGCAGGCCCAGCATGGCGGGGCTCAGCATCCGGGCCAGCACCTTCACCTGCCGCTGTTCGGGCGGCAGCTTCTGGCTGGCGTGGAGAGCATTTTCCAACAGATTGCCCAGCATCATGCAGAAGTCGGCCTCCGGGATGGCCAGCTGGCGGGGCAGTTCCAGCCGCCAGTCCACCGGCACACCGAGGCTGTGAGCCTCGTGGTCGTAGTGACCGGCCAGAGCGTCCACGGCAGGATTCGCGCAGAGGGTGGGACGCTCCTCACTCAGCTCGGATTCGTACTGGTGCAGGTAGTTTTTCAGCTCATCCACCTGCCCGGCCTCGGTGAGTCCGGCGATGACGTGGAGGTGCTGGCGGAAGTCGTGGCGGAGATGCCGCGTCTGCTCCATATAGGTCCGCAGTTCGGTGTAGCGGCGGGATTCCACGGCAAGAAGCTGGTTTTCCCGGTCGAGCTGGGCGCTGCGGGTGTACTCCCGGGCCACCTGATACATCTCGTACAGCAGCAAAAAGATGCCCAGCAGAGAGATGGTGACGGCCAGAACAGAAATGATCATCAGACGGTTGATGAGCACGACGGCCGGGTCCAGCGGCATGCAGAAGACGAGGAAAGCCGCGTAGATGGTGGGCAGCGGCCACGCCGACTGCCAGAAGGCTTCGCCCCGGTACTCCCGCAGCAGCCAGCGGCTCCACTGGACGGCGGTGAACCAGAAGATGATGCAGAGCACTGCCGAGAGTCCCAGCTTGAGCAGGGAGGTGGAGACGAGACAGGCCGGGGCGTCGTTGCCCACCTCAGCCCGGGCGTTGAGCACGGTGGAAAGCAGGGTGCAGACCGCCGTCATGACGCCGGAGACGGCGAAGAGAAAGGCGGTCTGGCTCACGGAAACTTCTGGCCCCACCCGCCAGCGCAGCAGCCAGAACGCCGCCAGCAGGGTGGGCAGAAGCAGGATGTTGCTGTCCAGCTCGAAGATGGCGCAGAGGGCCGCCGCTGCAAGGCAGATGGCCGTGACAAGAGTGGCTGCCAGCACAGCGGTGCGCCGGGGTGCCTTCACATGCTCCCACAGGGGCGCGAGGCAGAGGAATGCCCCCGGGTAGAAGACGGCGAGGTCCAGAAAATAGCGTCCAAATAAAGAAAAGTCCAAGGTCGGGCCTCCTCTCGGCGTCATAGCTCCCGCCGCATATGGCGGAACTGATATTGTGTGAACTGGGCGAACAGGGAGTTCTTATCCTTCTGACGCACGGGCAGGCAGGTGCCGTCCAGCATCTCGAAGCAGTCACAGTCCAGCCGGAGCACCTTGTCCATGTTCAGGATGACGCCCCGGTTGCAGACGATGAAGTTCTCCTGCGCCCGCAGCAGCTGCTCCACCTGGGAGAAGGTGGAGACGGTCCGGCACTCGCCATCGTCGCTGACGATGCGGACGTAGTGGTTCTGGGCCATGGCGTACTGGATCTTCCGCAGGGGGAGATGTACCTGCTGCCGTGCGATGCGGACTTCCAGCTCCGGTTCGGCCCGGAAGAGCACCCGCCGCAGCTCGTCGGCCAGCTGGAAGAGCTTTTCTTCCCGGTAGGGCTTGAGCAGGTAGTCGAAGGGGTGGACGGGGAATGCGTCCCATACGTATTCCGGGGACGAAGTCACGAACACCAGCAGCAGGTCGGGGTCGGTCCGGCGCAGGATGCGCGCCGTCTCGATGCCGTTGGTGCCTTCCATGCAGATGTCGAGAAAAACGACCTGATAATTTTTTGAGGGGAACGCCGCCAGAAAGGCGTCGCCGCTCTCATAATGGTCACAGACCAATGGTTGCCCGCCGCCGAAAGCCAGCCGCAAAAGGCTCTCCAACCGCTGAGCGTCGGGCAGGCGGTCTTCTACGACCGCAAATCGAAGCTCCATCCTCAGTTCCTCCCTTATGAACATATTATAACATAACCATCGGGGCTTAGACACAGCGATTCACGCAGAAAACGACCCCATTCACGCAGGTTTGACGGCCCTCAAAAAAGGACAATGGAAATTTGTGATGAGAGGATGAAGTTTTGTGTTGTTGAAAACTTTCGGCAGACATAGAAAAGCGCACCCCTTCTGCTTCTGTATGGAGAAGGGGTGCGCTTCGTTTATACTTCGAGTTCAGCGGGGTCGGACTGGTAGTCCTTATACTGGCTGGGATACAAAAATGAAAGAGAGTTCAGGCAAATGCTCTTATTTTGCCCATCTCTTTTCCACTTCTTTGCCAAAAAAGTGAGATGAAGCACACAAAAGACAACGAAATGCCCGGCACAGAGTAAGCAAAATACTTTGTGCCGGGCGGAGATGAGAAAAAGTTTCTTAGTGGTTGGCGGCGCGGTAGATGGCGATCATGTCGTCGAGGCTGAGTTTTTTGGCCGAGCCGAGGGCGGAGCCGGAAGCCTCGAGGCAGCGGCGGGCCATCTCGTCGATCTGCGCATCGGTGGGGTCGATGCCCAGCTCGTGGAAGCTGGCGGGCATCCCGATGCTGTGGTAGAAGTCCACCATGGCCTCGATGCCTTTCAGGGCGATCTCCTCGTCGGTGCCGTCGGCGGTCACGCCCATGACGTTCCGGGCAAAGCGGACGAAGCGGGGCAGGCAGTCCTTGTAGACGTACCGCGCCCAGCTGGGCCAGAGGGCGGCGAGGCCCGCGCCGTGGGTCACGTCGAACATACCGCCCATCTCGTGCTCGAGTTTGTGGGACATAAAGTCGCCGCTGGCGATGCCGCAGGCGGTCAGGCCGTTGTGAGAGAGACTGCCCGCCCACATCACCTCGGCCCGGGCCTCGTAGTTGGCCGGGTCGGTGTGGAGGATGACCGCGTTCTTCATCACGGTGCGCAGCAGGCCCTCGGCCAGCGCGTCGGTCAGCTCCATATTGCCGCCATTGGTGAAATAGCGCTCCATGGTGTGCATCATGATGTCGGCGCAGCCGGACTCGGTCTGATAGTCGGGCAGGGTCTTGGTGAGCTCGGGGTCCATGAGGGCGAACTTCGGGCGGCTGATGTCGTCGTTGTAGGCCCGCTTCTGGTGGGTGTCCACCCGGGTGATGACGCTGCTGTTGGATGTTTCACTGCCCGCCGCCGCGATGGTCAGGATGCTGGCCACCGGCAGGCACTTGCTGGCCGTGCGGGTGTGTTCGTACAGCTCCCAGACGTCCTTTTCCGGCTCGGCCAGGCCGTAGGCGATGGCCTTGGCCGTGTCGATGACGCTGCCGCCGCCCACGGCCAGCAGGAAGTCGATGCTGTTCTCTTTGCCGATGCGGATGCCCTCGTAGACCTTGTCGAGGTGGGGGTTCGGCACGACGCCGCCCAGCGTCCAGCTGGAAATGCCGGCCTCGGCCAGCGACTTTTCAGCCCGGTCCAGCACACCGGAGCGGACAGCGCTCTTGCCGCCGTAGACGATGAGGACACGGGTGCCGCCGTATTCGCGCACCAGCGCGCCCACGCGCTGTTCGGTGCCTTTGCCGAAGATGACCCGGGTGGGGGAGTAGAACTCGAAATTGCTTGCCATAGTGGTCTGCCTCCTTGTAAGTGCTGCTTTCTGATCAAAAGTATACACGAAATAGATTCGAAAATCTACAGGCCCTGCGCCTGCCGCCGCAAAATGTCCGGGACAAAACAAAACCCACATCCTCCCGGCAGGAAAACGGGAGGATGCAGGCTTCATTGGAAAACATCAGACAAAAAAACCTGCCGACTCGAGGCGGTTGCAAGCCCTCAGTCGGCAGGATGCTTACTTCTTCGGAGTCATAGCCTCTTGACCTCGATTTCTTCATTTTTCGGTCTGTACCGGACGTTTCATAGAAGATTCTCCTTTGAAACGGTGAAGAACGATCAGCAGGGGAATGAATTTCTTAGTACATTGGAATGACCCTTTTCTTAACTGTTGGAGTGCGGGATACGAATCACAGAGATGAATTTCATATTACCACATTCTTTCGAGTTAGATTTGCGAAGGGAGTGTCATTACTTAGTACATCGGAGTTTCTCCTTTGGAGTTATTCAAATAAGACGTTCCGTACAAAAGCTTTCTTCATTGGGATCACCTTCGGCGGATCTATTTGAACGCGAGGGATTTTATTTCACAGACTGTTCTGTTATTCGCTTTATTGATGCTCAAGAACGGCTCTTGTTGTTGTGTTTTTATACGGGGGAAGCATCCCGTTTGTGGTGAGCCTCTGTTTTGCTTCTCAGCGAACCCCGACAGTCTGTGCGTACTGTGCGGGTTCCATATCGACCATCGGTCTTCGCTCCTTTCTGCTTAAAGTCAGCGGGGTTAGCTCTCATTTGAGCTTCTGCTGTACTTCTCTGGTTTCTGGCTTTATTATACACGCGCGGGCGCGGTTTGTCCATTCGCAGAATGCACAATAAATTGGACATAATTTTTCAAGAAACAACTAAAAAAATGTATTGTTCATACAAACGCACGACTGAAGCAGCCTCCCTGCGCAGTCTGGACGGCCCGCAGGGCCTTTTGTGGGAAACCTCTGCACAAGAACTGCCAAACTTCTTCCGTGCTATCTTCCGCCGCGGTGAGCAGAACGCCCAGTGAGCCTATATTATTAAACAGGTAATATTACTTAATAAGAATAAGCCGCCGATTAAGAAAATTTCATGGATCGCACACTTGACAGCTATATGAATTTTATATACCCGATATACATGGAGTGTATAATTCTGCCGGGAGCGTTTCATATTGCCTCAAAAAATGAAACAAACCACTAAGAAATGACTAAGAAATTGGTTGAAATGGACAATTTGAAAGCGAAATATTGTGCAAGATGTACGACACTTTCGGCACAAGCGTGAAATAAGATATAACAAAAAGTAGAATATCGACCAAAGGTCTTATCAAACTGCACCAATCGTGCTATGATACCAGACGCAAAAGGGCTGCGCTGAGCGCGGAAAGAGGGTGTGTTTCCATAAAAACAAACGCACCTTCTTTGATTTTTAGCACAGCTGCTTTAATAAAAGAAACGAAAGGAGATAGAGTGAAAACGAACGATACCTTTACGCTTCAGGATAAGACTCTGCTCAGAAAGGAGGCAAAGAGATGAACGCATTGACTGCGGCCCTGAAAGAGGAGCTGAATGTGGAGATGATCTCCCTCGGCGGCCTGCAGGTGCCGGAATCCGTGGTGGTCAGCTGGGGCATCATGCTGTTTCTGGTCATCGTCTCCATCCTGCTCACCCGGAACCTCAAGGTGGACCACATCTCCAGGCGGCAGGCCATCCTTGAGATGGTCGTCACCACCATCGACGGCTTCTTCACGGGCCTGCTGGGCGAGCAGGGCAGACGGTATGTGCCTTACCTCATGACGGTGGCTCTCTATATCGCCTGTGCGAACCTCATCGGCGTGTTCGGCATCAAGCCCCCCACGAAGGATCTGAATGTCACCGCTGCGCTGGCGCTCATGAGTATCTGCCTCATCGAGTATTCCGGCATCCATGCCCGGGGCGGCAAGGGCTTCCTCAAGAGCCTCGCCGCTCCTACCCCCATCATGACCCCCATGAACATCCTCGAGATCGCCATCCGTCCCACCAGCCTGTGTATGCGACTGTTCGGCAACGTGCTGGGCGCTTTCGTCATCATGGAGCTCATCAAGCTGGTGGTTCCGGTATTCGTGCCGGCCATCTTCAGCCTGTACTTTGATTTGTTCGATGGTCTCATCCAGACCTATGTCTTTGTCTTCCTCACCTCGCTGTTCATGAAAGAGAGTATTGGTGGAGAAGAGTAAACCTCTCCGTCACGCCTGCGGCGCGACACCTCCCCTATCAGGGGAGGCAAAGAGGAAATTGATTAAAAAATTAAAAGGAGAAATAATTATGAACGGACTCGTAGCTCTGGGCGCTGGCATCGCAGCGCTGACTGGTATCGGCGGCGGCATCGGCATCGGCATTGCCACCGGCAAGGCAACGGAGGCCATCAGCCGCCAGCCGGAAGCTTCCGGTAAGATCCAGACCAACCTGCTGCTGGGTGCAGCTCTGGCCGAAGGTACTGCAATTTTCGGCTTCGTCGTTGCTCTGCTCATCATCCTGTTCCTGGGTTGATAACGGAGGCATGACGAATGCTGACTCTGAATCTGAACCTTCTGTATACAGTCGTCAACATTCTGGTTCTGTTTTTGCTGCTGCGCAAGTTCCTGTACAAGCCTGTCATGAACATCATCGCACAGCGCCAGAAGCAGGTGGATGACGCACTGAACGCCGCCGAGACCTCCAAGCAGGAGGCCGCTGCGGCCCTGAACGACGCGCAGGCAAAGCTGCGCAATGTGGACGCCGAGGCTGTTGCCCGCCGCACTGCCTACGAGCAGCAGGCCGAAAAGGACAAGCAGCAGCTGCTGGCTGACGCCCAGAAGCAGGCCGACGCCATCCTGGCCGAGGGCAAAGCTGCCGCCGAGGCCGAGCGCCAGCACAAGCTGCGTCAGGCTGACGCCCAGACCACTGCACTGGCCCGCGCCATGTGCGAGAAGCTGCTGGCCCGCAGCCTGAACGAGCAGGACGACGCCCGCCTGCTGGACGACCTGTTGGAGAAAGCGGGGGCTGAAAATGGCAAGTGAATTCAGCACCGAGTTCTTCTCGGCCAACCGCATCGTCAAAGCTGACCTCCGTGCCGCCCGCACCCCCCGTGAGGAGGACCTGGAGCGCATCAAGAAAGAGGTCGGGAAGCTGTACGACGCCACCGAGGTCATCCTGAACGTCACGGTGGACGACAGCCTCCTCTCCGGCTATGTGCTGCAGATCGGCGACCGTGTCTTCGATAACTCCGGCCGCCACGCCATTGACCAGATGATGGCCGACAAGCCCTCTCTGGCCACCCTCAAGACCCGCATCGAGGACTACAAGCCCGCCGCCACCAGCGAAGAGGGCGGCGTGGTCATCTCCTCCGCCGACGGCATCGTGGAAGTGGAAGGCATGGACCGCGCCGTCTACGGCGAGATCGTCACCTTCGAGAATGGCGCCAAGGGCATGGTGGAGAGCGTCGAGCCGGGCCGTCTGGGCATCATGCTCTTCGACGGCGCTGAGACCGTCGGCGTCGGCACCATGGTCACCCGCAGCGGCAAGCGTGCCGGCATCCCGGTGGGCGACGGCTTCCTTGGCCGCGTCATCGACCCGCTGGGCGAGCCCATCGACGGCAAAGGCCCCATCGAGGCTGTGGGCTACAACCCCATCGAGAAGCAGGCCCCCGGCATCCTCGAGCGCCAGAGCGTGGATACGCCGCTCCACACCGGCATCCTCGCCATCGACTCCATGTTCCCCATTGGCCGCGGTCAGCGTGAGCTGATCATCGGCGACCGGCAGACCGGCAAGACCGCCATCGCCCTGGACACCGTTCTGAACCAGAAAGGGAAGGGCGTGGTGTGCATCTATGTTGCCATCGGGCAGAAATCCAGCTCCGTTGCTCAACTGGTAGAGAATCTGAAGCACAAGGGCGCTATGGACTATACCATCGTGGTGAATGCGCCCGCCAGCGCATCGGCATCCTTGCAGTACATCGCTCCCTATGCCGGAACAGCACTGGGCGAGTATTTCATGCGGAAAGGCCAGGACGTTCTGATCGTCTATGACGATCTCTCCAAGCACGCCGTGGCCTACAGGACGCTGAGCCTGCTGCTGGAGCGGTCCCCCGGACGGGAGGCCTACCCCGGCGATGTGTTCTATCTGCACTCCCGTCTGCTGGAGCGTTCTGCCCACCTCTCGGAGGAATTGGGCGGCGGCAGCATGACGGCGCTGCCCATCGTGGAGACACAGGCCGGCGACGTGTCCGCCTACATCCCCACCAATATCATCTCCATCACCGACGGCCAGATCTTTCTGGAGAGCAGCCTGTTCTTCTCCGGCCAGCGCCCCGCCGTGAACGTGGGCCTGTCCGTGTCCCGTGTGGGCGGCGATGCCCAGACCAAAGCCATGAAAAAGGCCGCAGGCGCTCTGCGGCTGGATCTGGCCCAGTATCGGGAGATGGAGGTATTTACCCAGTTTTCCAGCGATCTGGATGAGACAACCAAGCGCCAGCTGGTGTATGGTCAGGGCCTGATGCGCCTGCTGCGCCAGCCCCAGAACCACCCCTACCAGCAGCACCAGCAGGTGATTTTGCTGGTGGCGGCGCTGGATCATGTGATGCAGACGGTGCCCCTTGCGCGGATGGACGATTTTCGCACCGGGCTCCTGACCTATATCGAGACCCAGGACCAGGCCCTGTGCCGCCGGATCGATGAGAGCGGTCAGTTAAGTGATGAGGACCGGGAGACGATTCTGAAGCTGTCCAGAGAATTTCTGACGCGGTTCCAGACGGAAGCCGTGGAAAAGAGCGGTGAGTGAGATGGCCAATACCCGTGAGATCAAAAACCGGATCGAAAGCGTACAGCAGACCCGGAAGATCACCAACGCCATGTACCTCATCGCCTCCACCAAGCTGCGGAAGGCACGGAGCGATCTGGCCAACACCCGTCCGTATTTTGACGCCCTGCGGGGCGAGATCAAGCGGGTCTTCCGCACGGCAGGGGATGTGGACAGTCCCTATTTCTATCCGCCGGACAATAACACGCCGCTGGAGGGCACCTATGGGTGTCTGGTCATCACGGCGGACAAGGGCCTTGCAGGAGCCTACAACCAGAACGTCATCAAGGAGGCCCAGCGGCTCCTTGCCCAGCACCCGGACACGAAGCTCTACGTGGTGGGGGAGTATGGCCGCCGGTACTTTGACCAGCACAAGATTCCCATCGAGCACAGCTTTCTCTACACCGCCCAGAATCCCACGCTGGACCGGGCGCGGGAGATCAGCGCTCTGCTGTTGGACGGTTTTCTGGCGGGAACGCTGAAGGAGATCTTCGTGGTCTACACCGATATGGAGAGCAGTCTGCTCTCTGAGGCCAAGTCC
>ENA-OVGH01001844-OVGH01001844.1-human-gut-metagenome-genome-assembly--contig:-NODE-1844-length-12878-cov-5.543321_pt1 | contig 12878 bp, 10 predicted proteins | sample MGYA00237770_ERZ505419 | MGnify/ENA primary metagenome ERZ505419 (study PRJEB26158, sample SAMN06016353) | human gut metagenome | biome: human gut; feature: ankylosing spondylitis patient; material...
AATTATTTTTATCTTTAAAAATTATTTTATATTTTTCTAATTTTATTATTGACATTTTCTCTTTTATCTGTTATAACTAAATTAACAAAAAACAAGAGAGAAAAAATAAAGGAGGTACAGTCCACCAGAAACGTAACGAAATACCTAATAGAATATGAAAGACAGGAGGTACGGACCACCAGAAACTTAACGATTTACCCAAAAGAATTTTAAAAGAATCGAGGTACAGTCCACCAAAACAGTAATTGCATTCGGTTTTACCTTCAAAAGATGAAATGAAAACATGACGATCCTAAGAAAGGAATCCTGAATTAGTATCAGATCAGAAACATTCTTATATGATACAATTCCAAATGTCATAAGAAAACAGGTTCAGAGATTGAAGAGAAAAGCGAAGAAGTCCAAAAGAGTTGTTTGAGAGTTTCATAAAAGAAATGATAGGCAATAAGAAAAATTGTTTAGAAATTTCAAAATGAAGCGGCAAACAGAACGAACAGTAGAAAAAAGAATAGCGAGGTATAGTCCCATGGACGAAATAGTTTAAAAGGCGGCATTGAAAGAAAAAAAATTTCGATGTCGCCTTTTTCATGTTTATTTTTTATTCATCATCTGACAGCTGATGCCACGGATTCTCTACATCCGGATCTGTCGGATCCCAGCCTTTATTCGGACTGTCTGTATCAATATGCGCTGCCTCAGGTTTTCCCAATGGTCCCGGATCATCATCCTCATAAATTTCCACGGTTGTTCCCGATGGACAGTTATCTGCGATCCATTTTGCATCTTCCACCGTAAGCCGCACACATCCCATAGATGCCTGCTGTCCAAGTTTATTATATTTTTCTGTGCACAGAGCACTTTTTGATTTTTTATAGTATGGAACCGAATGAAACAAAACGCCTCCTGTGATCCGGGTTGCATACTGACCATATACTTTTCCGTACAGTTCCCGCCATAGATATTTGGTTGATAAATGAAATGTGCCGCGCGGTGTTGCATTGTACAATCCTGTGGAACAGATCATCGCCTTATACGGAACCGTATATTCGCCGTTTTCGTCTGAAGTATATACGGTAATACAGTTTTGTCTGCGATTTACTTTTATGTAATATGGAAATTCCGCTTCATCTGAAGCAGACTGCTGCGAATCTTTTTCCTGCTGATTTTCGCCCTGCACTGTATCTTCCTGCCGAACATTCTCGTTCTTTCCTTCTCCTGGCACAATATCATCCTCACTCTGGCTTTCACCCTGTGTGATATCTTTCCCGGAATTTTCGCTCTGACTTTCGCCTTGCAGCATATCCTCTTCTAACATTACGTTTTCCGTGCTTTCATCTAGTTTCATCTCATCACTTCTGTATTCCTCAAAAATATAGCTGTCAGAATCACCTGTCACATACGCAAGCACCGGAAGATTCCATTCCATCCGAAGCGCCACAAACTCCAGCGCCGTCAATCCGCACATAAAAACAGTGGCTGCAATTGCGATAACGATTGCAGCCCTATTCTTCCATACTTTTTCAATTGTCTTACGAAAAGTAGTTTGTTTTTTCATTTATCCTATAACTGTGTGATAACAAAAATATCATAAATCGCCTTGATCGCATTCTCGAAATCTGCGTTGCTTACACCAATAATGATGTTTAACTCAGATGATCCCTGATCGATCATTTTTACATTGATGTTTGCATGTGCCAATGCAGAGAAAATTCTTCCTGCTGTTCCGCGTGTGGATTTCATACCACGGCCAACAACTGCAATGAGTGCAAGATCGCTCTCCAGCTCAATGCTGTCCGGCTGCGCATATCTGTGGATAGCCGAAATGACAGCCTGCTCTTTTCCCTCAAACTCCGGCTGGTGTACAAAGATTGTCATTGTATCAATTCCGGATGGCATATGTTCAAATGAAATTCCATTATCTTCAAATGCAGATAACACTTTTCTGCCAAATCCAATCTCGGAGTTCATCATATCTTTATCAATGTTTACAGAAACGAAACCTTTTTTACCTGCGATACCGGTGATCGTATATTTTGACTGATGGCAGGTGCTCTCCACGATCCAGGTTCCCTCATCTTCCGGTGCATTCGTATTACGGATATTGATCGGTATACCAGCTTTGCGCACAGGGAATACCGCATCCTCATGCAGTACGCCGGCTCCCATGTAGGAGAGCTCGCGGAGTTCACGGTAAGTGATCGTCTTGATCGGCTTTGGATTGTCGATGATCCTTGGATCTGCGATCAAAAATCCGGAGACATCGGTCCAGTTCTCATAACAGGTTGCCCTCACTGCCCTCGAAACGATAGATCCTGTGATATCAGAACCTCCACGCGAAAATGTTTTGATGGTTCCATCCTCTTTGGCGCCGTAAAATCCCGGAATGACCGCACGCTCTGTTTTTGCAAGACGCTCAGACAGTACTTTATCTGTTTTCTCCGGCATAAAGTTGCCATCCTCATCAAAAAAGATCACTTCTGCCGCATCCACAAATTCATATCCAAGGTAGTTTGCCATAATGATACCATTCAGATACTCACCGCGGGACGCTGCGTAATCAACACCTGCTTTATTTTTAAAATTCTCGGAGATTTTCTTAAATTCTTCCTCTAAAGAAAGTTTTAAATTCAAACCATTAATAATTGTGTCATAACGGTCTTTGATTTTCATTAACATCACACGGAAATCTTCATCCTTTTCCACAAGGTCATAACATGCATACAGCATATCTGTTACCTTTGTGTCCTTAGAATTTCTTTTTCCCGGTGCACTAGGCACTACATATCTTCTCTCTTTGTCTGCATGGATAATCTTACCAACCTTTGCAAACTGTTCTGCACTTGCAAGAGAGCTTCCACCGAATTTCACAACTTTAATCATTTTTTCAAACTCCTTCGATTCTGTTTCTCTATTATCACCGGCCGATCACAGCCAGCCGTCACTTTCCTGATTGCAGTTTTTCTTTTTCCCGGTCAGGACTAACGACTATATCTTATCATAAATGCAAATTTCGTCAAACTATTTTTCTTAAAATAAAGCGGTTTTTCGGCTTTTCTGTGTTCTCGCTCAGGATTATGTCAACCACTTATAATTTATGATTATGGCACTTAAAATCAGAAGTAATAATATGATTGTTACGATTTACCGCGCAAGAAGTCCACTTGTAAGAAAATCGGCGAGCTCGATCATATTCTGCTGTGATCTTAAGTAAATTTCAATATCTGTCTCATAATCGCCGTCCAGATATGCTTCCATCTGCTGGCGCTCCATATCGAGATGATCGTAGAACATTTTTCTCAACTCCGTCTCATTGTAAGCCGGTGTCTGTCTGCTCAAAAAGGATGCGATCTCCTCCGCATTGATATACCAGTTTTCCATAGCTGCTCCCGAAAAAGCCGGATCAGCCTTTAATCCGGCTGCAACTTCATCGGTCAGACGCAAATGCTCCATAAAAAGTTTGCGGAATCTCTGCATTGCTGAAGCTGGATAATACTGAGCAAAAATCGCAAGAATCTCCTCTGCATTTTTGTACACGGCGTCTTTCCACGCATTCTGGCTGGACAAGTTTTCAAAAAAACTGATGAGATAAAATTTTACAAGTGTAATATGATTGAGCCATGCCATGCGCATGCGCTGTCGCAGATCCACGCCCATGTTGTTCCCAGGCTGCGTTGTGGTTCCCGGGCGTGTTGCAGTTCCCGGCTGTGTCGTAGTTCCTGGACGTGTCGTAGTTCCCGGGATAATGACAATTCCACCCACAGGAGTCTTAGTTGGTATGCTCGTGTTTCCCTCCGATGGTGTGCTCTCGTTCTTATCCACATATCCCTCTCCCGGGCAGATCGTCAGGCGCATTCCCGTCTGAAGATTGTATGGGTTCACCCCAGAATTAAGCAGGATAAGTTCGGTTACGGTTGTATGAAACTGTTTTGCAAGTTTGTACAGAGAGTCTCCTTCCTGTACACGATAACTAATTCGATTCTGACAATACATATTTTCTTCCATAAAATATTTTCAAATTATTTTATGAAATTCTGCGGGTTTGGTTACCGAATTGGAATCACTTAATCATCCCACTCCTTATCGAATTCGACAATCGATCCTGTGGCTGCATCAACTTCATAGCTGTACTCATAGCCTCCAGCTTTAAATTCAATCTCATAAATAGACATGCCATCATCCCAATCCAGTTTTCCCTCCATCTCAAAAGCATTGGCACTTGCAATACCGGCATGGGATAAAGCAATCTCCTTTGCCTTTTCCAGTGAAATTTCACTTGTATTCTGACTGCTGCCTGCTTGTATTGCTGTAGGTGTACTATCTCCTTCAATGTCGTAGTCATAGCTTATGATACTTCCGTCAGATGCAGCAATCTCATAATCATACTCCTTGATGGTATTGCCGGAAGAAACAACAAACTCAATCTCAAAAACAGCACGTCCATCTTCATAGTCACTTTTTGCTTTTACAAAAGTCGCATCTGTAGCTTTTACCCCTGCATGATCCAGTGCAATCTCCTTGGCCTTTTCCAGTGAAATATTGCTGACAGCCTGGTTTTCTTCCGTCTGACTGTGCTCCGACTGCTCCCCGTGCTCTTCAACCGATACATTTGAAACAGCAGCGCCATCGTATTCTTTTTCAAATTTTACGATTTCACCGGTCATTGCGTTAACCTCACAGTCAAATTCGTAACTGCCCGAAATAAATTCTACATCATAGACCATGACCCCCTTATGCGTGTCCAGTCCAACTGCATAAAATGTCAGGTCGCTCTCAGATACACCCGCCTTTGCCAGTGCGATCTCTTTGGCCTTTGTCTCCCCGATATATCCCTTTTCACTGGCCGTTCCAACAACCTCAACATGGGTTTCTGCCCCTTCCTTCCCCAGCAGAATATTCAGTTCATTGATGGACAATGGAGCAAGTTCATCAAATGTGTGTAAAGAGTTTTTGCCGAGAATCTCCTGAATCAGTTGTGCCTTTCCGAGCGTAATCCCATATTGTTCTGCCATCTGCTGGAGCTCATCACTCTTTACAACCGTCTGACTCAATACAGCCCCTCTGAATGAATCGGTCTGAAGCAGTTTATTGACTTCGTCCGCCAGCCGTTCCTGCAATGCCATGCCCCGAACCGGATCATTATTGTCCACACTGATCAAAACGGAATTGGCCAGCTCATTGAGATAGCCGTTTTGAAGCATCGAACCGATTATGGCATTCACTGCAACATCAAGACTGCTGCCTGAGAAATCCATGTCACCGACAATGGTTCTGCCATCCTCGTTCAGCGGAATCACATCCAATATACGTTCCTTCTGATTGATCTTAATCTCCACGCTCGGGTTTACGTCCAGCGAAACCGTAGCATCTACCGTATGATTGACCTGATAATTCCTGACTCCCAATCCACCTCCAAGGATCAGGCACAAACCGGCAGCCAAACCTGCCATTCGAACTGCCCATGTTTTTTTCTTGTTTTCTGTCGTCATCAATATCACTCGTCCTTTCTGCTCATTGCAGTCGGAAAGAACAGCATCCAACACATCCGGTGCTGCGTGAGTACATGCCTGCCGGATCTTCTCATTCAATTCGTCATTTGTCATTGCTGCCACCTCCTATTGCAAATATTGTTTCAGCCTTTTTAAGGCTCGTGCATATTTTGAAAGTACCGTCGACAGCGGAAGTTCCATAATCCTGGCAATTTCCCTGTGTTTAAATCCGACCGCCGCATGAAGCATCACTATCTGCCGTTCCTCATCGGACAATTGTTCCATGCAGGTGACGAGAATACTTCTGTCCTCCATTGTGAGCATATCAGTATCCGGGATAGCAAGTTCCCAGCCTTCCTGCGATGTACATTCCGCTTTCTTGCGCTCCCTCATCCGCTGCAAACACAGATTTTTTGCAATGGTTATAATCCATGCCATCGGTTTTCCCCGGGAAACATAGCTTTCTGCTCCATTCCATACAGCAACGTAACAGTCATGGAGAACATCCTCTGCATCGTGGTGGTTTTTCAAAACCGAAAGGGCAAAACTGTAAACAGATGTGTGCGTAACCTGATACAGCTGCTCCAGGCACTTCTTGTCACCGTTGGAAATGCCGTAAAGCAGACTGTCCAAATCTGCATAGTCTGTTGATTGCTTAATGTCCGACGTCAAGGCAAAAAGTATCATCATTTCACTCCTTTCACTCTATTAATGCACAAATAGATGTTTTTATTGCACCGAATAAATTTTTTTGTAAGTTTTTCCATAATCCTTGCACATTTTCCCTGTTTTTGGAGAAATATATCTGACATAGTCACAGACAGACAGCAAATTTAATTTTATAACAAATTAGCATAAACCATAGCGGCAACAACGGTCAGAATACCGGAAACCGCAATGGAAAGGCTGCTCATTGCCCCCTCTATCTCGCCGAGTTCCATCGCTTTTGCAGTTCCTACAGCATGGGAGGCAGAACCAATTGCGATCCCTTTTGCGATAGGTTCTTCAATATGAAAAAGTTTTAATACCGCATCTGCTGTTATGTATCCAAAAATTCCTGTGATGATAATGACCGCAACAGTAATTGTCACATAGCCACCAAGTTCCTCAGAAACTCCCATTCCGATCGCTGTTGTGATAGATTTTGGAAGTAATGTAACATACTGCTGATGATCGAAACGGAAAAGCAAAGCCAGAACCAGAATACATGTCATGCTGGTAAATACCCCGGAAATAATTCCTGCTATGACAGCTTTCAGATTTTTCCTGAGTAACTCAAACTGCTCATACAGAGGAACTGCCAGACAGACAGTCGCCGGCGTCAACAGATAGCTTATGTATTTTGCTCCTTCCTGATAATCTGCATAATCTATATGAAACACCACCAGAAATACCATAACTGCAATTACAGAAATTAAAAGTGGATTAAATATTGCGATTTTTACTTTCTTTTTAAACCATAAACCAAACTCATAGGTCAACAGACTGACTACAACCCCTAAGAAAACGGAATCTGTTAAAAATGATTTCATGTTCTTACTCCTCCTTTTTCTTTCCTTTTCGTATCACAAACTGCGTGATGCTTCCGGAAACTCCCATGACGATCACCGTTGAGATCAGCGTAATGACAACCACCTGTATCCAGATTGGCTGCAGAGCTCCCCACGAATCAAGAAGTCCTACTCCGGCTGGCACAAACATCAATGGCATGATCTCGATCAGAAAATTACTTGTTTCTTTGATATCTGACACCTTTAAAATTTTCAATTCCAATGCAAGGAAAAGAAGTACCATGCCATAAATACTCGCCGGTATGGATAGTGGTATGATATATTTTAAAAGTTCACCAAAAAAAGAAACGAACAGAATAATTAAAAGCTGTCTTACATATTTCATGATTTTTCTCCTTTGTTTTTATTCCGATTTTGTATCATACCACTGCTTATTTTGAATCTCAATACCTATTTTTTATGTTTCTTTTTTAGTCCATCACAGGCTGGGTTATCCAACACCTTCCCATCTGCTGAAAATCTTGAGCCATGACATGGACATTCCCATGTCTGTTCTTCTTTATTCCACTGAAGGACACATCCCATATGACTGCATCTTTTTCCGCCAATCCTTCCAATCCCCACAAGTGCATGACCCAGATTAGAAATTAACTGTGGTTTTAACATATTGCGTGATGGTGAAAAAACAGTAGAATATTCATTGTTTTTTTCCTGCACGAGGTCTGACAAGATCATTGCTGACAGCATGGAACCTGTCATCCCCCATTTTCCAAATCCGGTTGCCACAAATAGATCCGGTGTATTTTTACTGTATGGACCGATGTATGGTCTTTTATCCAGAGACATGCAGTCCTGTGTTGCCCAGAAATAGCGTTCCTTTGCTTCCGGGAAATATTCCTTTGCGATATCGCGCAGTAAATCCCAGTTGCTTTTTTCCTTTCCAGACCGGTGACCGCCTCCGCCTATCAGCAGATAGTCTTCGTAATTTCTCAAGGACAATCCGATATTATCTGCTTCAAGATACATGCCCTTCAGATTTTTTCCATATGCACAGGCAAGTACATAAGAACGATTCTGATATAACTTTAAATAATAGGAACCTCTCGTATTAATAAACGGAAAATGTGTCGCAATGATAATTTTCTCTGCTGCGACTGAACCTTTTTCTGTCAATGCAAAATACTCTGTCATCTCACGCACTTCGGAATGTTCATAGATTCTCAGATTTTTGCTGATCCCGGCGGCAAATTTGAGTGGCTGGAACTGCGCCTGCCGCGGAAACCGTATTGCTCCCTCCACTTCAAACGGTAACTCCGTGTCCTCTGTATAATCAGCCTGAAATCCAAGACTGCCCAATGCCTGTATTTCACTCTCTAACTTCCGACGCTCCCTGACAGAATACAGATAAGAATCTGTCTCTTCCATGTCACAGTCCAGAAAACGCCCCAGACTTTTATAATTTTCCACTGCTCTTAAATTTGCTTTCAGAAACAGTTCTGCACGCTCCTGTCCCATGGACTGTAATGATTTTTCGTAAATCAATCCGTGCTGCGCCGTAATTTTTGCAGTTGTATGCCCGGTCACGCCCTGACAGATGCGGTCTTTTTCCAACAGACAGTAATCAACACCCGCCTGCTGTAAAAAATAGGCGCACAAAACACCCGCCATACCACCGCCAATGATCAAAACCTGTGTCCGGATGTCCTTTTCCAAAGTCGGAAACTCCGGCATTTCTATATTTTCCGTCCATAATGAACTCATAAATCCTCCTTGTTTTGCGAAGCAAAATGCGACTGCCCTTACACGGAGCAAAGCCCAGCAAGCTGTGCAGGATTTAGCCTCCTTGTTTTGCGAAGCAATTTTATGATTAGTATGAATGGATTGTTTCATAATTATTCAATGCGTTCCATTTAGTTTGATTATCAAAATACTATTGACATTCTATTTCATTTCGTCTATTGTTTATAATAGTTTGATTTTCAAAGCATTTTAACAAAATAAATTTTCTGGCTAAACTATTTCATTGTTCAGAACGGATTTCACAATGTTTGAAGTCAAAAATAATATTTTTGAAATGGAGATTATGATGAGTGTACGAATTATAATAGACTCTGCCTCTGATCTGACAAAGGAACAGGCAGATAAATTAGGACTTGATTTTTTACCTTTGAAAACAATTTTTGGTACGGAAGAATATCTGGATGGCATCACATTAAACCACCAGCAATTTTATGAAAAACTGATTGAGAGTGACTGTATGCCGACCACAAGCCAGATTCCGCCACATGATTTCGAGCAGCTTTATGCAGATGTGAAAGAAAAAAAAGACACAGCAGTTGTCATCACACTTTCCTCCAGGCTTTCCGGTACTTTTCAGAGTGCTAATATTGCATTGGATGGTTATGAAGATTGTATTACGATCGTTGACAGCGAAAATGTATGTCTTGGCGAACAGATTCTTGTGATGTATGCCTGCCGTCTCAGAGATGCCGGTGTTTCTGCCGCTGGAATTGCAGAAGCTCTGGATCAGAAAAAGAAAGATGTCCGCGTTCTGGCGTTATTAGATACCTTAGAATATTTAAAACGCGGCGGACGCATTTCCAAGACTGCCGCTCTTGCCGGAAATCTGCTCTCCATTAAACCGGTGATCACAATTGCCGACGGAGAGGTTGCAGTTCTTGGAAAAGCTCGCGGCTCAAAAAACGGTTGCAATATGCTCCGGGAGGAAATTGCAAAATGCAATGGTATTGATTTCTCCATGCCGCTTTGTCTCGGTTATACCGGATTAGAAGATTCCCTTCTGCAAAAATACATAGAAGATAACACCGATCTCTGGAAATCTTATGTGGAAGAACTGCCTATCAGTTCCATTGGAAGCACAATCGGAACCCATACGGGTCCCGGCGGAATCTGCGTTGCATTTTTCAGTAAGACAAACTCCTGACCGGAGTTTGTCCTGCGTCATCTTACTCCAATGCCCCTTTTACTTTTTTATGGGAAATACAACGCTCCTCCCGATTGGCAAGTGCCTTTACCCTGCCTTCTAACAGAAGTTCCCTTCCTTTTTCATTTCTTGTATACACACAGTCATAGCCTCCAATATACGGATGCATGCATTTTGCGAAACATTCCGCATCCTCCTTCTTTTTCGAAAAGCAATTTGGAATGGCATAGAAACCGTTCAGTCCTTTCCGACCCTTCTTTTTCACAAGTATGTAACGCTGGTTGTCGATCACATCAAAAAACTCATTGACACACTGCGCAAACAACGCTTTATCCCTGCCGCTTCCACCGGACAGATAAATGATATGGTTATCCGGTCCCGGCGATTCTGCCACTACTTTGCAGTGTGTTTCTTCCAGAAGCTGCTGCTCCTCCAGCGCTTTACGGATTCCATTTCCAAATGCCTTTAATCTTTTTAACGGACTCCACAGCATGAAAATTTTCGGAAAACGTATCATGATTCCAGTCAGTCCGACAACAATGAAGAAATAGCAGATTCCGGCTAAATGTCCATTTCGGGTCGCTCCCGCCACGACACCTGCCCCAATTGCCCCGATCAGGAATAAAATTGCTGACAGGATCATTGTGAGAATCGCATCCCAGAAAACAACACTCGTCACAAACTTGTCTTTCACCTCTGTCTCATCCACAATATCCATTTTGTCATAGATTGCAAGCGCACTGTCCCAACGTTTTTTTAGCGTATCGCGCTGTCCCGACATTTTCAGCATTTGTCTGTTAATCCTGTCAATATTTGTTTTATTAAACGGAGTTTTAATAATTGACAGCCGTTTTATTCCATTTTCGATCGTATTTTCCGTGTAATGCAGACCTAGAAAATGTTCCATCCTTCGTTCCAGCATACTGTAATCTTCGCTGATCTGATTGTCGTCTGCCTTCAGCACCTCATCCCACGGTCTCAGGCATACTAAATGCCAGATGTTACTTGTTTTTTCCGGCTGTTCCTTCATCACACGGATAGCGCGCCCACGCATCTGATTACTTAACATAAATGAACCGACAAAGCTTGCAAGGATCAGGGAATTGATGCAAGGAGAATCCCATCCCTCCCCAAGCAGCGATTTTGTGCCAACCAGCACCTGCATATAGCCTTTTGAGAAGACATTGGTTACCGCCCCTGTCAGAAAATGTGCATTTCCAACAGCCGTCACCTTAAGATAATCTGTCTCAGGAAGATTTCCGATCCTGCTGAATGTGACTTTTCCACTCGTTCCGATCTCCTGCTCTAACGCCTCTTTTGCCTCCGCCGGAATGATCACGATCGTCCCGCAAAGCACTCCAAAACGAATTTGTTTGTTTTTCTTTTCATTTTCACGCCGGAGCATTTCAAAAAACGGAAGCACTCCAAGCGAATTTACGTCATATTCTGTATTTCCAATTGCTTTTTCATATTCTTTCCGGATGTAATCCGTCAAAACAAGCAGCCTTAAATTCTGACCGGATGTCTCATACTCATGGAACACAATGTCCCGTATGCTGTTGCATTTTCCAAGAGAATTTGTGAGCATTTTTTCCACTGCCGCACTTTTCGTCATGACGACTTTTTTCTTCTCTATCAGACCGCTGGATTTTAAATCTGCAATTAACAATTCACGATATGTCTTGTCACACATATATGAATCCACATCATCATACAAAAATCCCTGTAACAGACGCTCCATCCACTGCACGTTCATGGACGGTAATTTTTTTGCTCCCAAAAGTCTCTGTAATCTGGACGGAAATGCAATATTTTTGCTCTGCAGATAAATCAAAAGTGATGCCAGATATGCCGGATTATCCAGCAGCAGGTCATCCGATAGCTGTCCACTCAGCCCCTTATGGCTTCTCACATACGTAAGAAACTGTGTATCCTGCATAATTTTTTCTGTCATTGCTTTGCTGCGTTCCTGAAAACGTCTGACTTCCTGTTCTTCCTCTTTTGTCGGATAGTTAAAGTAAACATAATCCTGATGTGGACAGAGGCTTCCCTCTTTTACAAGTTCCGGTATCGTGATCTCCTCGTCGATCTCTCCACACATATTCATGTACCGCGTCCACATAGCCGGTGTGGAATCATACGGCGGTGTTGCTGTCAGCGCTATGATTTTAAGGTTATCCACCTGTTTTTTGAATTCTTCTAATGCTTTCCACCATTCACTTCGCAAGTGGTGGCATTCATCCAGACAGAGTACTTCGATCCCAGCCTCTTTCATCGTCCCAACCAGATCAAAACCGCTGTAATCTACTTCCTTTGTCTCTGTTTTCGCCGGGCACTCGTCTGTGCCTGTGCCACTATCCTCACCTGCATCTTCCTGTATTCCCTGAAATCTTGTCATGGCACTGTGTAATGCCTGATAGGTTGCAACCGTGATCGCCTTTGGCTGTTTTAAATTCTGTGAAAGATAATCTTCCCCCTGTATGCCCTCACATAAAAAAGCTTCCTCAATCCTTGCGATCCACTGCTCCCGGATCGTAATGGATGGTGCCAAAATCAGTGCTTTTCCGTTCATCCTGCGGATCAGTTCAATTCCCAATGTCGTTTTCCCGGATCCGGGTGCCGCTACAATATGTATTTTTCCATCTGCCATGTACCTGTCTGCGTGTTCCAAAACCCTTGCCTGATACCTTCTCCATGTTCCTTTAAACTCTAAAATACCTTCGTAATTCATAATCATCCATTTTCCTCTGCTTATTCCACTTTTTCTGTGGTCTGTAACTATTATATACAACTGCCAATTTTCTTACAAGAAAGATTCCGTGTCCAATAAGAAGTATGCCTATGTTGGGATATTTAAATCATTCTGCATCCTCAAAGCAAATGAATTTAAATAGAATTTCAGGTGTGCCTGTGATAAAATATTAATAAGTTTAACAA
>ENA-OVGH01001848-OVGH01001848.1-human-gut-metagenome-genome-assembly--contig:-NODE-1848-length-12849-cov-2.519306_pt1 | contig 12849 bp, 6 predicted proteins | sample MGYA00237770_ERZ505419 | MGnify/ENA primary metagenome ERZ505419 (study PRJEB26158, sample SAMN06016353) | human gut metagenome | biome: human gut; feature: ankylosing spondylitis patient; material...
CATGGATAACGGCACCGTAGTCTCATTCAGCCTTCCCAACCGGACACTGGATTTGACCCGGGCAATCGACCCGCATCCATTTACCCCTTCCGGCGATGCCTTGAAAGAACGTTGCGAGGAAATATTCCATATACAGGTAGCGGGACTCGCCAAGCGTGTCCTCCATGCCCACGCCCAGACCGCCGTCGTAGGCATCTCCGGGGGACTGGATTCCACCTTGGCCCTACTGGTCACCGTCATGACCTTCGATGCCTTGAAGATCCCACGGGATAAGATCATCGGCATCACCATGCCCGGCTTCGGAACGACGGATCGTACCTATACCAATGCCTGTGACTTGATACGCTCCCTTGGCGTGACCCTCCGGGAGATCTCCATCAAGGAGGCTTGCATCCAACACTTCAAGGATATCAATCACGACATCCATGTACATGACGTGACCTACGAGAACAGCCAAGCCCGCGAGCGTACCCAACTTCTTATGGACGTGGCGAACCAAGCGAACGGCCTCGTGATCGGTACGGGAGACCTCTCGGAGCTTGCCTTGGGCTGGGCTACTTACAATGGCGACCATATGTCTATGTACGGCGTCAACGGTAGCATTCCCAAGACATTGGTTAAATATCTGGTGGAATGGGTGGCCAATAACAAGGTAGACGAGGCTTCCCGCGCCACGTTATTAGATATAGTAGACACTCCGATCAGCCCGGAATTGATTCCCGCCGACGAGCATGGGAATATCAAGCAGAAGACAGAGGATTTGGTAGGCCCGTACGAGTTGCACGATTTCTTCCTCTATCACTTCTTACGCTTCGGAGCCTCACCCGCGAAGATTTATTTCTTGGCGAAGCGGGCATTCGGGGAAACCTACGACGATTCCACCCTCAAGAAATGGCTCCATACCTTCTTCCGCCGCTTCTTCCAGCAACAGTTCAAGCGCAGTTGCCTGCCGGACGGCCCGAAAGTAGGTTCCATCAGCCTCTCCCCTCGTGGAGACTGGCGAATGCCGAGCGACGCGATGGCTACGCTTTGGCTGGATGAGATCGCAGGGCTTTAACATTTTTTCAATGGTATAGTCATAGACGAGGCTCTCTTATGGGCCATAGACGAGACACCTACCCCTATAAGAGAGCCTAATCTATGACCTATGAGAGAGCCTCGTCTCTCACCCGTATCAACCGAGGCCCTAACATAGATCGTAACTAATCGAACTGCGTAATCACCCTGCGAATCCGGGTGAAGCTATCCGTATCCTTCTCCAGTTTATAGATGTGCTTATAGGACAGGGCATCCTGCTCGGTCGGCGAACCATTGATCAAGAGAATATCCCGGTCGTTGGCAAATTTCAAGATCCCCGCCACGTTATTCGGGTGCAGCTTCCCGATCTCATCCATCATGCAATGGAGCCTGAAATCGGAGAATACCGTGGAGGCGTTCCGCTTGAACACGTTCAGCAACATGATATTCACCATGGATTTGACCAGAATATCCGTACCCTCGGAGCCTACGTTCGTAAGGCGCTCCACGAAGCCCGTATCATTCCGGTTCTCGATCACCCGGAATTTAAGGTCGAAGAAGTCCGCCAAGCGGATCAGGTTGCCGGAATAAGCGTCCATCGACTTGATCAACTCACGCAACAACGTCGTCGCCTTCTCCCGGGTAGTCGTATCGTCGGTCGAGGAAGCGAACAGGTTCTGCCCCAAATCCCAGCTATATTCCTCGTTGAATCGCTTGATCTCCTTCAACAGATTGACGATCTTGTTCTGGCTCGGATCAATACGCATCTCGATACACTGGATGATACCCACGAAGTTCTTCTCCTTGAAGTCGGCGTTTATCTGATCCACCACGCCACGGATATTACCCTCCTGCGAGACCATGCTTTTCGTGTCCGACGTGATCTGCCGGAAGATATCCGAGTTGCGGGTATTGATACGCGACTGGTATTCCGAGACCTTATCCTCGTCGATAAACTCCTTCAAGTCGCAAGCGAAATCCATATACTCTTTATCATCCGAGAAGCTCGTCTTGAAGGCGAACACATTATCCTCGGAGAAATTGCCGGTGTAGGCGGTTATCTCCTTGCGCAGCTCGGAAAGCTTCTGGGATTGCTCGCTGACGCGGATCGTGATCTCCCGTACCAAGGAACGGCAATCGCCATCCGTATCGGTACGGTTCATGGAAGAGAAGATGGATTCCCTAGAGGTAAACCAGTCCAACAGGGTAGAGCGGTGATATTCCTCCCGGTTCTCCAACGCTTTCCGGTTGGCCTCCTTCAGCTCCTTCAGCTCGGCATCTATCTTGAAGATATTCCGGTTCACGTCCGCCAGACGCTTTTTCAATTCCTCCCGTTCCCCGTGGATGATCTGCTGCAAACGTAGGCTCTCCGTCGTCCAGTCGGGTACCTTATCCAGCATCTCTCGTTTATCTTTCAGATACTCGATAATCAATGCCTTGGTCTCGTTGATATATTTAATCTCCCCACCGATATACGCCAAGCGGGAATGGATCTCCTCCAAACGTTTCGGATCGCCACCGCTAGCGGTCAGGCTATCCAATTGCTCCCTGTCATATCCGGATTTGCGCTCTTCCAGCTCCGCTTTCTTGCGTGCGATCTCCTCCGAGATAGCTTCCCTTGCGACGGAGAGTTCCTTATCCAAAGCAGCCAGCTCGTCTTTCTCTTGCTCATCCAAGGAAGCGAGTTCCCGGTCCATCTTGCCTTGAAGCGTGGCGATCTCCTGCTGGATCGAGGAAAGGACGGCCTCGGCAGCGTTCAACTCCTCCTCCAAGCGCCGGATCTCCTCCTGCCTCAGACGGGTCGCCTGATCCCGCAAGGCCGACAGACGAGACTCGTCTTCCTTCTTGCGGACCGCCAGTTGCTCCAACTCATATTCCGCATGATAGATATCCTCCTTGATGGGCTTCACCGAGGATTGATATTGCTTGCGAAGATTCTCCTTAGCCGCCTCCAAATCCTGCCGCGCCGTAGCGATAAACCGCTGGATTCCGGCACGTTTTTCCTCGGCCACCTTCTTCTCCGTCAAGTAATCCTCCTTAGTCTTGACATTCCGGTGAATCCCGGAGGTGAAGCGGATTCCATAAAAGGTATCTCCCTCGCCTACCTCCGCCGTAAACTCTTTCCCGTAAAGCAGGCGCTCGTCACACACTTGCCCGATCGTCTGCTCCCAGCCGGGTTTATGCTCGGACAGCCAGTTGAAGAAGCTATCTTTCTGGTTATCCAAGAACTCCGTCAGTTCCACTAGCTTAGCGCTCAGGGCCTCGATCTTCATCTCGTTGGATTCCGCTAGCTTTTGATAATCCTCATCCAGATGCTTCTCGGCGGTCTCGAACTCTTTCGTCTGGTAGTTCAACTCGTACTTCAGTTCACGGATCTTCAGCTCCAAGTCCTTCCGGTTCGCATCGTAATTACCGAGACGCCCTTTGACCGCCTCCAATTCCTCCGAGGTTCCCGACTGCCCCCGGGCAGTCTTGATACGCATCTTCAAGGCGGCGACCTCCGTCGTACGTTTCTCCCGATCCACCAACAAACGCTCTTTCTCCTCCGAGGCGGCATGGCGCGATTCCTCCCGTAGCCGTCGATAATACTCCCGGCGAGCCTCCCGACGAGCATTGATCTCGGTCTCTGCTGCCAGTAATTGTTTCTGTTTCTCGTTCTCGAAGCCGGCCAACTCGTTCTTCAGATTAGCGATCAAATTGGCGTGCAAGACCGAGGCTTCTTTATTCTTGGAAGAAAGCAAATCTTTCTCCACGACTAAGGATTCCTGTTCCTGCTGCAAGATCTCCAATTTGTTACAACGATCCATCGCCGTCTGGATATCTTTCCCGGCATAGAAAACCCGTTTCGCTTCCGCCTCCGACAAGGCGTTTTTCAGCACGGCCAACTCGCCTTCCATCGTGGCTGTCCGGTTCTTCGATTCAGCGTCTAGCTTATCCCTTTGCTTATAGAAATCCGATTTGACCGCCTCCTGCTCGTGTATCTTCCGGGACAACTCCGGCAAGATACGCTCCGTTTCCAGATAAGCCCCGCGCAATTGGCGGCACAGATCGTTGATCCGTAAATCCCGCTTACGGATATCGTCCGACAAGGTGGAGATCCCGGCGGCCTTCCGCACCATGCCCGGCTCACGGAAAACACCGATATCATTCAGTTGCGCCTCAAAACCGGATAGATGGCTCCGGTAACGGCTCAAGTCGATCACGCTATCCGCCTCGTTCAAAGAGGTGATGATCGTCTGCTTGATATAATCCGCCTCCAAGCGTGAGTTCAGCAAGACGTTCTGGATCGTACGGATGATATTCTGATACGAGCCGCTCTCCATCAAGGAATAACAGGAGTAATCCCGTTTATTATCCGAGTTTCCGTAGAGGATATTCCGGTATTCCTCATACGTGGAGATCGCCCCGCTATACTTGATACCGTTCTTATCGAGCACCGAGCGGATACGATCCGACGGATAAGGCGCTCCCTCCTCGTCGATAAAAAGATCCGGCCGGTACGGAGAGGCGATAAAACGGTAGCAGATACGGTTCATCGTCTTATAGCTAAGTACCGTAAACCAACCATCCTCCCTCGCTACCTCGTAGATGATCGAGGAATCGGCATAAGGGAAATAATAATCCTGATACGACTTCTTCTCGACCGGGATTCCGAGCCGCTGCGTATCGGCGTTGTAAAAGAAAAGGATCGCACGGAGGATCGTACTCTTCCCCACTCCCTGCGTTCCGATTAAATGTATATTTCCATCCAGCTGTACTTCCGAGTAACGGATAGCGGCGCTGTTTATAAATACTATTTTATTGAGATATCTCATCTTCGTTCTTTATGTTAATACTATGGATCATCTTCGTGAGGTAATCCCACGAGGAGAGCACTTTCCACGTCCCGTTCATATCGCTTACGCACTCGATAAAGCCCTCTTTCGTCATCCTGTCCAAGATGGTATCGAGGATATCCTTGCGTTTATCCTTGCCTCCGGTATGTTTTTTCAACCCGTCCAGCTTCATCTCTAGATCCATGTCAATACGGGAACGTACCAATATCTCCGCCGGCGAGAAGGTGAAACCGGGCCCGAAGGCCGTATCGTACGTACAGAAGAAGTCCATGATATCGATCCAAGCGAAGAAACGCTGGAGCTTTTGCTCCAAGGTAGCCCGGGGCTCCTTGCGGGAGAAGTAAAAGTAATTATTCCCCTGCTCCAACACGAAATTGATATGCGAGAAATAATCACGTAAACGCTCAAAATTATCTTCTACGACCGAGAAGAGTGTCCTCAACTCCTTTACACTTGTATTCGAGCACAGAAAATTACCTTTCGACAGGTAATCATAGATCTGTGCGGTCTGTACCGGTAAATTATCTATCATCCTTATTATTGTTGTTTTATTTTATCCAGTTGTAGAGACGGGGCGTGCCCCGTCTCATCACAGGGGACACGCCCCGTCTCTACAACTAGGTTCTTTGAATAATGGCATATTCTATATGCTCCGTATGCCCAAAACGGTCTGTTATCTCCAACTCATTTTCATAGAGGGAGAGTAAACGGCAAAATAACGTAACCTTCGCCTCGAAATCCATCTCCCGGTTATACTCGTAGCCCATCACGAAAGAGAACAAATCCCCTCCGGTCCGGCTAAAAACATCCATCATCTTCCGGGTATTGATAGCAGCCTCCCCCACCTCTTGATTCTCCATCTGCTCGGCGGAGATCACGCCTAGCTCCTGCCGGTGGATCACCTTGTCCGGCCGTATGCCGTCGGCCACCTTCAAGATGACATCCAGCGCCTCGTCCGTTTGCAAATAAGGAATGGAAATCTTGAATAAGGTAGGCTGCACGCCCTCCAATACCACGGAACGCTCCGCATCTACCACCTCCCGTACATTCGTGTTCTCCTGTAACTCAAACTGCTCCCGCAGATATTTGATACGACGCAGCTTACGGGTAAAACCCACCTGCGTACGGATCTGGTTCAAGTAATCAATGATATCCTGTTGGGAATGGATCAAGCTATGGCCAGCGCTCAATAACTCCGTCTTCAACTCACGGGCGATCGTCAACAGCTCCTCGTCCGGGACTTGGGCGAAAAAGGGAGTCCGTTCCCGATCCAGCAGCTTCTCCACTTCCACGATCAGGCGGTTGATCTCGATTCGTTTAGCGTCCAGATTCTCCAGTTTGGCGATCTTCACCTTATAGCTCGGCTCGTTCTTGAACGTATTATCGATCACCCGTTGCAAGGACACCACGTTACGTACCAAGATCTTCCCGATCTTCCGCAAATGCGCCTTGACCGATCGCAGATAACCCAGCTTACGCAAATCGTTATCCTCCTTGCCATAATAATCGATCAATTGATACACCAACTGGATATTCTCATCGATCACCGAGGTAGAAATCTCCTCATTCGCCTCCAGAAGCAGCTCATAGAAAGAGAGATAATGCTCATCCATCTCGATATAAGGGCCGTTCCTGCGGATCACCTCACGCTCGATCAAGATATTCAATTTATTCTCATCGATAATATCCAACGCATAATCATAGCGAAACGGTAATGATTTTCTTTTCTCAAATAAGACCTCCAATAGGTCCTTTCCCAGATTTAGCGTGTTCGTTATATGGGGTATTGAATTATATATGTACATCCTAAACAATTAAGGACACAAAGGTAATAAAAATACAAGTAACCCTTTTTTCTCCGTGATGAAAAAGGATTTCCATCGTAGTGAAAAAGCTTTTTCATCACGGTGGAAAAAGTTTTTCACCCCGATGGAAAAAGAGGAAAATCACGAAGAGTTATCAATCCGCCGGATAGACAATTCCCAACTGCCGGCGTACTTCATCGATAATCTCCAATGTAATCAAAGAATTATCAAGGCTATTGATTTCTGACTCCCGCTTGCCAGACAAGACGAGGTTGATAAATTCCGCTACCTCATAATAGTACTCATCCTTATCGGCGACCACGCTTAGGTCTTCCGGAGCTAAACGAGGAGAATACGTCACTTTACGGATGATATTGATCCGGTCCAAGGTCAAGTTCCCCTCCTCCCCTTGTATCTCGGTAGGCAAGGCGGAGTTGGCGATCTTAGAATAAAGCACCGTGGCGTTCATCCCCTCATACAAGAAATTCACGGCCCCTTGCCCGTCCGCTCCTGAGGACAGGACTATGCCCGAGGCATCTATCTTCTTAGGGCGACCAAACAAGACAACCATCGGATAGACCGTATAAATACCGATATCCATCATGGCCCCATTAGACAACTCCGGCTTGAAAGCGTTCAACACGATTCCTTCCTTGAACTTATCATAACGGGAGGAATACTGGCAATAGCAGGCGAAATAACGACGAACCGTACCTACACGCCCAAGATTCTCTCGCACGGCAAGAAAGTTCGGCGTAAGCGTAGGCTTCATCGCCTCCATCAACGTGACATTATATGTACGGGAAGCCTCGATCATCGCACGTACTTCTTTCGCGTTGGAAGCAAAGGGTTTCTCGCAAAGAACATGCTTGCCATAGCTCATGCAAAGAATACTCTGGGAGGCATGAAGGAAGTTCGGGGAGGCAATATACACGGCGTCGATCAACGGGCTTTTCGCCATCTCCTCCAAGGAGGTAAACGTATACGGTATATTATGTTTCGAGGCGAAAGCATCTGCCGTCTCCTGAGTTCTCGAATATACAGCTACCAGTTCAAAACGCTCATCCTGCCGGGCTCCGGCAATTACCCAATCACTTATGAAATTGGTTCCGACTACACCAAAACGTACTTTATCCATATTCTATCGTATTATGTTCTTTATTTACAAATGTACGATTTCTGTTTAACATAAATACTCCGTGGAAATGTTATTGTATCTATAAAAAGGATAAGTCACAGGAACTTTTTCGCAACGACGCTGTTTAATCTATACAATTTAAAACCGTTTTAAAACTAAATCAAGTATGAAAAGAATTGTATCTTTTATCGTCGTTCTCGCTGTCGCTATGTGCGGAATGACACAAGTTATGGCTCAAAAATCGATAACAAAGGAAGCCAAAAAAGTAGAGAGAGAAATCAAGAAACAAGAGCGTCTGGCACAAGATGCCGTAGAAGGCCAAGAAGAGTTTAACGCCGCTGTACAAGCTATCAACAACCAATCATTCGTATTGGAGGCTAACAACATACAACCGATGAACGGACAGGTATTCTACGTAAATTCAAATACGAACTTCGTATCTTTGAATGACGGACAGGCTATGGTCCAGATCGCGTCCAACTCTCCGTATCCCGGTCCTAACGGATTAGGTGGTATCACCGTACAAGGTAGCGCCTCCAATATCCAGACCAAGCAGGATGACAAGGGCAATGTTTATCTGAACATGAACGTACAGGGTGTGTTTATCTCCGCTACCGTTAGCTTGATGCTTACCAACGGAACAAACAACGCAACCGTTACCGTAGACCCGAACTTCTCCGGTAGAAACTTGAGAATGACCGGTACCCTACTTCCGTACTCACAATCGAACATTTTCCAGGGAACAACATATTAATCATGTCCAACTTTTCTATAATAAAGAAGGCGGTGCTCCGTGAGGAACATCGCCTTCGAACTATTTATAGATAGCCTTATCTCTTATTTACGGAAAGGAGCCTTTACCACTTGAGCCTTCAAGTTCTTATTACGCACCTTGATAAAGATATCCGTACCAGCTTTCGCAAACTCAGGTTTCACGTATCCCATACCGATCCCCTTCTTCAATACCGGAGACATCGTACCGGAAGTAACCACGCCAATTACATTCCCTTCCGCATCGGCGATCTCATAGCCATGACGGGGAATTCCCTTTTCCTGCAACTCGAAAGCACACAACTTACGGGTTACGCCCTCTTTCTTCTGACGCTCCAATTCCGCACGATTCGTAAAGTTCTTACCCTCGGCGAACTTCGTGATCCAGCCTAAACCAGCCTCGATCGGAGAAGTCGTATCATCCAAATCATTTCCATACAGACAGAAGCCCATCTCAAGACGAAGTGTATCACGTGCTCCCAAACCGATCGGCTTGATCCCTTCCGGCTTTCCAGCCTCGAAGATAGCGTTCCAAATCGTCATCCCATCACTCGGATAGAAATACAACTCGAAGCCACCCGCACCGGTATAACCCGTATTGGAGATAATCACATTCTCTTCACTTGCAAACGTTCCAACCTTAAATGTATAATAAGGAATAGTAGCAAGATCAATATCCGTCAACTTTTGCAGAACCGAAATAGCCTTCGGACCCTGTATAGCAAGTTGAGCTATGTTATCCGACGAATTTTCCAACTCGGCTCCCTCCGTATTGTGAGAAACACACCAGTTCCAGTCTTTTTCCATATTGGAAGCATTCACCACCAACATGTATTTTTCCGGTTCATACTGATAAACCAGCAAATCATCTACAATCCCCCCATCCTCATTCGGAAAACAAGTATATTGTATTTTACCCGGAGCCAGTGCCGCCACATTGTTAGATGTTATTTTCTGCAGAAAGGCCAACGCTTGCGGTCCTTTCACCCAAAATTCTCCCATGTGCGATACATCAAATACACCGACACCTTGACAAACAGTTATGTGTTCATCAATGATACCGGAGTATTCAATAGGCATATTATAACCTGCAAACTCGTGCATTTTAGCACCAAGTGCTATATGTTTCTCTGTAAACGGAGTGGTTTTCATTATTTTAAAGTATTAAGTTTTAAGTATCAGGTATTAAGTATTACCGGAGCTTACCGTCTTTTTATTTGGAAGCCACCAGTTCTGCTATTTTTACGATCACTTTCATTGCTTTCTCCATATTCTGGATAGGCACAAATTCGTAACGACCGTGGAAATTCAGACCACCGGCAAAGATATTCGGACAAGGCAATCCCTTAAAAGAAAGCTGCGCACCATCCGTACCTCCACGAATCGGTTTTACATTCGGTTTCACACCCACGGCTTCCATAGCTGCAAAAGCAGTATCGATGATGTGCATTACCGGTTCTATTTTCTCACGCATATTATAATACTGGTCGCGCAGTTCGAGTGTCGCAGTACCAGCTCCATATTCAGCGTTCATTTGAGCTACCAGACGTTCTATCTCTTTTTTACGGTTCTCAAATTTTGCACGGTCATGATCGCGGATGATATAAGACACAGTGCTTTGCTCCACATCCCCCTGAATACCAATCAAATGATAGAATCCTTCATAGCCGGTCGTATGTTCCGGTCTTTCCTGTGAGGGAAGCATCGTAATAAACTGATTGGCAAGATAGATAGAGTTAATCATCTTATCCTTGGCATATCCCGGATGCACATTACGTCCTTTAAAGGTTATTTTTGCGGCAGCAGCATTAAAGTTCTCAAACTCCAACTCCCCTACTTCACCTCCATCCATCGTATATCCCCATTCACAACCGAATTTCTCTACATCGAATTTATGAGCACCTTCACCGATTTCTTCGTCAGGATTGAAGCCGATACGGATTTTACCGTGTTTGATTTCGGGATGTTCCTTCAGATAAACCATCGCTGATACAATTTCCGCGATACCGGCTTTGTCGTCGGCACCGAGCAACGTTTTTCCGTTGGTTACAATCAAGTCTTCTCCCTTATGATCCAGCAATTCCGGGAATTGTGATGGAGAAAGGACTACATTCTCTTCAGCACAAAGCACAATATCCGAACCGTCATACTTTTCCACAATGCGCGGAGTGACATCTTTACCCGTCATATCAGGACTTGTATCCATGTGGGCAATAAATCCGATTGTGGGTACATCCTTATCTATATTGGCAGGAAGCGTGGCAAAAAGATAGCCATGCTCGTCCAGAGTAATATCCTCCAGGCCTAAAGATTCCAACTCTGTTTTCAAATATTCAGCAAATACCATTTGCTTCGGAGTACTGGGGGTAATCCCTGTCGATTCATCAGATTGTGTATCGAAGCTTACATACTTTAAAAATCTGTCTACTAAAGTCATATTGTTTTAATTACAAGTTACTAATTACAATTTACAAATTGATAGTTTATAGTGCCGTAAAGGTAAAAAAAGAGCCGTGAATTACAAAGCAATTCACGGCTCTTTTTATTGTATACTTTTATCCGGATACTTAAATATCCTATTTGACTACTTTAAAAATGGCTGCTACCATCAAAGCAATGTGTACAAACCTTGCATTTAGGTAATCCGATAGCCTCAATCAGCGTTTCCAGTGTATTAAACTTCAATGAACTGAGACCGAAACGCTCTGCAATAATACTAACCATCTTATCGTATTCCGGAGAACCGGTAGTAGCATATTTCTCCAGGTTCTTATTCTCATCCCCTTCCAGTTCCTTGATAATACGACGGGTAATCAACTCCAATGCATTTTTAGAAGCCGAAAAACCAACAAACGGACAAGCATAAATCAATGGCGGACAAGCGATACGCATGTGCACCTCCTTTGCTCCGTAATCATACAGAATCTTCACATTGTCACGTAATTGAGTTCCCCGCACGATTGAATCGTCACAGAACAACAAACGTTTATTTTGCAGCATGGCACGGTTGGGAATCAACTTCATCTTAGCAACAAGCGAACGCATCTCTTGATTGCTCGGAGTGAAGCTACGAGGCCATGTCGGTGTATATTTTGAAATAGCACGATGGTAAGGAACCCCCTTTCCTTCAGCATATCCTAAAGCCATACCCACTCCCGAATCAGGAATACCGCAAGCACAATCCACTTCCGATTCATCTGTCTGTCCCATTTTCAATCCGCTGGTGAAACGCACTTCCTCTACATTCTTTCCTTCATAACAAGAAGTCGGGAAACCGTAGTACACCCACAAAAACGAGCAAATCTGCATATCCTCATTGGGCTTGCGAAGCTGGTCAACATGATCGTCATACATACGGACAATCTCACCGGGACCTAAATATCTCTCAATCTCATAATCCAGATTCGGAAAACTGGACGATTCGCTCGTTGCAGCATAAGCACCGTCTTTCCTTCCAATCACCACCGGAGTACGTCCCCATCGGTCACGGGCAGCGATGATACTACCATCTTCCGTCAGAAGCAACATCGAACAAGAACCCTTAATGTGCTTAAACACATTTTCGATACCTTCCACAAAAGTTCTGCCTTGTATAATAAGTAATGCGATAAGTTCCGTCTGGTTGGTGTTGCTCGAACTAAGTTCGGCGAAGTGCATGTTTTGACTGAGAAGTTCTTCTTCCAATTCCTGGATATTGACTATTTTAGCGACTGTGACAATGGCGAAGCGCCCGAGGTGAGAATTGATGATGATAGGTTGTGCGTCTGTGTCGCTAATGATGCCGATGCCGGCGTTTCCTTTGAATTTGTCCAGTTCTCCTTCAAACTTGGTTCGGAAATAAGTACTTTCCAAATTGTGAATGGAGCGTATAAAACCTTTTTCCTCACTGTATGTTGCGAGTCCTCCTCGCTTGGTACCCAGATGTGAGTTATAATCTGTGCCGTAGAATAAATCAGTCACGCAGCTAGTTTTCGAGACTGTTCCGAAAAAACCTCCCATGTTGTTCTCTTTATTGATGATGTTTTAAAAAAGATGGCGCAAAAGTACAAAAAAGAATTCGTCCTATAAAAAAAGCGCTCCGCAAAGTTTTAGTTTTCTTTGCGAAGCACAACTAATATTTATTAAAAAGCGGGGAATCCGGAAACAATCTTTTTACCGGAATCTTATTTCCATTTCTTGATCGTTTTCAAGTCAGCGGGAGTTGCTTCAATCAAACTTACTGCAAATCCTCCGCTACGTGCCAGCTTCACAGACATCTTATTCTTGTTTGTAACAAGTCCTT
>ENA-OVGH01001931-OVGH01001931.1-human-gut-metagenome-genome-assembly--contig:-NODE-1931-length-12337-cov-3.916382_pt1 | contig 12337 bp, 8 predicted proteins | sample MGYA00237770_ERZ505419 | MGnify/ENA primary metagenome ERZ505419 (study PRJEB26158, sample SAMN06016353) | human gut metagenome | biome: human gut; feature: ankylosing spondylitis patient; material...
AAATCAAATCCATTACCATATTCTTCCGCATTTCACTTTTTTGTAGTAACTTTGTGGGATCTATTTCACAAAAATCATGGACAGACAAAAGATCGTTACCTTCGGGGAGATCATGCTGCGGCTCACGCCGCCCGACTACCTGCGTTTCAACCAGACGAACCTCTTCCGCGCCAGCTACGGCGGAAGCGAGGCCAACGTCGCCGTATCGCTGGCCAACTACGGCCTGCAAAGCGAATTCGTCACCCGCCTGCCGGACAACCGGGTGGCCGACGCCTGCATCGACGACCTGCGCCGCTACGGCGTACGGACGGACGCCATCCTGCGCGGCGGCAAGCGGCTCGGGATTTACTACATGGAGGAGGCCGCCGCGATGCGCTCGTCGCACGTCGTATACGACCGCGCCGACTCGGCCTTCGACACCCTGCAACCGGGGATGATCGACTGGGACGGAATCTTCCGCGGCGCCTCGTGGTTCCACTGGTCGGGAATTTCGGCCGCGGTGAGCGCCGGCACGGCGGCCGTGTGCGCCGAGGCGATTGCGGCGGCGCACGCGGCGGGACTGACCGTCTCGTGCGACATCAACTACCGCAAGAACCTCTGGAAATACGGCAAGGAGCCGCAGGAGGTGCTCCCACCGCTGATGGAGCAGTGCGACGCCTTCTTCGGCACGGACGACGAATACGAAAAGGTGCTCGGCATGCAGCTGCCGCAGTTTGCGGCCCGCGACGCCGCCTACCGTCCCGATACGGCGGGTTACGAACGGGCCTCGGCGGAGGTTGCGGCGCGCTTCCCCCGCTGCCGGAGCATCGTCTTCGGACTGCGCAGCGTATTGAGCGCCAACCACCACCTGATCTCGGGAACGCTCTACACGGGCGGACGTCTGCACTCCACGCGGGTTTACGACATCGACCCCGTGGTCGACTGCGTCGGCGTGGGCGACGCCTTCGTGGGCGGATTGCTCTACGGAATGGCCGCGCATCCCCACGACGCCCAGTTTGCGCTGGACTTCGGAACCGCGGCCTGCGCGTTGAAAAACACCGTGCCGGGCGACTACAACCAGTTCACGGCCGCAGAGGTCGAACAGCTGGCCCGCGGCTCCGTCTCGGGCCGCATCGCCCGCTAACCGGCGTAAGACGCCGGATTCAGGGTGCGGCCTTTTGGCCGGAACGCTGCTCCCCGGCCCCGCGCCCGCACGGCAAAAAGGCGGGATTGGCAAAGCGGCCGGTTTACCGGAACGCTGCTCCCCGGCCCCGCGCCCGCACGGTCAAAAGGCGGGATTCAGGGTGCAGGGCGTTTCGTAATGCCATTTACCCCCTCCATATGCAAAAAACCCGGCTGGAAAGCCGGGCTTTTTTCATAACGCCTGCCGAACGGGCGGCAGCGCAACTCCGTTCAAAGAGCGGGACCGGCGAACCATCGCCGCTGAATCCCCGCCCGTCAAGCGGCTATTCGATGCCTTTCACCTGCTTGTAAAGGGCATTGTAGGTGTTGTACTTCTCCATGATGCCGGCCTCGTCGCGCAGACGGAAGCAGATGGATTTGAGGAACTCCAGCGTATCAACATCGTCGGGTTTGATCTGGTGCGCCTTCTCGAACCAGGGCACAGCCTCCTTGTAGACATCGTTGACGACTTTCAGATCGGCGTCGTAAACCGCCTGGCTGCTGTACTGCTTCTCGTTCATCTCCTTGTTGAGCGCGTCGCCCTTGATCGTATAGAACACACCCAGGTAGTAGTTGCCCTCGAACAGGTCGGGCTTCAGCTCCACGACCTTCTTGAACGATTCGATGCTCTGATCGTAGTCCTTCAGCGCGTAGAAGATACGGCCGCGGCCGAACCAGAGGTCCACGTTCGACGGATTGTCCTCGATGGCCTTGTCGATCAGCGCGATCAGGTCGGCGGGGTCGCCCACGCCCTGCTCCGCGGTGTAAAGCTGCATCAGGCCGTCGAGAATGCGCTCGTTCTTCGGGAACTTCCCGATACCCGTCAGCAGCACGTCCTTCGCTTTCATAATATTTCCCTTGTCGAGGTCCTTCTGTCCGTAGAGGCAGTGGAAGAGGTAGTAATAGATATTACCCTCCTCGTCGGCATAGCCCAGGTCGATGGCCTTGGTCAGGTACTCGCCGCCCTTGGCGAACGACTTGGGGTTGTTCGAGCCGTCGACGGTCAGCAGGTAGCCCGCATAGTAGAGCAGCGCGGGGTCGGCCTTCTCGTAAGCCGGGCTGGACTGCGCCTCGAAAGCCGTCACGTAAGCGTCTGCGGCCTCGACGTAGTTGCCCGAGTCGATGCCGACGTTGCCGACCTGCGAGCAGAAGTCGCTGACCTGCTTCAGACCCTCCTTGACCTTCTCGGCCGTCTTGGGATCGAGTTCATAAGCCTTGTTGTAAGCCTCGATGGCCTTCTTGGGAGCGTCTTTCAGCACCCATTTGCTCTGCTTCCACGTCACGACCTTGTTGTCCTTGACGTAAGCCGTGAAATAGGGATACACCCATGCGTCGTACTCCGTGCCGTTGAGCGTCTCCTTCGTCGTCGACTTGGGTTCGCCGACAGCCAGTTTCAGCATCGTCGGTTCCATGTTGGCGAAGATGCTCTTCGTAGGCTCCACGGCCACCTCGTAGAAAGCCTTGCCGCGGGCGAGCCACGTCGCGGCCTTCGCCGCCTTCTTCTCGTTAGCGATGTCGGCGTCGCTCTTTTCGATCTTGGCGAGAAGGGCTTCCTTGTTCACTTTCTGGGCTTTCACGGCGGGAACTGCCACGAGCAGCGCCGCAAGAGCCGTCAAAATCGTTTTCTTCATGGTAAACTGAAATTTTAAAGTTTTGTTGTTTCTTTTTCTTATTCCTCCGCGGGGGCGGCTCCGGGGGTTTCGCCTCCGGTCTCAACGCCTTCCGCGGGCTGCACTTCCTCCTCTTCCCCGGCAGCCGGCACGGCCATCACCGAAGCAATGGCGTCGCCCTCGCGGAGGTTGATGATACGCACGCCCTGCGTAGCGCGGCCCGCGAGGCGGATCTGGCTGACAGCGGTGCGTATGGTGAGTCCCGAACGGTTAATGATCATCAGGTCGTTGTCGTCGGTAACGGCCTGTATCGAAATTAGTTTGCCTGTCTTTTCCGTAATGTTGATGGTCTTCACGCCCTTTCCGCCGCGGTTGGTGATGCGGTATTCGTCCAGATCGGTACGCTTGCCGTAGCCGTTCTCGCTCAATACCAGCACGTCCTGCTTCGAATCGGGTTCCACGCAGATCATGCCGACCACCTCGTCCCCGTCCTCGATCGAGATGCCGCGCACTCCGGCGCCGACACGCCCGATCGGACGCACCGTCGATTCGTTGAAACGGATGGCCTTGCCGTCGCGGGCGGCGATCATCACCTCGGCGTTGCCGCTGGTGAGCTTGGCCTCGATCAGCTGGTCGCCCTCGCGGATGACGATGGCGTTCACGCCGTTCTGGCGCGGACGCGAGTAGGCCTCCAGTTTGGTCTTCTTGATCGTGCCGTCCTTGGTGCACATGATGATGTAGTTGTTGTTCACGTACTCCGCATCGGCCAGGCTCTTGACGTTGATGTAAGCGCGGACCTTGTCGTCCGGCTCGATCTGGATGACGTTCTGGATGGCGCGGCCCTTCGACGAACGGGCGCCTTCCGGAATCTCGTAGACCTTGAGCCAGAAGCAGCGGCCCTTTTCGGTGAAGAAGAGCATCGTATTGTGCATCGAAGCCACGTAGATGTGCTCGATGAAGTCCTCGTCGCGCGTGGCGCTGCCCTTGGCCCCCACGCCGCCGCGGTTCTGCGTGCGGTATTCGGCCAGCGGCGTGCGCTTGATGTAGCCCATGTGCGAAATGGTGATCACCATGTCGTCGTCGGCATAGAAATCCTCGGGATTGAACTCCTCCGAAGCGTAGACGATCTCCGAGCGGCGTTCGTCGCCGTACTTCTCCTTGATCTCCAGCAGCTCGTCCTTGATGATCTGCATCTGCATGCCGACGTTCGCAAGCACCTCCGTCAGGTGGGCGATCAGCTTCTCCAGTTCGTCGCGCTCGGCGAGCAGCTTGCCCCTTTCGAGTCCCGTCAGGGCGCGCAGGCGCATTTCGATGATGGCCGAAGCCTGGATGTCCGACAACTCGAAACGCTCGATCATCGTCTGTTTGGCGGCGTCGGGCGTCTGCGAGGCGCGGATGATGCGCACGATCTCGTCGATGTTGTCCTGCGCGATCAGCAAACCCTGCACGATGTGCAGACGCTCCTCGGCCTTGCGCTTGTCGAAGCGCGTGCGACGCACGACGACGTCGTGGCGGTGCTCGATGAAGTATTTGATCAGGTCGCGCATCGGCAGCATCTGCGGCCGGCCGTTGACCAGCGCGATGTTGTTCACGGCGAACGACGTTTGCAGCGGCGTGTTCTTGAACAGCGTGTTCAGCACCACGCTCGCAACGGCGTCGTGCTTCAGGATAATGATGATCCGCAGGCCGTTGCGGTCCGACTCGTCGTTGATGTAGGAGATGCCGTCGATCTTCTTGTCGTTGATCATGTCGGCGATCTTCTTGATCATCTCAGCCTTGTTGATCATGTAGGGAATCTCCGTGATGACGATGCACTCGCGGCCGCTGGGCGTATGCTCGATGTCGGTCTTGGCGCGCATCATCACGCGGCCGCGGCCCGTCAGCATCGCCTCCTTCACTCCCTCGTAGCCGTAGATGATACCGCCCGTGGGGAAGTCGGGACCCTTGACGTAGTGCAGCAACTCCTCGCCCGTGATCTCCGGGTTGTCGATATAGGCGCAGCAGGCGTCGACCACCTCCGAAAGGTTGTGCGGAGCCATGTTCGTGGCCATACCGACGGCGATACCGCTGGCGCCGTTGACGATCAGCAGCGGGATTTTCGTGGGCAGGACCGTGGGTTCGGGAATCGTGTCGTCGAAGTTCAGCGTCCAGTCGACCGTCTCCTTGTCGATGTCGGCCATCACTTCGTCCGTGATTTTCTTCATGCGGGCCTCGGTGTAACGCATGGCGGCAGGCGAGTCGCCGTCCATCGAACCGAAGTTACCCTGTCCGTCGACCAGCGGGTAGCGCATCGACCAGTCCTGCGCCAGGCGGACCATCGCGTCGTAGACCGACATGTCGCCGTGGGGGTGGAACTTACCGAGCACGTCGCCGACGATACGGGCGGACTTACGTGTGGGTTTGTCGGAGTAGAGGTTAAGCTCCGCGCTCATATCGTAGAGGATGCGGCGGTGCACGGGCTTCATGCCGTCGCGCACGTCAGGCAGCGCACGCGACACGATGACCGACATCGAATAGTCGATGTACGCCGACTTCATCTGCTCTTCGATATTGATAGGAATGATACGTCCTGTCAAACCTGCATTCTTTTCTTCTTCAGTTAGCATCTTATCTCTTTAAAATTACAGTCTTTTAACGAACAAAAATACGATTTATTTCCGATCTGAGCAACTTTAAGCCGATAAATATCGCCTCCGCGCGGAAGATTTCCGGGACGACGCCCCGTTTTTGCCCCTTTTCCGGCGATCTGACGGCCCGAAAAAAATCTCCCGGCAAACTGCCGGGAGAAAAGGCCGAAAAACACGATGCCGTCCGACATTCGAAAATTAGATAAAAAAGCACTTCAAACCATAGAAATTATCGCCTTTTTTCGCTATATTTGATTCAAATTAAAATTTATATCCATTTAGTTTAATTAAGTAAAACAAAACAGCAACACCCATGAAGAAACTTTTGTGTGTAACTATTGCTCTCTTGTGCACCGCGACCATGCAAGCGCAGGAAGAGGAGAAAGACGTGACGAAATTCCTCGGCATTCCGGTTGACGGATACAAACCCGCCATGATTGAAAAGCTGAAAGCCAAAGGGTTCACACCCTCCATAGCGGTCAAAGATGTTTTGGAAGGCGAATTCAATGGAGTTGATGTCCATGTGTACATCGCAACAAACAACAATAAAGTCTGGAGAATTATGTTGGCAGATCAAAATACTTGCGGTGAAACAGATATTAAAATCCGCTTCAACAGACTCTGCCGACAATTCGAAAACAATCCGAGATATACGTCCATGACCGACGAACAAACAATCCCCGACGATGAAGACATTTCCTATGAAATAACAGTCAACGACAAACGCTATGAGGCTGGTTTTTACCAAACTCCAGATTCCATAGCCATATACAACGAATCGAAAAAATCATTACTATCTAAATATACACAGGAACAACTGGACAATCCGACAGAAGAAATATCAAAGGTAATTCTAATTCAATATATTGCCAATAAAATAAACTATCGCTTTAATAATAAAGTTTGGTTTATGATCGCAGAATACGCTAGGAAATATTACATTTGTATGTATTACGACAACGGTTATAATAAAGCCGACGGCGAAGATTTGTAATAATAGTCAGACCGAAAACACATCGGGCCGCCATGTACGCAATCGCATAGCGGCCCGGTGTTTCATTTCATCAAAAATTACCGAAAATCTATGAATTCATATCCGGCATAGGCATTTTTATCGAACCGCCGGACGTGCCCAGCGAGGGGCGCGACCTCCAGCACGTTCACCAGCACCTGTTCGCCGTCGTAGTCGTACGAAAGCGAGCGGGGGCGCATCGTAGCGGTGTCGACCGTCAGCGTGACATCGCCTGCCGGGGAGTCGTTCCCGGCGGCGGGCGTCAGCCGCACGACGGCGCGGCCGTCGGCTTCGGAGACGAGCGACGGCGTATATTCGCTGCCCAGAAAATCGAAGGCCCGGACCGGATTGTTCAGGATGTTGCGGCTCGCGGTGTCGGCTCCGTCGGCGAAAACCTCCGCGTCGCCCAGCACGAGGTAATAGCTGTCGCCTTCCACGACATAGCTGCCGCGGGCTTCGTAGTCGCCCGAGACGACCCCGAACTTCACGCCGTAGCCGTCCATCGCACGGAATCCCGCCGCAAGGCGTTCCAGTATCTCCGTGGCACGAGGCTGCGCCGCATTGCCTTGCAATATGCCGCAAAACAATACGGCAATGAAACAATGAAAAATGAAAAATTTTCGTCTCCCCATAGCGTCAGCTCCCGCAATTTTCAATTCCTAATTTTTAATTCTTAACCACAGGAACTGGGATTGTTTTAAGCCGAGGACTTAAAACAATCCCAGTTCCTGCAATTTCGCCTCCAGCGAAGGCAAGTCGTGGTAGAGGATGTCGCGCGGTTTGGCCCCCTGCTGGCGGCCGACGATGCCGGCCCTTTCGAGTTGCATCATAATGCGGCCGGCGCGGTTGAAGCCCACCTCGTAGTTGCGCTGAATCATCGAGGTCGAAATCTGACCTCCGGACACGGCGTCGCGGGCGATCTCGGCAAAGAGCGAGTCATATTTCACGGGCGCCGAGGACTCCTCGCTGCCCATTTGAGCGTCGCCGCCGTCGGGCGTATAGTCGGGCAGCGTGTAGGCCTCGGTGTAGCCCTGCTGTTTGGAGATGTATTCGCAGATACGCTCGACCTCGCGGGTCTCGACCAGCGCACACTGAATACGCGTCAGATCGCCGTCCTTCGAGAAGAGCATGTCGCCGCGTCCGATAAGCTGATTGGCCCCCGGCTGGTCGATGATCGTGCGCGAGTCGATCATCTGCATCACGCGGAAGGCGATGCGGGCCGGGAAGTTGGCCTTGATGCCGCCCGTGATGACCTTCACGTCGGGACGCTGCGTGGCGATGATCAGGTGGATGCCGATGGCGCGGGCCTTCTGGGCCAGACGCATGACCGGTCCCTCGACCTCGCGGGCCGTCATTATCAGGTCGGCAAACTCGTCGACCACCACCACGATATACGGGAGGTAGCGATGTCCGTTCATCGGATTCAGCCGCCGCGAGGTGAATTTCTCGTTGTACTCGGCGATGTTTCGCGCCCCGGCCTTCTTACACAGTTCCAGACGGTTGTCCATCTCCGTACAGAGCGAGTTGAGCGTATAGACCGCCTTCTTGGGGTCGGTGATGATCGCGTCGTCCTCCGACTCCATCTTGGCCAGGAAATGGCGTTCGATCTTGGCGTAGAGCGAGAACTCGACCATCTTGGGGTCGATCATCACGAACTTCAGCTGCGCGGGGTGTTTGCGGTACAGGAGCGAGGTGATGATGGCGTTCAGCCCCACGGACTTGCCCTGTCCCGTGGCTCCGGCGACCAGCAGGTGCGGCATCTTGGCCAGGTCGAAGACGTAATTTTCGTTCTGAATCGTGCGCCCGATCACCACCGGAAGCTCGGCCTTCGACTCCTGGAAACGCAGCGAACGCACGGCCGAATACATCGAAACCACCTGCTTGTCGCGGTTGGGAACCTCGATGCCGATGGTTCCCTTGCCCGGAATCGGCGCGATGATGCGGATACCCAGCGCCTTGAGGCTCTGCGCAATATCGTTTTCGAGACCCTGCACCTTCGAGATCTTGATCCCCTGCGCCTGCACGATTTCGTAGAGCGTCACCGTGGGACCCACCGTGGCCTTGATGCGCTGGATGGGAATGCCGAAGTTCTTGAGCGTCTCCTCGATCTTGGTCTTGTTCTCGAAAATCTCCTCGTCCGAGACCTCCGAATCGGAAATGTAGTCCTCCAGGAGCGTCACGGGCGGCTTGCGGTAGTTCACCAGGTCCTTCAGCGGGTCGTAGCTCTCCGTGGGGATCGCCTTCTCGTCGAGCAGTTTCGCCTCGTTGGCCTCGACCGTCACCACGACGCCCTCCGGCTCCGCGGCGGGCGCATCGTCCAGCACGGTGATCTCGGTAAAGGGCGCATCGGGATCGGACTGTGCGGCCTCCCTCTCCGGAACCTCCTCCGGGGCAGGCTCCGCAGGCACGGCGTCGCGCACCGCAGGGCGTTCCAGCTCGACCAGCCCGCTGCGGCCGATCACCACACGGCCCTCGGGACGCGAAAGGTCCACCTCGATGAACTCCCCGTCCTCCGCGGGAGGGGGCGTCTGCTCCGCGGCAGTCTCCCCGGCGACGGGTTTCCCGTCGGGCGTCAGTTCGAGGAAGGGATTTTCGTCCTCTTCCGGCACGGACTTCCGAGCCGCAACGGGCTCCGACGGACGTTCCACACGGATCGGGGCGGGTTTTTGCGCCGCGGGTTCCGCCGCTTTCGACGGCGCGGGCTGCGGTGCGGCCGCCTTCGGCCCGGGTTTCGGAGCCGGTTCGGGAATATCCTCCGCAGCCCCGTCCTCCCCGGCCGCACGTCCGTGCAGCACGACTTTGTGCTTGAGGATCTCGACGACCTTCCCGCTCTTGTCGACCACCACGTTGCCCGCCTCGTTGACCTTGTTGATGAAGTTGCGGTTGATGAAAACACCCGTCAGTATCCAGCCGCCGACAAGCAGGATCAGCGTTCCGAAAGCCCCGATATGCGTGCGCAGCAGGGCCGAAGAGGCGATGCCGAAAGCGCCGCCCCACCCCGTCGAGCAGCAGAGGCTCCAGCGGTTGGCGAAGGCGAATCCCAGCGTCAGCGACCCCAGGATCATAATCAGAAACAGCGAAAGGATCGAATGGTTGAACAGCAGCGGCCGCTGACGGACGATCCGCACGCCGACCAGCACGATCATCGCGGGGATCAGGATGCCGAAAAGCCCGAACGAATGATCGACCAGCAACATCCCCAGCCGCGCTCCGGCCCAGCCGCAGAGATTTTCCGGTTCGATGCCGAGCGTCACCCGTTCCTCGACCGATTTTTGCAGCCCGCTCTGGTCGGCGGCCCAGCTGAAAAACGAAAAGAACACCGCAGCGGCGGCGAACAGACCGATGAACAGCAACAGCAGTCCGGCGATCCAGCGCGCACTGTCGCTGTTGGAACGCTGAACGGCCTGCCGGCTGTTGGAGGATGTATTTTTAGATGCCATTCCAGAATGTCGCTATTATCGAGCGAAGGTACGAATTTTTTCCGACAATTCCGAAGGCGCCGCAAACTTTTCAATCGCCCGGAGCGATTCCGGCCGGAAGCGTTCCCGCCCGCGAATGAGGGGGAGGGTATGGAGCCGGGAGCGTCTTACAGGTACGCCGCAACCTTCCGTTCGAGACGCAGGCGGTAAAGCTCGTCGGCGAAGGTGCGGAACGTGAGCGCGGGGCGGTTATCCGCCGAAGCGCGCAGGCCGTAGCGGTCCAAAAGCTGCCCGACGCGGCGGGCGACGGCGGGCGACGGGTCGACGATCGCGGCCCGTCCGTCGACGATGCGTTCCATCACGGGCGTCAGAAAGGGATAGTGCGTACACCCCAGCACGATCTGGTCGGCGCCCCGCGCCAGCATCGGCTCCACGGCGGCGCGCACCGCGGCTTCGGCCTCGGGCGTATCCTCCCGGTCCCCCTCGACCAGCTCCACGAAACCCGTGCCCGGGTAGGTCAGGACTTCGATGCCGCTGCCGTACCGGGCGGCCGTGCGGCGGAACAACTCGCCGTCGAGGCTCCGTTCGGTGGCCAGCACCCCCACCACCCCGCTGCGGGTCGCCAGGCAGGCCGGTTTCACGGCCGGCTCCATGCCGACGATGGGCATACCGGCGTATTTTTCGCGCAGGAAGCCGATGGCCGCGGCCGTGGCGGTGTTGCAGGCCACGACGACCATCTTGCAGTCCAGCTCCACGAGCCGCGCCACGGCGGCGTCGGCCAGCGCCTGCACCTCCTCGCGGGGCCGCGAGCCATAGGGGCAGTTGGCGCCGTCGCCGAGGTAGGCGAGCGATTCGCCGGGCAGCGCACGCCGGACCTCGCGCCAGACGGTCAGTCCGCCCAGCCCCGAGTCGTAAATGCCTATGGGTCTGTTGTCAGCCACGGTCGGAGAAAGTTTGCACGATATGTTCGACCAGCTCGTCGTCGGACATCGGGTCGCAGTCGACGACGAGCGAAGCCTGCGCGTAGAACGGTTCGCGGGCCGCCATGTCGCCGCGCATGAAGGCCACCAGCTGTTCGTCGTCGAGACCTTGCAGACGGGGCCGCTTGCGGCGTCCGTAGGGGCTTAACCGCCGGGCGATCTGCTCCGGCGAGCGGCGCAGGTAGACCGTATGCCCGACGGCGTTCATGCACGGCATGTTATCGCGCCACGTGGGCAGCCCGCCCCCCGTGGAGACCACGGCGAAGGAGGCTCCGGCGATCACCTCGTCGAGGACCCGGCGCTCCGCCTCGCGGAAACGCTCCTCGCCCTCGTAACGGAAGACGTCGGCCACGGAGGCGCCTTCGCGCTCCTCGACCAGCGCGTCGGTGTCGATGAAATCGACGCCCAGACGCCGCGCCAGCTTACGTCCGAGGGTGCTCTTGCCGCAGCCCATATATCCGACCAGAAAGAGAGGTTTCATCGCAGGCGGTTCGTTAAAACAGGTTCAGCTGTTCGGGGTCGATCATCTCGCCGGCGTCGCCTTTCGGACGCTCCACCTCGAACTCCACGCCTCCGACGATCGTTCCGGCCGAGGGCTGGCCCGCCGAAGCCTTTCCCGGGGCGGGCTTGGCGCCGAGCGGCTCCTTCAGGGCGGATTTTTCGGAAGCTTTCCCCTCTGCCGCAGCGCGTTGCGCCGCGTCAGCTGAAGCGTCCGTCAGCTGACCGTCGTCAAGCGACTCATCCTCCGAAGGTTCCGGTTCGGGAGGCAGTTCGGGTTCGATCATCCGCAGCCGGTCCACGTCGTAGGTCGTCAGGCGTTTGCCCTTGGCGCGGTGGCTCTTGACGCCCACGAACTCGTCGACGTCGATCACATCCGCGGGCCGCGAGGCGTGCGCCCCCTTGTAGGTGATCTCCAGTTTGGCCCCGGCGCGGTCCGTCACGCAGATGAAATCGGCGTCGGCGTCGAGGAAATCCTGAATCTTGTCCGACATCTCGGCCGTGAAACGCTTCATGTAGTAATACTTCTGGCCGCGGTCGTAGTAACACAGGCTGTAAACCCGGTCGGACTCGTAACGCGCCACGAGGACCGTGTCGTCGGGGAAGTGCTGCATCAGGTCGTAGCCCGTGATGTAGTACTGATTCTTCGAGGTCCAGACGATCAGGCGGTCGTCACCCTTGAACTCGCCGAGCAGCTTGCCGCGCCCGTCGGCGTTCAGCCGGCGGACATCTTCGTCGAACCAGATGTCCTGCCCCCCGAGCGTCGAGGTGCCGCGCTCCTTCAGCACGATCTTGTGGATGCCGTAGCGCGAGAACAGATTGCCCTGGCTCTGGCGCCCCTTGATGGCGAGGGTCGAGAAATCGAGATCGACGATCACCTTCTTTAGGCGCGGACGGGGCTTGAAGTAAACCTTTAGCACCTCGGCCTCACCGTTCGGATTGACAGACATATACAGTATCTCGCTCTTGGCGGTTCCCTTGGTGATGTCGTACTCCTTGTCGCGCGTGATGCCCTTGATGGCGCAGCGCT
>ENA-OVGH01001988-OVGH01001988.1-human-gut-metagenome-genome-assembly--contig:-NODE-1988-length-12028-cov-5.375929_pt1 | contig 12028 bp, 8 predicted proteins | sample MGYA00237770_ERZ505419 | MGnify/ENA primary metagenome ERZ505419 (study PRJEB26158, sample SAMN06016353) | human gut metagenome | biome: human gut; feature: ankylosing spondylitis patient; material...
CACGCTGTCTCCCGGACGTAATAAGATGGGTTCGTCACGCGCCGGATCAAACAGGCTGAGTGAGGTATGACCAATCAACTGCCAGCCACCCGGCGTTGCCAGCGGATAAACACCAGTCTGCGGCCCGCCGATCCCGACAGAACCTGCCGGAACGAGTAAGCGCGGTTCAGCGCGCCGTGGCGTGTGTAGTTGTTCCGGCAAACTCCCGAGATACGGGAAGCCCGGTTGAAAACCTAAAAACCAGACCACGTATTCCACGGAGGAGTGCAATTCAACAACCTGTTTTTCGCTCAACCCGCAATGCGCCGCGACCACCGCCAAATCCGGTCCGCCTGCACCACCGTAAACCACCGGAATTTCAATAAAGCGAGACTCCGGCTCCAGCGCCTCGCTCTCCTCCCACCAGCGTTGCAAACGCTCTATGGCATCCAGCGCCAGCGACTCAGGATTACGCAAAATCACCGTGATATTGTTCATGCCGGGAATGGCTTCAACCACATTCGGCATATCCACCAGACGCTGCGCCAGTCGCCAGATCCGTTTCTGGCTAGCCAGCGTCACCGGCGGTTCCAGTTCCAGCACTACCGCCGTTTCACCTATCAGATAACAACGCGCTCGTTGCACTTTCGATCCCTCTGATTATTCGTTATGCAGGATTAGGAATATCAATAAAGGTCACATCAAGATCGGTATTTTCATTCAGCCACTCGCTCAATGCGCGAATACCACCACGTTCAGTGGCATGGTGACCTGCAGCATAAAAATGCAATCCCTGCTCGCGGGCTGAATGAATGGTCTGTTCAGAAACTTCGCCAGTAATAAAAGCATCCACGCCAAAACGCGCGGCGCTATCGATAAAACTTTGCCCGCCGCCCGTGCACCAGGCGACGCGCTGGACCACCTCAGGTCCGGTATCGCCACACCATAACGGCTTACGTCCCAGACGCGCTTCAATCCAGGAAGCCAGCTCCAGTCCCGGCACAGGCATGGTCAGTTCGCCCCACGGCACCAACGGCTCAATTTCGCCCATGACCGTGATCCCCAGTAACGCCGCCAGCTGTGCGTTATTGCCCAGCTCAGGATGTGCGTCAAGCGGCAAATGCCAGCCATACAGGTTGATATCATTCGCCAGCAACGTTTTTAAACGGTTACGCTTCATTCCGCGAATGACCGGAGACTCTCCTTTCCAGAAGTAGCCATGATGCACAATGACCGCATCCGCGCCCAGACGCACTGCCTCATCGAGCAAAGCCTGGCTGGCGGTGACACCGGTAACAATTTTTTGCACCGTCTCTTTGCCTTCCACCTGCAAACCATTCGGCGCGTAATCACTAATCGCCGCGCTGTTCAGTTTTTCGTTAATCAGTTGTTCCAGTTCGGTGTTTTTCATCTTCGCGCCTTCCGTATTCTGATAGCTACACCGTTAACATAGCGTTACCTCGCCAGTTCGTCGATAGCCAATCTTTTGACATATTAAGAAACAAACCCGACGCCAAAAGACGCAAATTGTTTATATCATCACGCTTCAGCTAATGTATATTTATGCAATCAGACAGCATATTGCATAAATAATCAGATCTGTATCAAAGTTTTAACTTTAAGGAAACACAAGCACGCCGCGCAACTATTACGTGACGTTGCCGTCAATTGTGGAATTATTATGAATAAACACGCATCACAGCCGCGCGCTATTTACTATGTCGTTGCGCTGCAAATCTGGGAATATTTTAGCTTTTACGGCATGCGTGCCCTGCTGATTCTCTATCTCACCAATCAACTAAAATACAACGATACTCACGCCTACGAGTTATTTAGCGCCTACTGTTCGCTGGTGTATGTCACGCCAATCCTCGGTGGCTTTTTGGCGGATAAAGTTCTCGGCAATCGCATGGCGGTGATGCTGGGGGCGTTGTTGATGGCGATCGGTCATGTGGTGCTGGGTGCCAGTGAGATCCATCCGTCATTCCTCTATCTGTCCCTGGCGATTATCGTCTGCGGCTATGGCCTGTTTAAATCTAACGTAAGCTGTCTGCTCGGCGAGCTGTATGAGCCAACCGATCCGCGTCGTGATGGCGGTTTCTCGCTGATGTATGCGGCGGGTAACGTGGGGTCTATTATCGCACCTATCGCCTGTGGTTACGCCCAGGAAGAGTACAGCTGGGCGATGGGCTTTGGCCTGGCGGCGGTTGGCATGATCGCGGGTCTGGTCATTTTCTTATGTGGCAATCGTCATTTCACTCATACCCGCGGCGTTAACAAAAAAGTACTGCGTGCGACAAACTTTCTCCTGCCGAACTGGGGATGGCTGCTGGTTCTGCTGGTGGCAACGCCTGCACTGATTACCATACTGTTCTGGAAAGAGTGGTCGGTATACGCCTTAATTGTCGCGACTATTATTGGCCTGGGTGTACTGGCAAAAATTTATCGCAAAGCAGAAAACCAGAAACAGCGGAAGGAGCTGGGGCTGATTGTGACGCTCACCTTCTTCAGTATGTTGTTCTGGGCCTTCGCACAACAGGGCGGTAGCTCGATTAGCCTTTATATCGACCGCTTCGTTAACCGCGATATGTTTGGTTATACCGTTCCGACCGCGATGTTCCAGTCGATTAATGCCTTCGCAGTTATGCTGTGCGGTGTGTTCCTGGCGTGGGTGGTAAAAGAGAGTGTCGCGGGTAATCGTACCGTGCGCATCTGGGGGAAATTTGCTCTTGGCCTTGGCCTGATGAGCGCCGGATTCTGCATTCTGACCTTAAGCGCCCGCTGGTCCGCAATGTATGGTCACTCTTCTCTGCCACTGATGGTATTAGGCCTGGCGGTGATGGGCTTTGCGGAACTGTTTATCGACCCGGTTGCCATGTCGCAAATTACGCGCATTGAAATCCCCGGTGTGACCGGCGTATTAACCGGCATCTACATGCTGCTTTCTGGCGCGATCGCGAACTATCTGGCGGGCGTGATTGCCGATCAGACATCGCAGGCTTCGTTTGATGCTTCCGGGGCGATCAACTACTCCATCAATGCATATATTGAAGTATTTGATCAAATTACCTGGGGCGCACTGGCGTGTGTAGGACTGGTACTGATGATTTGGCTGTATCAGGCGCTGAAATTCAGAAACCGCGCGCTGGCGCTGGAGTCTTAATAGGCCAGCACCGATGCCTGATGCGACGCTTGACGCGTCTTATCAGGCCTACGTATTTCCTGCAATTTATTGAATTTGCACAAATTTGTAGGCTGGATAAGGCGTTCACGCCGCATCCGGCATCTGGGCTCGATTGCCTGACGCGTCTGTTATTTCCCCTTCCGCGCCGCCTCATACGCTGCCAACGTTTGTACTCTCGCTTCTTTGTGCTCGACTATCGGTTGCGGATAATCCAGCGTCACACCTGCTTTCTGCGCCCACTTCCACGGCTCATGCACCACTTTCCCTGGCACATCGCGCAGTTCCGGTAGCCACTGGCGGATAAACTCGCCCTCATGATCAAATTTCTCGCCCTGGGTTGTCGGGTTGAAAATACGAAAATACGGCGCTGCATCGGTTCCGGTTGAAGCGGCCCACTGCCAGCCACCGTTATTGGCTGCCAAATCACCATCAATCAGCTGCGACATGAAATATCGCTCGCCTTCGCGCCAGTCGATCAATAAATCTTTCACCAGAAAACTGGCTGTAATCATCCGTAGCCTGTTATGCATCCAGCCAGTGCTGTTAAGCTGACGCATAGCGGCATCAACAATCGGGTATCCCGTTTTGCCTTCCTGCCAGGCCTGTAAATGTGCGGGATTGCTCTGCCACTGTACACGATCCGTCCAGGCAATAAATGGACGATGTTTACACAACGAGGGGTGATACGTTATCAGGTGACGGTAAAACTCGCGCCAGATCAGCTCATTAAGCCAGACACTACCGGCCCCACCGTCCAGCGCCTGCGGCTGTTCAGCCAACAAGCGATGCAAGCACTGGCGAGGCGATAACCCGCCCGTTGCCAGGCTGGCCGACAAACGGCTGGTGCCTTCCACTGCCGGAAAATCTCGTTGTTGCTCATATTCTCCGGCACCGTTCTGGCAAAACTGGCGTAATTGCGCAATCGCCGCTTTTTCTTCCACCGGAAAATGCGCAGTATCGAAAGACTGACGAGGATAATTCAGCGTAATGGATGGCGAGGGCTCTATCGATCCGCTACTACGAACTTTTGGCGCAGCGACGCACTCCGGCATCCCTTCCCGCAGCCGTTTCAGCCAGGCATTCTTAAAAGGCGTAAAGACTTTGTACATCTCGTGATTACCGGTCATCACCGCGCCAGGCGGCAGGATCACGCTGTCATCAAATCCTTCACACACCACGTTACGCAGCGCTCTTTCAACTTCCACATCCCGCGCCCGCTCATTCACTTCATACTGATAGTTATAAAACAGGTGGGTAACGCTGTTTTCCGCGCACACCTGTTTAACTATTTCGACACTGGCGACAAAGTCATCCACTTCACGGAACAATAAAGGAATACCTTTTTCCGCAAGCGCTATTTGTAGCCCATTCAGTTGAGCATTGATAAGTTCAGCCTGACGCGGCGACATGTTATGCGTCGCCCACTGGCGTGGTGTAGCGATATACAACGCCAGCACGCGTGCAGACGAATTGCGGCAGGCGGCAGCCAGTGCGAGATTATCGTGCAGACGTAAATCCTGGCGAAACCAGACCAGATGGGTAGTCATAAAACTCCTGAATGGCGCAAGTTAATCACACGCGGCCAAAGTTCGAAATAACGCTGCCCTGAAAGCCAGGCGTCAGGATAAAGCGCCATATAGTGTTTGATACGCATCAGCGGCGCAAGAAGTGGTTGCTCGCCACGGCGATAACTGTCGATAAGCGCAGCCAGCTGCTGGCGTTCTGTGGAATCAATATGCGGGCGAAAATAACCCTGAACGTGCATCAAAACATTGGTGTGATCGCGCGGGTTGGCGGGGTGAGAAAGCAAAACAACTACGCGTTGGCGGTACTGGTTGTAATAGTCATCCAGATTTTGCCACTGGTGAATATCAGCCACGAACGGGCCAAGTTTGCGGTACTCCGGCTGAGAATGCGCCAGAAAGACGAGTTTATAGCGGCTGTGATAATCGAGAAGCGCCCCGCGCGTTAAGCCATGTTCTTTCAGTCGATGTAACTCATGAAGGGCAAAGATACGGATTAGGGTGCTGTCATCAAATCGTTGTAGATTCATTACTGCTCCTGAGCGGTTTACAGGAGTAAGTGTAGACGTTGAGAAATGATATTTGTGAAGTTAATCCTGTTGTAGCAGGACAAATTTACGAAAGCCTGCTCCCCGCAAGGACTGACGTCAGGTAGTTTCTAACCATAGCTGCCCTTTCTATTCAAACGTGAAATCAATAAGTTCATCAGGGACATCGCAAACAATATGAAGACGGATTTCTTCTCTGCCGTGACTCTTTTCACTCATTGCGTAACTGTCATGCTCTGGATTATTTAATTCTTTCAGCGGAAATTTTTCCTCAAAGGCTTTATTTAGCCGCCCCTGGTTTCCTTTTACAGCGAATAAATAATCACCTCCCTGTTTTTGTATCTTCTCTGCAATATCTTTCTGGCAACCCATCGCATCAGTTGTGATGATTTTTCCTTTAATATCCAGCATGTTAAGAAGTTCAGGGATAGCTGTAATCTCATTGGATTTCTCATCCGTCCTGATCTGTCCGATGACCAGACTGTGCATTGTTGAGAACGCACTAATGACATGAATCGCTCCCTTGCGGCGACTCTTGTCATAAGAATGCCGGAGTGTTTTTCCATCAATTGCGATGACGTCTTTATCATCTGAAGTATGGCAATCACGCATCCAGTTAATAAAGCACTCGTGAAATTTTGCAGGACTGATACAGGATACAACTCTGGCAATGGTATCGTGAACAGGAATACCATTTTCAAAATCACCATATTGCTTCAAAAAATCGAGATGTGTTTCCCCAAAATCCTCTATATCTTCCCAACCTTCTGCACCAGAAATAACGGCACAAATAGTCAACAGTAGAATATCTGACAATTTATGCACCACTTTCCAGGCTTGTCTGTAATCGGGTGTAATAGAAATATGTTCCATCAATTTTTTAAGTTCCATTTGTTCACCTTATTTATGTAAGGAGTATTTGATCATGTATAAGCTATGAAAAACAGCTTTAGACAATAAGTAGTATCTCAATTGTTGAACTTAAAATTCGAATTATTTAGTACAAAAAAGTAGCGTTACGTGATCTTTCCCTGCAAATGGAACGCAAAATAAACACCTATTCCATGAGTTATATAATTTTTCACAATGATTAATTTGTTTTCTCAGGAAGAGATTTTATTTCTCTTCACTACGAATTAGTTCATGCTGTATCTTTATTAAACATTCGTAAGACTCATTTTTGTTCGGGAGATGTGCTGTCATTCGAGCATAAGTTGGTTTCTCATCTTTAAAATATTTTACCATGATTGAATTATCAAGGACTGCCAACAACTGAACTGGATCACTGCTCTTTTTTTGATAGATACCCGCTCTTATATAACTTCTAAACCGATCGCCGAGAAACGCCGTTTTTTCTGCTGTATTTATCAACTCCTGCAACGTTCCTTTGATGGCATGATTTTCATTAAGGCGTAGTGACCCGACGCGAATTAAGAGTCTCGCCCCGCTTGGTGTGAATTTATTATTTTTACATGTACCCAGTTCTGTTTGCCAATAATACTCACCGATGTCCTCATTCTGATACCATCTCCACATGGCTTTATTATTTAAGACAGGAAACGCGGAAAAAATAGTACCCTTAGCGAAAATAGTAAAACAATCATGATCTTTAGCTTGTATTTCGCAATCAGCTATAACACCAAAACTAACAAATATCATCAGCAAAAAGAACAAAACTCTTTTCATTTTCTTATTCCTCTCGATGTTCTCTGTTTCATCTTAGCTAAAATTTCACCCAAATCATCTATCCCTGCTGTTGCTGGCCCATCGGGTTTATTAATGTCTGGGAATAAATAGGGTTCTGCACAAGTATATCCTGGTGGTAATTGAGTTGTTGGCCAATTTGTCTGTGGCAGGTAATCACTTGCTGTCTTTGTATCCATCCCTGGATACTGGGAATCATCCTGTGGCGTACAAGTCAGATTTGGTTTTACCCACTTCCTGCAATACAGTGTGTAGTCGTAAGGGCTTAATGCTCTGAAGAATGTTTTGAAAACATTAGGCGCACTACTGGCCTGGTCAATAGGATATGGCAGTCTTAATTGTTTCGCTATGTCCGGCAATTTACTTGGATCGGGCGTAGGCGGTTTGTTGGGTCTCGCTCCATATCCGCCATTATTTAAGTGTCCATATTTTGATGCCAGTCCCATTGAATCTATATACTGAACCGGATTCAGCGGATACTGATAAAAATTCCATCCCCCCTTCAGCCCAATCGGATCCTGAGTGATATACCGCCCCTGCAGCGGGTCATAATAGCGGTGGCGGTTGTAATACAGGCCGGACTCCTCATCATACTGCTGCCCCGGCAGGCGGATAAGCTGCTGCAGCTGATGCGGGTTCTCTTCATTCAGCAGGTTGCCCCATTCATCATATTCTGCGCACCACGCTGTTGCCCCTTCCGTGCTGATGAGCGCCAGCGGCAGGCCGCGATGGTCGCAGTGGTACAGGTGGATTTTTCGCGCCGGCGTGTACACCGGGTCCATCTGGTTTTGCATCTGCTCCACGGTCAGGCCGCACGATGCCAGCCAGCGGCGGCTTTCCTCACTCACCCGGTCAGCCAGGATTTCACTTTCCAGCCGGTCGAGCATCTGCACCAGCACCGGCGGGAACACCACACTGCCACCGTCTTCGCCGCCGGACTGCTGAAGGGTATCCGCCAGGCTGCGGCGCTGCGTTTTCGCCAGCTCACCGGTGGCGGTTTCAACTCTGATGAGTGGCGTGAAGCTCCCCGGCTGATAAATCGTCTGGATGCGGGTTCTGTCGTTCTGTATTGTGGTCAGCCGGTCGCCGTCCCAGCCGTACCAGGTCACTTGCGGTTTCCGTGACAGCGACATCCAGCCCGTCAGGTCCCGTTCACGCCGCCATACCCGTTTTGCCACCCTGCGGCCCAGCGGGTCGTAAAGATAGCGACTTTCGACCAGCGGCTCTGCATATTGTGTCCGCGTGTAGTGCACCAGCCGGTGCTGACTGTCGTAATGGTACTGGTGGGTGCGCTCATCATCCGTGCGGATAACCCCTTCCGGGATGAGGTCGGTTTTCTCTGTCAGCCTGCCGTGACGGTCATACCGGTAAAGATAGTGCGCGTCACGGGCGATACGGTTATCCGGCCACATGCTGAGGGTGCTGTCCGGGTGCAGCTCCGGGTCGGGCAGGCGGTTGCCCGCCGGGTCTGTGGCATACGGGATGCGGATATCCAGATTCGCTGCGGTGGTGTGAACGCCGGTCAGCCTGCCGGTGGTGCTGTAGCTGTAACTCCGGGTCTGGCGCGGGCTGCTGATGCGGATGAGTTCGCCGTTGTCGTTCCAGGTGTAATCGCGGTCATACTGCAGGCTGTTCAGGTGCTGACGCTGTAACTGCCCGGCAGGGGTGTAAGCGGTGGTGAGTTCATAACGACCGAAGCTGCGCAGCGTTTCCCGGTGCAGGCGGTCGCGGGTGAAATCCACCAGCGGTGTGTCGCCGAGCTTCATGCCTGCCAGCCAGCCGCTGCCGTAGGTCAGCCATTCCACGGCGGGCAGGCTGTCCGGTATACAGCGGTTCGCCAGTCCCTGCGCGTTGTACGCATGTCTGGTCTCATGCTGCCAGAGCAGTGCTTCCGTCTGCGGGTGATGCACCGTCTGGCGCTCACCGGTCAGCCGGCCTTTCTCATCATACCCGTAATGCACCGCCACCCGGTGCCCTTCGCTGATATGGCTGATGTCTGTCAGCCAGCCGCGTTCGTCATACTGCCACTGCTCTGCGGTTTCACCCTTCACGGTGCGGTGCGTGAGGCGGTCTGCTTCGTCATAGTGCCAGTGGGTGACCAGACCCTCATCCTCGCTGCGGATAAGTTTGCCGGTCAGGTCGTGGTGATAACGCTGTGTGCGGCCGTCAAAGCCGGTTTCCTGTATCAGCCGGTCGAGTACATCGTAACGGAAGGTGGTGTGGCTGCCGTTTTCACTGGTCAGGCGGATGACCCGTCCGGCAGCATCGTATTCCATACTGCGCGTCAGCCCGCCCTGCGTGGTACGGACGGCCTTTCCCCACGCATCGTACTGTGTCCCGTTTCTGCTGCCGTCCGGGGCAATGACGGCGGTCAGGTCACCGGCGATGTTGTATTCATACCGCGTTTCATGGCCCTGCGTGTCTTTCACGGCAATTAACTGTCCACGGCTGTCGTATGCGCGGTACTGACTCAGCCCTTCCTCGCGGTGCACCGCCGTCACCTGACCAAAACGGTCATGGTCATAACGGGTTACATAACCGGAACAGTCGGTGAAGCTCAGCAACTGACCGTAACGGCTCCACGTCATGGTTTTCCGGCTGCCGGTGGCATCTTCCGTTGCGCAGGGTAAGTCACTGTGTGGATTATCATAACGGTAGCGGGTGATATCGCCGTCAGGGGCAGTTTCCTGAATCAGACGGCCCAATTCATCATATTCCCGGCGTATTTCCAGCCCGTCAGGCCCGGTGGCTGACGTTAACTGGCTGTGGTGGTTATAGTAAAACGCCGATGCCCTGCCATCCGGCGTGGTGATGCGCGTGATGAGGCCCGTCACCACATCCGGGCTGTACTCAGTCGTCCTGCCTGCGGCATCCGTCTGTGCCCTGAGCCTGCCCACGGCGTCAAACTGACTCTGCGTGACGCTGCCGTCCGCGTGTTCCTTTTTCACCACCCGCTTCAGCCCGGCTTCGCCCTGCGTGTGCAGCACTTCACGGCGGTCCAGGCTGTCGGTGATGGTGATGTGGTCTTTCTCATACTGATACGTGTAGCTTAAGCCTGCCGGGTTTAGCTGTTCTGTCACCCGCCCGTCGCTGTCGTAACGGTAACGGATTTCCGGCCGGCCCGTGTGACGGTGCGCCACCATCCGGCCCCGGTATTTATCATCGTAAGTAAAGCTGCGCACCTGTTTGCCACTACGGTCATACACCACCGCCAGTTCGCCGCGCGGCGTCCAGCCATAGCGTACCAGCGGCGCGGCAGGTAAATTCTCCGGGTATTCCGGGTCGTGCGTCAGCCACACGGCAGACAGACGGATGCCGTTGTCCCGGCCATATTCGGTGTAACCCGGCAGGGTATCAGGAAAAGCGGACGGTTCCGTCCCGCCGGAAATGGCCTGCTGCCGGGCTTCTTCTGCCCGCTGCGCCTGCGTGGTCAGTACCAGCCGGAAGTGACGCCCGGCACCATCCGTCACGCCGGTGATTTCGCCGCTGAATTCACCGGCGGCTTCGCGGTGGAACGTCTGTGTGCGCCCGAAGCGGTCCACCAGCCCGGTCAGTACCCGGTACGGCGGCAGCGGCGCAGACAGCACCTCATCCGCTTCCGGCACCCGCTCACACCAGCCGAGTACCCACCACGGCCCCTGCGGACTGTTTGTCGCCAGATAACGATGCGGACTCAGGCGAAGCTCTTCCGGCAGCGCCTGCCAGAGTGCGGCCAGCCGGTGACCTTCATCCAGTCTCAGGACGCCGCCGCGCACCAGCCACAGTGACTCGCTGCGGCTGTAACCGTCCTCACCGGGAAACAGGTGCTCAAAATACAGGCTTCTGCCGCCGTTATCACTGAGTATCAGTGTGTTATCGCGCAGCTGTAAGCGGATATCCGCAGGCATTTTCCAGCCGGGGCCGAGGCTCCCCACCGGCGCGGGCGTTTTTGTCCGGTAACTGCTGTAGGTGCGGGAGAGGATGAACGGCAGCGGGGCGGGCAGGGCGATGTCGGTTTCACCGGGAAGGACCTTTGCACCGAGCAGCGGATTGACCGGATGGCCGGACGTCACCCCGCCGGGGCACACCGAACAGGCCACGCCGGTGGGGGCACCAATGCGCACCCCGGCTGAACCCTGAACAATGCTACCGCCATACTGCGTCATGTCGCCCTGACGCGCTGCCGGTTTTCCGCTCATCTGCTCATCCTTGTTTTATCGGGTTATTTGTCTGCTTCCAGGCAAAACCCTACAGATTTATAAGAAAGCCTTAAGTGAGATATCCATCAGATAGAAACAATTAGGAAAATATTTATATCACCATGATAAATATGTGATTTATTTGGAAGTAACAAACCATCAACATTTTCTGCCCTTTTTCCCATCACCAGGCCATACTGATATTTTTCCTCGCACAAAGGACTCGGCATGAAACTCGTCGGTAGCTACACCAGCCCGTTTGTACGCAAACTTTCTATTCTGTTGTTAGAAAAGGGCATAACTTTCGAATTTATTAATGAACTGCCCTATAACGCGGACAACGGCGTGGCGCAATTTAACCCGTTAGGAAAAGTGCCGGTGCTGGTGACCGAAGAGGGCGAATGTTGGTTTGATTCGCCGATCATCGCTGAATATATTGAATTAATGAATGTCGCTCCGGCGATGTTGCCGCGCGATCCGCTGGAGTCGTTGCGGGTGCGCAAAATTGAGGCACTGGCGGATGGCATTATGGATGCCGGGCTGGTATCGGTGCGTGAACAGGCGCGTCCAGCGGCGCAGCAGTCTGAAGATGAATTGTTACGCCAGCGGGAGAAAATCAACCGTAGTCTGGATGTGCTGGAAGGATATCTGGTCGATGGCACACTCAAAACCGATACGGTCAATCTGGCGACTATCGCCATTGCCTGTGCCGTCGGATATCTCAATTTCCGCCGCGTTGCGCCAGGCTGGTGTGTCGATCGCCCACACTTAGTCAAACTGGTCGAAAACCTGTTTAGCCGCGAAAGTTTTGCTCGCACCGAACCGCCAAAGGCTTGATGCGCGATATGTCCTCCTGACCCATCTCACGTTACAATCCGTGGTTATGTTAAACGCCCTTCTCCGTGTGAGAGG
>ENA-OVGH01001996-OVGH01001996.1-human-gut-metagenome-genome-assembly--contig:-NODE-1996-length-11995-cov-2.541541_pt1 | contig 11995 bp, 11 predicted proteins | sample MGYA00237770_ERZ505419 | MGnify/ENA primary metagenome ERZ505419 (study PRJEB26158, sample SAMN06016353) | human gut metagenome | biome: human gut; feature: ankylosing spondylitis patient; material...
ATAAGATGCCAGTCACACAATATTACCCCATGCGATCCGTTTCTTATCATATTACATTATTATACGAAGAGATATGGTTACAAAACTCATCATGGCCTGTATTTTGTCCGCTACGCTATTGAGCTGCAACGGGCAAAACACAAATACGATCAACTACGCTACCGTCGAACCCCTGCATATCAATCGTTTTGACAAGGATTTATTCCGGCTGATCGATACGGAAGATACCACCTTGCAACCCGAACTAATCAAACAATATCATCGGGAAAGGCATATTAAACCTGCAAACCATCGAGACTCCCGGCTTCTTCGAGAAAATGCGGAATTATTACTCGGAGCCTACCTTGAAAGGCTTGTATCGTGACGCTATCACCCAATATGATTCCGTGGAGGATATCGAGAAATCCTTGGGATACGGATTCGCCTATCTAAAGGAGAATTTCCCCTCGATGCAGATCCCTGCTATCTATATGCATGTATCCGGTTTCAACCAGAACGTATTGGTAGGCGATAGCCTGCTTTCCCTTTCCATCGATAAGTATATGGGAAAGGACTATCCCTTGTATCAGGATTTCTTCTATGACTCCCAGAAATTGAAAATGCAACGTGGACTCGTGGTCCCGGATTATCTGGCGGGGTGGCTCATGTCCGAATATCCTTTCGCGGGAAAAGAGAACGTATTGCTGGACCGGATGATTTACGAGGGAAAAATCAAATACCTGCTCTCGCAAGCCCTAGGCGTTCCCGATGCCGCCGAGCTAATGGGATACACCGAACAGGCCTACAACTGGTGCAAGGACAACGAAGGAACAATCTGGAAAGCAATCATCGAGCGCAAGCATCTTTATACCCCGGATCAACTGACAACTTCCCAGTATTTCGAGGATACCCCGGCCATTTTCCCCGAGAACGACGCTCCCGGGAATATCGGGACTTGGATAGGCTGGCAGATCATCAACCAGTACATGAAGGAGACGGGATCTACCCCGGAGGCGTTGATGCAAAACAACGACGCCCAAGAAATCCTAACCGCCTCAAAGTACAAACCCCTATAAACAGGAAAACCGCCCTATTCTCACGAACAAGACGGATAACCTAATCTAACTTAATTCTAATACCATGAAAAACACTATATCTTAATAACAAGGCTTTTTAAAAAAGGTTCAATGGAATGAGATTTTAAACCTCTTATTTACCTCGGTTGTTGTAACAGGAAACGAAAACAAGGTGAGTCCGATGGATAATGATCTCTTAGATATAACAAAATTGAGGCGCTGGCGGATCTGGAAATTGAAACTTATTGACGCCAGACTTTATTTTGTAAGCATTTTCGTGGGATTGCTGACCGGGTTGGTAGCGGTACCTTATCACTATCTGCTCCAGCAGTTATTCAATAGCCGGAAACTTTTTTTCGACGGTCATTACCCTTGGTATTTCCATGTCTTGTTCTTCTTCACGCTATGGGGTATATTGCTTTGCGTGAATTGGATGGTCAAGAAGATGCCGCTGATTACCGGTGGGGGCATTCCCCAGACACGGGCGGTTATCAATGGCAGGATCACTTATAAAAACCCGTTGACACAATTAATCGCCAAGTTCACGGGAGGGATATTAGCGATCAGCGCCGGCCTGTCCCTTGGTCGTGAGGGACCGTGCGTACAGATCGGATCTTACGTGGGGAATATCATTTCCAAATGGGGACACGTATTGGCTGGAGAGCGCAAGCAACTTTTGGCTGCCGGCGCAGGTGCCGGATTGGCCGCCGCTTTCGCCGCTCCCCTCGCTTCCTCACTTTTGGTGATCGAGTCCATCGAACGGTTCGACGCTCCCAAGACCGCCATTACCACCTTGCTGGCAGGGGTCGTGGCGGGAGGCGTAGCGAGCTTGATTTTTCCCTTCAACCCCTACTCGCAGATTAGCGCTATTGCCCCGCAGGCTACTTTTATAGATCAACTGAAGTTGTTCTTATTTCTGGCCGTGGTTATTTCCGTCTTCGGGAAAATTTACTCGATGTTTACCCTTTGGTGCAAGGATTTCTTTACCAGACTGAAGCATCCTCCTTATATGAAGATGTTGTACCTGCTTATCATAGCGTATACGATCTCATTGACGGAGATCGACTTGACAGGAGGAGGCGAGCAATTCCTTATCATGCAAGCGATGCATGGATATCACCCCGTTTTATGGATAGCGGCGATGATGCTCATCCACTTGATATTCACGTCTCTCTCTTTCTCCTCCGGACTGCCGGGAGGGAATTTCATCCCTACACTAGTTACCGGGGGATTGTTCGGGCAGATCATCGCCTTATTATTGGTGAAGTATGGTTTCATTGAGACGGAGAGCATCAGCTATATCATGTTAATCAGCATGGTAGGTTTCTTGGTGGCGGTAGTCCGGACACCGCTGACGGGTATCGTCTTGATTACGGAGATAACCGGGCATCTGGATGTATTCTACCCCTCTATCATTGTCGGCGGGCTTACGTATTACTTCACGGAAATGCTACAGATAAAGCCCTTTAACGTGGTTCTCTACGACGAGATGATCTCGACTCCAGCCTTCCGTGCCGAAGGGCGTTCCAGCCTGTTCGTCGAGATCATGACAGGTGCCTATTTCGACGGGAAGGAGGTAGATCACCTCACCCTCCCCCAACGTTGTATCATCAAGACTATTCACCGGGATCGCAAGGACTTGGCTCCCGCCGGACAGACTCTTATCCCCGGTGATCAAGTTGAGATCGAGATCGATTCGCAGGATATCGAGAAGCTGTATGAGCCGCTGATTAGCATGGCGAACATCTATTAATCGCAGACCTGCCAATCGCCTCGAAAAGAAATGCCACACCAAGAATCCCCCGGTGTGGCACATTTACAAAACGCTACATTATCAGAAGTTATATTGAGCGGAAACATTAAGTCGGTTGGCGTGGCGGGTCATATCGTTGAAATCGGTACGCCAGCCTCTCAAATACTCGGCGCCGACTTGCAGATTAGCGTTCACGTTCCAGAAAATGTTGGCTACCAAGTATTGACCGTAGCGGTATTGATCCGACGGAGTAACCGGGTAATCATTCTCGCTGTATAAACGAGTCTGGCTATAGGTGCTGGAGACGAATACCTTCGGCGTGATATTATACTGCAAGCCAGCGTACCAACCCATCATCGGAAGCACTTGCATCTTGCCTTTGGCCTCGGGGTCCGGAACCAGATCCACGTCCAGATTACTGATATCATTCAAGAACTGGCTGATCCCCCGGCCGTAAGTAGCCTGACCGTAGAAGTTCAGCTTGCTCGTCACATTGAACGTAGAGGCGGCAAACACGCCCCAGCCGGCCTTAGACTCGGCCCGTTGCGCCACCAAGTTCTCATACGTCATATTACGTACGATACCAGCTACACGGATATGGCTGCTCTTATTCCAAGCGTATTGGATATAGGCAGGGAAGTTCGGCATACGTTGGTTACTGATATTCACGCTTTGGTTCGTGATGCCATCCACCACAGGCATCTCGATACCTACACCCGCTTTCCATCCCTTACCGAAAGCACGCTCATAGCGTAACAGGGTGGCACGGCTGAAAACCTGTCCGGCAGGCCCCGCATAATCGATCGAGGGCGGAAGGGCGGCCAGATCCATGAAGGTACTATAATCGTAACCCATCGTGAAACCAAGGAAAGACACATAGGCGTTCTGGAGCTCGAAGACCTTGCTGCCTCCCCGGAAGTTACCCGCCGTATACACGACGAAATCCCCGAGGTGTTTGGTACGACCCACTAATTTCAAGAATATCGTACTGGTAGTAGCGTCCATCTGGAACTGGTTACGGACGTAGTTCTGCCCACCATTCGGGATCATGGACGGATAGAAATCGACATCATCCGAGATCCCGCCGAAATCATACTCCGCCGTAGCCTTCACGTAACCGCCGATACCCAAGGCGAAACGTCCCTTACGATCGGTCAATACGAAGCGGGGGGCTTTCGGGTCGTGGAAACGAGGGCTCTGCGTCTCATTCATTATCCTCACGATTTCATCACCTGCCTTGTCTTGGCTGACAAGGACTATCGAATTTGGCACGTCATCCTCGATGACCACCTTTTGAGCCTTAGCGGGAGCCGATAAGAATCCCATACCTAGCAGTAATACTGCTCCTTGTACAAATAGTCTCATAAATGTGTTTTGTTTAGATTAATTACCTACCTTGAACAAGGCTATAAAGAAAAGGTTCTGATTTTAACAACCCTACGAGCACTTTTTCCACCCTATTGCCCGTTCAAAAAATATTCATATATTTGCGGAATATATTACTTGGGATGAGAAGATTTTTATTGTTCATACTCGCTGTTCTTTACCTCGGGGTTTCCTCCGGGTTTGCGCTGAATTACCATTATTGTATGGGTAAGTTGGCGGAGGTGAGTTTGCAGTATCTTGACACTTGCCCCAGTTGCGGTGAGGCGGGCACGTCCCATAAGTGCTGCTCTACCAAGACGGAATATGTTAAGTTATCCGTCGATCAGGATGTGGCGAATACGCTCGTGCAATTGTCCGCTCCTGTCGCTGTAGTTTTGTTGTTCGATCTACTCGACTCCTATAAGATCGCCGGGCGAGACGAGACAACACGTTCCAATCCCTTTATTAATCCACCCAAGGAGAATAGCGCTATCCCGTTATTCGTCCATCATTGTACTTTTTTGATTTAGCGTATAGGCTTCCTTTTTAAAAGGCGATTTACGTCTGTTTACGCACGAGTACCGGCGTAATCTATTGCGAGTACTGGAGTAATCCACCGCAAGTACTGGAGTAATCCATTGCAAATACTGGAGTAATCCATTGCGAGTACTGGCGTAAAGCATCACGAGTACTCATGTGATCGCTTGCCTTCAAAGACGAACAAATAAGCGTTCTCATATGTTTTCAAATCATAAAAGCTCATTCAAATGTTAAACAGAATCATTCGTTACTTCCTTGAGAACAGGGTGGTAACCTTACTTTTACTAGTGCTGATTATCGTATGGGGCATTTCCACGTCCCCCTTCAATTGGCACGGAGGGATCATTCCCCGGAATCCGATTCCGGTAGACGCCATCCCCGATATCGGCGATAACCAGCAGATCGTGGCCACGGAATGGATGGGCCGCTCGCCGAAGGATATACAGGACCAGATCACTTATCCGCTGACCACCTCTCTTTTAGGTATCCCGGGAGTGAAGACGATCCGTAGTTCCTCCATGTTCGGGATGTCCTTCATATACATTATCTTCGATGACGATATAGAGTTCTACTGGAGCCGTTCCCGTATATTGGAGAAGCTGAACTCCCTGCCTCCGGGAACCTTGCCGGAAGGCGTGCAGCCTACCTTGGGACCGGACGCTACCGCCCTCGGGCAGATCTATTGGTATACGCTGGAAGGACGGGACCCCAAGACCGGTAAACCTACCGGAGGCTGGAACGCCGAGGAGTTGCGTACGATACAGGATTTCTACGTCAAGTACACCTTATCCTCCGCCGAGGGGGTATCCGAGGTTGCCTCGGCGGGCGGCTTCGTGAAGGAGTACCAGATCGAGTTGAACCCAGATGCCATGTACGCCTTCAACGTCTCCGTGATGGATATCATGAGCGCCATCAAGAAGAGCAACCTCGATATCGGCGCCGAGACGATGGAGATCAACAAGGTGGAGTACCTGATCCGGGGCTTGGGGTATATCAAGAATGTAAAAGATATAGAGAATGCCGTCGTCACCGTTCGGGAAGGCGTGCCGGTTCGCATATCGGACGTGGCGTTCGTGAATATCGGCCCCGGAACCCGACGGGGAGGGCTGGACAAGGAGGGTGTGGAGGCCGTGGGCGGAGTGGTCGTAGCCCGCTATGGCTCCAACCCCTTGGAGGTTATCAATAACGTAAAGGCGAAGATCAAGGAGATGGAACCGGGATTGCCCCAGAAGGTACTGGCGGACGGGACGGTCTCCAAGGTAACCGTCGTGCCGTTCTACGACCGTACGGGGCTTATCAAGGAGACGATCGGGACGTTGGAGACCGCCCTCTCCCACGAGATATTGATCTGCGTGATCGTTATCATCGTGCTGGTGCTCAACCTAAGGGCCTCTATCGTTATCGCCAGCATGTTACCGATAGCGGTGCTCGCCACGTTCATCATCATGCGTTATACGGGGATAGCGGCGAATATCGTGGCTTTATCGGGTATAGCGATCGCCATTGGCGTGATGGTGGATGTAGGGGTCGTCTTCGTGGAAAGTATCATCCGTTACCGGGAGATGCCCGAGAACAGGCATATACAGGGGGGAAAGGCGTTTGTCAACCTTATTTATAAGGCGGTAAGCGAGGTGTCCGGGGCGATCAGCACGGCGATGATCACGACGATCGTCAGCTTCCTCCCCGTCTTCACCATGGAGGCGCAGGAAGGGAAGATGTTCTCGCCCTTGTGCAGGGTGGCATTGGCAGGCATAGAACCCACGGCAGCGGCGCTGTCCCAGGTCTTCAGGCTGTCGTCCACGCCCAGCTGGGCAAAGATCTTTTCGCAGGTAGCAGGCATAAACGGCTGCAGCAGCACGGTGCAGATGCGCAGCGTCTCGGCCAGGTTGTACAGCACGCGGGCCAGGCGGGGCTTGGATTCCTCGCTCTTGGCCAGCACCCACGGCGCGGTGGCGTCGATATACTTGTTTGCGTTGTCGATGACCTCGAACACATCAGCCAGCGCATTCTGGAAGGCATAGGCCTCCATGTCGGCCTCATAGCGGGCACGCAGGGCGGTGGCCTTCTCGATCAGGGCAGCATCCTCGGGGCCTTCAGCCTGCTCGGCAGGCAGCTCGCCGCCAAAGTACTTGTCGGCCATGGCGGTGGTGCGGCTCAACAGGTTGCCGAGGTCATTGGCCAGATCCATGTTGATGCGGTTGATGAGCAGCTCATTGGAGAAGTTGCCGTCAGAGCCGAACGGGAAGTCGCGCAGCAGGAAGTAGCGCAGCGCGTCGGCGCTGTAACGCTCGGCCAGCAGGTAGGGGTCAACCACGTTGCCCTTGGACTTGGACATCTTGCCGCCGTCCAGCAGCAGCCAGCCGTGGCCGAAGACCTTCTTCGGCAGAGGCATGCCCATGCTCATGAGCATGGCGGGCCAGATGATGGAGTGGAACCGGACGATCTCCTTGCCGACAAAGTGCACGTCCGCAGGCCAGTATTTCTCATAATCCTGGTATTTTTCGTTCATAAAGCCGAGCGCCGTGGTATAGTTGAACAGCGCATCGACCCAGACGTAGACCACATGACCCGGATCAAAATCGACCGGCACGCCCCAGGTGAAGCTGGTACGGGAAACGCAGAGATCTTCGAGGCCCGGATCGATGAAGTTGTTGATCATTTCGTTGACGCGGGACTTCGGCTGCAGATAATCCGTCGTCGTCAGCAGTTCGCGCACGCGGCCCGCGTATTTGGAGAGGCAGAAGAAATAGGCTTCCTCTGACGCGTCGTGCACCTCGCGGCCGCAGTCGGGGCATTTGCCGTCTACCAGCTGGCTCTCTGTCCAGAAGCTTTCGCAGGGGGTGCAGTATTTGCCCTTGTATTCGCCCTTATAGATATCGCCATTTTCATACATCTTCCGGAAGATCTTCTGGATGGCCTCCACATGATAATCGTCCGTGGTACGGATGAAGCGGTCGTTGGAGATGTTCATCAGCTTCCACAAATCGAGAATGCCCTTCGGCCCGGCAACGATGTTGTCAACGAACTGCTGCGGCGTGACGCCGGCGGCCTTCGCCTTGTCTTCGATTTTCTGGCCGTGCTCGTCCGTGCCGGTCAAGAACATGACATCGTAGCCCTGCAGGCGCTTATAGCGCGCCATGGCATCGGTCGCAACGGTGCAGTAGGTATGGCCGATATGCAGCTTATCCGACGGATAATAGATCGGCGTGGTGATATAAAACGGTTTCTTGCATGCTTCGCACATATTTTTTTCCTCTTTTCTGCCCGCTCCGAATGAAAGAGGGGCTGTTCCTTTATACTGTATCCTTTTCCCGTATTTTTGTCAACGCTGTTGCGAAATATTTGACATCCGTGGTATACTGACAGAGAATCAAGAATAATTTTATAAACAGACAGGAGTCTCGAATTTTTATGATTTCTTTTCACAAGGCGGAGGCCGCCGATCGCGCGTGGGCGCATGAAATTCTGAAAAACTGTGCATATCCCGGCGCGGAATACGCATTCAGCTGCATGTATCTCTGGTCAGACTATTTTGGCGAACTCGGCCGGGCCGGGGAACGCCTGACCCAGCATGCGCCGTGGCGCGGCCGCGAGGTCTATCTCTATCCAGCCGGAACCGGCGATCTGCGCGAAGCGATCGAGGCTATCCGGGCGGCAATCCGCTGCGCCTGCGCAGTCTGACGAACGAAACGCGCGCGGAACTCGAAGCGCTCTATCCGGGCAAATTTGAGTTTACCGCCTGCCGCAATTCCTACGACTATATCTATACCGTTGAAGAACTCTCCGAACTGCACGGCAAGAAGCTGCAGTCCAAGCGCAACCACTGCAACCGCTTTGAAGACGAGTTCCCAGACTGGTTCACGGCACCCATCACCGATGAAAATCTTCCGCAGTGCCATGAGATGCTGCGCATCTGGTATGAGACGCATGAACCTGCCGTAAACGCGCAGGAACTCGACCAGCTGCAGCTGGAAAAGGCCGCGCTGCAGCGCGCATTTGACCATTTTGACGAACTGGAAATGGACGGTCTGCTGCTGTCCGACGGTGAGCGCATCATCGCGTTTTCCATGGGCAGCCGCATGAACCGGGACTATTATGACGTCGGCTTTGAAAAGGCTTTCCCGGACGTGAACGGTGCCTACGCCATGATCAACCGCGAGTTTTCCCGCATGATCGCGGAGAAATACCCGGAGGTGCGCTTTTTGAACCGTGAAGACGACATGGGCTCCGAGGGCCTGCGCCGCGCGAAGGAATCGTACCAGCCGACGGTGCTGCTGGAAAAATACACAGCCGACTGGAAGGAGAACTGACCGATGCGCTTCCGCAAAACAAACCCCGGCGATCTGCCGCAGCTGAAGTCGCTCTGGGCGCTCGGCTTCGGCGACACGGAACAGGAGATCGAGGCGTTTTTCGCCATTTCCTATCCCACCGCGACCGGCTTCTGTGCAGAAGAGGACGGCAAGGTCATTGCCGCCGCCTACGCGCTGCCGCAGGAGGTGGCATGGGGCGAAAAAAACTGCCGCACGGCCTATCTTTATGCCGTGACCACGCATCCGGACTTCCGAAAGCGCGGGATCTGCGCAAAGCTGCTGGCCTACGCAGAAAAAGAACTGACAAAGCGGTATTTTGACTGCCTGACGCTTGTTCCGGCGACGGACGCGCTGCGCAGCTATTACGCCTCGCTGGGCTTTGTCTCGCAGAACACAGCCTTTTTTGACGAGGGCGGCGCGCCGGAGGCACGCGGCGTGTGCGAAGTGCTGACGCCCGCCGAATATGCCGGATTGCGTGAGACGGTCCTCTATGATCTGCCGCATGTGCGCTATGGCCTGTCCGATCTTCGGTATCAGGCCTCCATGTCCGGCTTTTACCGGCTGGAACTCGGCAGCCACTTCGGCTGCGCCTGCGCACATCCGGACGGCGAGACACTCGTCGTGGACGAGATCTTGCCGGACTGTTCTGTCCTTCCGGCACTGTTAAAACAGCTTCCGGCAAAGCAGTGCCGCGTACGCACCGTGGGCGGCAGCGCACCATTTGCCATGTGCAAATGGCTTTCGGATGCGCACATGCCAGATGTGTATCTTGCATTTGATTTCGGATAATTTCAGCTTTTACGAAAGGGGGCGTTCGCCTTGGCGGAACCGCTTCTCATCCCCGCCGACGCCGCGCAGCGGCTGCTGGCCGCCGCCAACGGCGACGCTGCGCTGCTGTATCTCTATCTTTTCGCAAACCGTCCGCTTGCCGATGCGCAGACGGCGCTGCGCATGACACAGGCCCGGTACGATCTGGCCTGCGCAACGCTTCAACAGCTGGGGCTCTGGCCGCAGGAAGCGAGACAGCATCTCGACGCGTCGCAGGCCCCGGTCTATACCGAGCAGGACGTCATCCGCGAAACGCGCACCAGCCGCGAGTTTGAAGCCATCACCGGCGAGACGCAGCGGCGGCTGGGACGGGTGCTATCCAACGAGGAACTTAAAATTCTGCTTTCGGTCTACCGCTATCTGGGGCTTCCCGGTGAGGTCATTTCGATTCTTGTCAACTACTGCATCCAGCGGCAGCGTTCGCGCGGCATCTCGCGCATGCCGTCTCTGCGGTCGATCGAGAAAGAGGCGTATTACTGGGCCGACCACGGCATCGACACGATGGAGCAGGCAGCTGTTTACATGCAGAACCAGCTGCTGCGGCAGTCGCAGCTGGGAAAAATCCGCGAACTGTTCGGCATTACGGGCAGACGGCTCACAACGGGCGAGGAGAATTACATCCTGACGTGGCTCTCGTGGGGCTTTGGCGAAAAAGAAATCGGTCTGGCCTATGAAAAGACCTGTATGGCGACCGGCGGACTCAAGTGGCCCTATTGCAACTCCATCCTGCGCAGTTGGCACGAGCAGGGCTTTACCACACTCAGCCAGATTGAATCCGGCGACCGCGCCCCGACAAAGCCCGCGTCCGGCCGCCCCGGCTACGGCGTACAGCGCCACCATGACGAGTTGAGCGCGCTGGAGCGCGCCGCCGTTGATCGTCTGCTGAATGACAAGGAGGATTGACCATGGCATACTCTCAGGCCATTGTGCAGCGCGCAATGCAGCGCCTGCAAAGCGAAAACGAGCAGAACGAGCAGTCCTCCCGCGCCCGCATTGCGGCGATCTATGAAAAAGAGCCGCGTCTGGGCGAGATCGAACGGGAGTTGCGCCGGACCGCCGCACATGTGCTTGCCGCGACGTTCCGCCGTCAGGGCGACCCCGTGGCTGCCATGCAGCAGCTGAAAAAGGACAATCTGGCGCTCCAGCAGGAGCGCGACTGGATTTTGCAGACCGAGGGGCTGGAGCCTGACGATCTGACTGTCCAGCCGCTCTGCCCCAAATGCGGCGGCACAGGCTATGTGGGCGCGCAGATGTGCGAATGCCTCAAGGAACTTTGCAGACAGGAGCAGAAAAAGGAACTTGCCGCGCTGTTCGGCTCCGAAAGCTTTGACCGATTCCGGCTCGATCTGTATCCGACACAGTATGACGAGCGGCTGAAGACAAGCCCCCGGACGCTGATGGAACGCACCTACCGCGACACGCTCGGCTATGCGCAAAACTTCACCTGCGCCTCGCCGTCGCTTCTGTTTGTCGGCGCAACGGGCCTCGGCAAGACATACTTGTCCGCCTGCATCGCGCGGGCGGTCGCCGACCGGGGCTATTCCGTCAGCTATGCGCCGGTGGCGGAGCTGCTGGCCGCGTTTGAGGCCGATAAGTTCCGCCCGCAGCCGGACGTGTCGCGCACGGCGGATTATTTTTCCAGTGATCTCCTGATTCTCGACGATCTCGGCACGGAAATGACAACGCAGTTCGCCCTCTCCGCGCTCTATCAGCTGCTCAACAGCCGCCTGCTTGAAAACAGGCCCACCATCGTCTCGACCAATCTTCCGCTGGGGGATATTGCGCCGCGTTATTCCGCACAGATCTATTCCCGCCTGCTCGGCGCATACCGCCTGTACAAATTCTACGGCGACGACATCCGATTCAAGCTGAAATAGTCCGCTGCTATTCGATTCTGCGCAATTTTTCCGAAGTTCGCGTAGGGGCGGACGACGCTGTCCGCCCGCAGAAGGCAGTGGTTTTCCCGGAAGTTTGCGGCGAATCCGTATGTACCTGCTTGTATGATTGTAGGGGCCGATGCCCACATCGGCCCGTTGGGCAGTTGCGAATTTGCCGAAGATCACCGTAAAAACGTTGCGTTCTGCCGGGCCGATGCGACGCCCGCAGGCTAGTTTCGAGGCGCAACCGCGCATCGCGCGGCTCTT
>ENA-OVGH01002008-OVGH01002008.1-human-gut-metagenome-genome-assembly--contig:-NODE-2008-length-11926-cov-2.621346_pt1 | contig 11926 bp, 10 predicted proteins | sample MGYA00237770_ERZ505419 | MGnify/ENA primary metagenome ERZ505419 (study PRJEB26158, sample SAMN06016353) | human gut metagenome | biome: human gut; feature: ankylosing spondylitis patient; material...
CAAATGCTGGTCGAGAGTGTGCAACCACGGCGCAATCACCTGACCACCAGCGTAACCGATAGTGGTAAAAATCAACGCCCAGGCAAATGCGCCGAGAATATTCAGCGGCAGAAAGATTTTCGGCGGCAGCTGGCTGGCACCAATCAGCGTCGGGCCAATCACCCGAAAGCCATACATAAAGCGCGTACCAATGACAAACAGATACGGATGGCGTTGGATAAGTTTCTGCGCCCGCTCAATTTTATCCTGATGTTTCGAGAAACGGCGTAACAGCTTGCCGCCAAACCGCCGCCCGCACAGATAAAGCACCTGGTCGCCAATCATGCCGCCAAGCGCCACAGAAAGTACCACCAGCGGGAACTTTAATAGCCCCTGATGTGCCGCAACGCCTCCCAGCAAAGTCACGGTTTCACCTTCCGCCAGGCTACCGATCACCAGCGCGGCATAACCATATTGTGAGATGAGTGTATTGAGATCCATAGGCCAGTCTGTCTCCCTTTGGTTGCCTTTAAGCATACACCCTGGAAATCATTCACGCTGAAAAAGGACGTACATCAGACGGTGCAAATTACATGAGCGAACAAAAAATAATCACAAGCTGACTTATACTTGAACTGTCAGGTTCATGAACTCACAACAAGGGGGCGGTATGAGCCATGTCTGGGGACTGTTTTCCCATCCCGATCGTGAAATGCAGGTGATTAATCGCGAAAACGAAACGATTTCTCACCATTACACCCACCACGTTTTGCTGATGGCGGCGATTCCGGTGATTTGCGCCTTCATTGGCACTACACAGATTGGCTGGAATTTTGGCGATGGCACTATCCTGAAGTTATCCTGGTTTACCGGACTGGCGCTGGCTGTCCTGTTTTATGGCGTTATGCTGGCTGGGGTTGCGGTAATGGGGCGGGTCATCTGGTGGATGGCGCGTAATTATCCGCAGCGTCCGTCACTTGCGCACTGCATGGTCTTCGCGGGCTACGTTGCAACTCCGCTGTTTTTAAGCGGTCTGGTGGCGCTTTATCCACTGGTCTGGTTGTGTGCGCTGGTCGGCACGGTGGCGCTGTTTTACACCGGCTACCTGCTTTACCTTGGTATTCCGAGCTTCCTGAATATCAACAAAGAGGAAGGCCTTAGCTTCTCTAGTTCGACGCTGGCGATTGGCGTGCTGGTACTGGAAGTGCTGCTCGCCCTAACCGTTATACTATGGGGCTACGGTTATCGTTTGTTCTAGAAAATTCTTTGACGTTGCATTGCTGGCGTAAATGTCAGCAATGCAGCATTTCCTCACGATTCTCCTTTGACGATCGCACTTTTTGCTCGTTATGATGGCGTCGCTAGCCTCAGTAAATCCTTACTCCGGCGGTGCGCAACCCGTGCGCGTGAACCACTATCTGAATGCTCATCATGCCGAAATTTCGAGTTTCTTTATTTAGCCTGGCCCTGATGCTGGCTGTGCCTTTGGCACCGCAGGCCGTTGCGAAAACGGCAGCCGCTACCACCGCTTCACAACCGGAAATTGCCTCCGGTAGCGCGATGATTGTTGATCTGAATACCAACAAAGTGATCTATTCGAACCACCCGGATCTGGTGCGTCCGATTGCGTCTATCAGCAAATTAATGACCGCGATGGTTGTGCTGGATGCACGACTGCCGCTGGATGAAAAACTAAAAGTGGATATCAGCCAGACGCCGGAGATGAAAGGGGTCTATTCGCGCGTACGACTGAATAGCGAAATCAGCCGTAAAGATATGCTGTTGCTGGCGCTGATGTCTTCAGAAAACCGCGCGGCGGCAAGCCTTGCGCACCATTATCCCGGTGGTTACAAAGCCTTTATTAAGGCAATGAATGCGAAAGCGAAATCGCTCGGAATGAACAACACGCGCTTTGTTGAACCTACCGGATTGTCGGTGCATAACGTTTCAACTGCCCGTGACTTAACCAAACTGCTCATTGCCAGCAAACAATATCCGTTGATCGGGCAGTTAAGTACTACCCGGGAAGATATGGCAACCTTCTCTAATCCGACGTATACGCTGCCGTTCCGCAATACTAATCATCTGGTGTATCGCGATAACTGGAATATTCAGTTAACCAAAACCGGCTTTACCAATGCGGCGGGCCATTGTCTGGTGATGCGTACGGTTATCAATAATAAACCGGTGGCGCTGGTAGTGATGGACGCGTTTGGCAAATATACCCATTTTGCCGATGCCAGCCGCCTGCGTACCTGGATTGAAACCGGTAAAGTGATGCCTGTGCCGGCAGCAGCGTTGAGCTATAAAAAACAAAAAGCCGCCCAAATGGCGGCGGCGGGGCAGACGGCACAGAACGATTAAGTGAATTCGGATGGCGATACTCTGCCATCCGTAATTTTTACTCCACTTCCTGCCAGTTTTTCCGTTTACTGGTTTTACCGATCCCCGGATTCATGCTGTTGGTCGGATCGTTCTCGCGATAGAACTTCTGCAACGTCTCCGGTGCTTTATACAAATGACCGACGTTATGCTCGGCAGGGTATTGCGCGCCGCGCTGCTGTAGCAGTTCCAGCATCTGTTCTTTTAACGCATGCACATCCACGCCTTTTTTCACTATGTAATCCTGATGGAAGACATAGCACATAAAATGGCCGTAATAGAGCTTGTGCACCAGCTGGCTGTCGATCTCCGGCGGTAAATGCTCATACCACTCGGTGTCGTTACGCCGCAGAGCGATATCCAACGCCAGAATGTCTTCGACTTCATCGGAATGCACCGCCTGATAACGAATTGCTGCGCCCGCAGCGGCGAAACGGTGTAAAAACGCTTTGCTGCCTTCCTCCGGCGTACAGACAAAGAAATCGCCTTCGGCCTGTTTGAAATAATCCACCAACCACGATTTGGCTTCGCCCACGCCATCGCCCGCCATTTTTAACAGCAGATGATGCTCGTATTTATCGCGCCAGTTTTTCATGCGCGGCGGTAAATGGCTGGGGAACAGGTGACCGAATTTTTGCATCGCACGGTCAGTAAAATGCGGACGGAAGAATTTCACTTTCTCCAGCATCGCATCGGTGCGTCCCTTGAGATTAAAGAAGAACGGCATCTTGTCGGTGCCTAACTTATCAATCATCAGGAAGGTGTCTTTGCCGTATTTTTCCGCAATATCGTAGATATCCCGGTGCATATATTCCCCGGCAACCGGCAGATTTTCGAAGTTAGCCAGAATATGACGGCGGATTTCGGTCAGCACTTCCGGCTGGTTGGTGCCGATATAAAACACCTGCTGATTTTTTTCCGCTTCGAAGGTATCTAGACGTACCGCAAAGACGGCCAGCTTCCCGGCGCAACCAGAAGATTCAAATAACCGATCCGGATCGGCGTTATAACGTGCGGGCGTGTCGGCTTCAATATCACGAACGCGGTGGACATAGTCATAATCGTGGGCGTGACGACCATCGTGACGCACATCGTCATCTTTGATGCGATCATCATCCAGCTTGCTAAGGATCTGCTCCGGCGTTTCGCCCAGATCAATCCCCAGATGGTTCACCAGCGTCAGTTTGCCGTCTTCATTTATACGCGCGAATAACGACATTTCGGTATACGCCGGGCCACGTTGCACCAGCGAGCCGCCGGAGTTGTTACAAATACCGCCGATAACCGATGCGCCTATACACGACGATCCAATCACCGAGTGCGGTTCGCGTCCCAGCGGTTTGAGGGCTTTTTCCAGCGAATAGAGCGTGGTGCCCGGATAGGCCAGCACCTGTTCGCCCTTGCCAAGAACGTGCAGCTTGTCGAGACGCAGGGTGCTGATGATCACGATATCGCGATCATAGTCGTTACCGTTTGGCGTCGATCCTTCGGTCAGGCCTGTATTAGCAGCCTGCATCAGAATAATTTTGTCGGCGGTGACACAGGCTTTCAGCACCCGCCACAATTCCAGTAGTGAGCCAGGGAAAACGACAGCCAGCGCGTCGCCCTGACCAGAACGGAAGCCCTTGCGATAGCGGGCCGTTTTTGCGGGATCGGTGAGCAGGTGTGAATGACCGACCAGACGGGCAAGTTCATTCAAAAGGCTTTATTATCAGTTGTTGTCATGGAAGACATTTTCCACTCCTTGTGGTGGCGAAAAAATATCACAAACTAGAATAGCGCCTTGTATGACAATTCAGCGAGTGAATATTTTGAAAATTCAGACAATAAACTGAGCATTCTTTTTCTCTCTCCATCATGCTTATGGCAAACTACGGTTTTTGCACCATTTTCGCTGCCTCGTCGGGCAACAGAGGAAGAAAAATCCATATGAAATGGCTATGTTCAGTAGGAATCGCGGTGAGTCTGGCCCTGCAGCCAGCACTGGCGGATGATTTATTCGGCAACCATCCATTAACGCCCGAAGCGCGGGATGCGTTCGTCACCGAACTGCTTAAGAAAATGACAGTTGATGAGAAAATTGGTCAGCTGCGCTTAATCAGCGTCGGCCCGGATAACCCGAAAGAGGCGATCCGCGAGATGATCAAAGACGGTCAGGTTGGGGCGATTTTCAACACCGTAACCCGTCAGGATATCCGCGCCATGCAGGATCAGGTGATGGAATTAAGCCGCCTGAAAATTCCTCTTTTCTTTGCTTACGACGTGCTGCACGGTCAGCGCACGGTGTTCCCGATTAGCCTCGGTCTGGCCTCGTCTTTTAACCTCGATGCAGTGAAAACGGTCGGACGTGTCTCTGCTTATGAAGCGGCAGATGATGGCCTGAATATGACCTGGGCACCGATGGTCGATGTCTCGCGCGATCCGCGCTGGGGACGTGCTTCCGAAGGTTTTGGCGAAGATACGTATCTCACCTCAACAATGGGTAAAACCATGGTGGAAGCGATGCAGGGTAAAAGCCCGGCAGATCGCTACTCGGTGATGACCAGCGTCAAACACTTTGCCGCATACGGCGCGGTAGAAGGCGGTAAAGAGTACAACACCGTCGATATGAGTCCGCAGCGCCTGTTTAATGATTATATGCCGCCGTACAAAGCGGGGCTGGACGCAGGCAGCGGCGCGGTGATGGTGGCGCTGAACTCGCTGAACGGCACGCCAGCCACCTCCGATTCCTGGCTGCTGAAAGATGTTCTGCGCGACCAGTGGGGCTTTAAAGGCATCACCGTTTCCGATCACGGTGCAATCAAAGAGCTGATTAAACATGGCACGGCGGCAGACCCGGAAGATGCGGTGCGCGTGGCGCTGAAATCCGGAATCAACATGAGTATGAGCGACGAGTATTACTCGAAGTATCTGCCTGGGTTGATCAAATCCGGCAAAGTGACGATGGAAGAGCTGGACGATGCTGCCCGCCATGTACTGAACGTTAAATATGATATGGGATTGTTTAACGACCCATACAGCCATTTGGGGCCGAAAGAGTCTGACCCGGTGGATACCAATGCCGAAAGCCGCCTGCACCGTAAAGAAGCGCGTGAAGTGGCGCGCGAAAGCCTGGTGTTGCTGAAAAACCGTCTCGAAACGTTACCGCTGAAAAAATCGGCCACCATTGCGGTGGTTGGGCCACTGGCGGACAGTAAACGTGACGTGATGGGCAGCTGGTCCGCAGCCGGTGTTGCCGATCAATCCGTGACCGTACTGACCGGGATTAAAAATGCCGTCGGTGAAAACGGTAAAGTGCTGTATGCCAAAGGGGCGAACGTTACCAGTGACAAAGGCATTATCGATTTCCTGAATCAGTATGAAGAAGCGGTCAAAGTCGATCCGCGTTCGCCGCAAGAGATGATTGATGAAGCGGTGCAGACGGCGAAACAATCTGATGTGGTGGTGGCTGTAGTCGGTGAAGCACAGGGGATGGCGCACGAAGCCTCCAGCCGGACCGATATCACTATTCCGCAAAGCCAACGTGACTTGATTGCGGCGCTGAAAGCCACCGGTAAACCGCTGGTGCTGGTGCTGATGAACGGGCGTCCGCTGGCGCTGGTGAAAGAAGATCAGCAGGCTGATGCGATTCTGGAAACCTGGTTTGCGGGGACTGAAGGCGGTAATGCAATTGCCGATGTATTGTTTGGCGATTACAACCCGTCCGGCAAGCTGCCAATGTCCTTCCCGCGTTCTGTCGGGCAGATCCCGGTGTACTACAGCCATCTGAATACCGGTCGCCCGTATAATGCCGACAAGCCGAACAAATACACTTCGCGTTATTTTGATGAAGCTAACGGGGCGTTGTATCCGTTCGGCTATGGGCTGAGCTACACCACTTTCACCGTATCTGATGTGAAACTTTCTGCGCCGACCATGAAGCGTGACGGCAAAGTGACTGCCAGCGTGCAGGTGACGAACACCGGTAAGCGCGAGGGGGCCACGGTAGTGCAGATGTACTTGCAGGATGTGACGGCTTCCATGAGTCGCCCTGTGAAACAGCTGAAAGGCTTTGAGAAAATCACCCTGAAACCGGGCGAAACTCAGACTGTCAGCTTCCCGATCGATATTGAGGCGCTGAAGTTCTGGAATCAACAGATGAAATATGACGCCGAGCCTGGCAAGTTCAATGTCTTTATCGGCACTGATTCCGCACGCGTTAAGAAAGGCGAGTTTGAGTTGCTGTAATGCTTTAGTAAGGGCGCGACGTTTGCGCCCTTTGTAGGCCGGATAAGGCGCTCGCGCCGCATCCGGCAGGAAACGCCGGACCGAATATGCCTCTTAAGTATTTATCTGATTCTGCAACTGAATCCTTCCGCTCAAGCTAACCCCGCCATTATCAACTATGCTTTTCTCTTAATTCGCTGAAAACAACAGTAAAAGAATGAGGAAAGCATCATGCCACTCTTAAAGCTCTGGGCAGGTTCACTGGTTATGTTGGCAGCCGTGAGCCTGCCGCTACAGGCGGCTTCCCCCGTTAAAGTCGGTTCAAAAATCGATACCGAAGGTGCGCTACTCGGCAATATCATTTTGCAGGTGCTGGAAAGCCACGGCGTACCGACGGTGAATAAAGTGCAACTCGGAACGACTCCTGTGGTGCGCGGGGCGATTACTTCCGGTGAACTGGATATCTATCCGGAATATACCGGCAATGGCGCTTTCTTCTTTAAAGATGAAAACGATGCAGCGTGGAAAAACGCGCAGCAAGGTTACGAGAAAGTCAAAAAGCTCGATTCGGAGCACAACAAGTTAATCTGGCTGACGCCCGCGCCTGCAAATAACACCTGGACTATCGCCGTGCGTCAGGATGTGGCAGAGAAAAATAAACTCACTTCGCTTGCCGACCTGAGTCGTTATCTGCAAGAGGGCGGCACCTTCAAACTGGCAGCCTCGGCAGAGTTTATCGAACGCGCCGATGCGTTACCCGCGTTTGAAAAAGCCTATGGCTTTAAGCTCGGTCAGGATCAGTTGCTGTCACTGGCTGGTGGCGACACGGCGGTGACGATCAAAGCCGCTGCCCAGCAAACCTCTGGCGTTAATGCTGCAATGGCTTACGGCACTGACGGCCCGGTAGCGGCGCTGGGGCTGCAAACCTTAAGCGATCCGCAAGGTGTGCAACCTATCTACGCGCCTGCACCAGTGGTGCGTGAGTCGGTGTTGAGGGAGTATCCGCAAATGGCACAGTGGCTACAGCCAGTCTTCGCCAGCCTCGATGCAAAAACATTGCAGCAACTGAATGCCAGCATTGCTGTGGAAGGACTGGATGCCAAAAAAGTGGCTGCCGACTACCTGAAACAAAAAGGGTGGACGAAGTAATTTCCCGTGACTTATTTCCGTATTAATCCTGTTCTGGCGCTGCTGCTGTTGCTGACGGCAATCGCAGCGGCGCTGCCGTTTATCAGTTACGCGCCTAATCGTTTAGTTTCGGGTGAGGGGCGTCATCTCTGGCAGCTGTGGCCGCAAACGATCTGGATGCTGGTGGGCGTTGGTTGCGCCTGGCTGACGGCCTGTTTTATTCCCGGTAAAAAAGGCAGCATTTGTGCACTCATTCTGGCGCAATTCGTCTTCGTATTGCTGGTGTGGGGAGCTGGAAAGGCGGCGACCCAACTGGCGCAAAATGGCAGTGCGCTGGCGCGTACCAGCCTCGGCAGTGGTTTCTGGCTGGCTGCGGCGCTGGCATTGCTGGCCTGTAGCGATGCCATCCGCCGAATCTCCACGCATCCGCTGTGGCGCTGGTTGTTGCATATGCAGATTGCCATTATTCCGCTGTGGTTGCTGTACTCCGGCACGCTTAACGATCTCTCACTAATGAAAGAATACGCCAACCGTCAGGATGTGTTTGACGACGCGCTGGCACAACATCTGACGTTGCTGTTTGGTGCGGTGCTGCCTGCGTTAGTGATTGGTGTGCCGTTGGGCATCTGGTGCTACTTTTCCACTGCTCGGCAGGGGGCAATTTTTTCTCTGCTCAATGTGATTCAGACCGTACCTTCGGTGGCGCTCTTTGGCCTGTTGATTGCGCCGCTTGCCGCGCTGGTTACGGCCTTTCCGTGGCTGGGGACGCTCGGCATAGCAGGAACCGGAATGACACCCGCACTGATTGCGCTGGTGCTCTATGCCTTGCTGCCGCTGGTGCGCGGCGTGGTAGTCGGTTTGAACCAGATCCCGCGCGATGTGCTGGAGAGCGCCAGAGCGATGGGCATGAGCGGGGCGCAGCGATTCCTGCATGTTCAGTTACCACTGGCGTTACCGGTATTTCTGCGCAGCCTGCGGGTGGTGATGGTGCAAACTGTAGGTATGGCGGTGATTGCGGCGTTAATCGGCGCAGGCGGTTTTGGTGCGCTGGTTTTCCAGGGGCTGCTAAGCAGCGCCATTGATTTAGTGTTGCTGGGGGTGATCCCGGTAATTGTTCTGGCGGTGCTTACCGACGCGCTGTTCGATTTGCTTATCGCACTGCTGAAGGTGAAACGTAATGATTGAATTTAGCCATGTCAGCAAACTGTTCGGCGCACAAAAAGCCGTTAACGATCTCAATCTCAATTTTCAGGAAGGGAGTTTTTCGGTGCTGATTGGCACATCTGGCTCCGGCAAATCCACCACCCTGAAAATGATTAACCGCCTGGTGGAGCATGACAGCGGAGAGATCCGCTTTGCCGGAGAAGAAATTCGCTCGCTGCCAGTACTGGAGTTGCGCCGCCGGATGGGCTATGCCATTCAATCTATTGGCCTGTTCCCCCACTGGAGCGTGGCGCAAAACATCGCTACCGTGCCGCAATTACAAAAATGGTCGCGGGCACGGATTGACGATCGTATCGACGAATTAATGGCGCTACTGGGGCTGGAGTCAAATTTGCGTGAGCGTTATCCGCATCAGCTTTCCGGTGGTCAGCAGCAACGTGTGGGAGTGGCGCGTGCACTGGCTGCCGATCCGCAAGTCTTACTGATGGATGAACCTTTTGGCGCACTGGACCCGGTAACGCGCGGCGCGTTGCAACAAGAGATGACGCGCATTCACCGTTTGCTGGGGCGTACCATTGTGCTGGTCACTCATGATATTGATGAGGCGCTACGGCTGGCAGAACATCTGGTATTGATGGATCACGGTGAAGTAGTGCAGCAGGGCAATCCGCTGACGATGCTGACTCGTCCGGCGAATGATTTTGTCCGCCAGTTTTTTGGACGTAGTGAACTGGGGGTGCGCCTGCTTTCGTTACGTAGTGTGGCGGATTACGTGCGTCGCGAAGAACGGGCAGAAGGTGAGGCACTGGCAGAAGAGATGACGCTACGCGATGCGCTCTCCCTGTTTGTCGCGCGGGGATGCGAGGTGCTGCCGGTGATGAACACGCAGGGCCAGCCTTGCGGCACGCTGCATTTTCAGGATCTGCTGGAGGAGGCGTAAGCGTATGAAGATGTTGCGCGATCCGCTGTTCTGGCTCATTGCTCTGTTTGTGGCGCTGATTTTCTGGCTGCCTTACAGCCAGCCGCTGTTTGCTGCCTTGTTCCCACAACTGCCACGACCCGTTTATCAGCAAGAAAGTTTTGCAGCTCTGGCACTGGCTCATTTCTGGCTGGTGGGAATTTCGAGTTTGTTTGCGGTGATCATTGGCACTGGTGCCGGAATTGCTGTCACTCGCCCGTGGGGCGCGGAATTTCGCCCACTGGTGGAAACTATTGCCGCCGTTGGACAGACTTTTCCGCCCGTCGCAGTGCTGGCGATCGCCGTTCCGGTGATCGGCTTTGGTCTGCAACCAGCGATTATCGCCTTGATCCTTTACGGTGTGCTGCCCGTCCTGCAGGCGACACTTGCCGGGCTGGGAGCGATTGATGCCAGCGTGACAGAAGTTGCGAAAGGTATGGGAATGAGTCGTGGTCAGCGACTGCGTAAGGTCGAGCTACCGCTGGCGGCTCCGGTGATTCTGGCGGGCGTGCGAACTTCGGTGATTATCAACATTGGTACGGCGACGATCGCCTCAACGGTAGGGGCCAGCACGCTGGGTACGCCCATCATCATCGGGCTTAGCGGATTTAATACCGCGTATGTGATCCAGGGGGCGTTACTGGTGGCACTGGCGGCGATCATCGCAGACCGCCTGTTTGAAAGGCTGGTGCAGGCGCTTAGCCAGCACGCAAAATAAAGGTATAACCTGCGAGCATGACGCCACCAATTCCGCCTAACGCCATAAACAGGAACAGGGCGATGACCCCAATTTTAGCTATGCGCATAATGCACTCCTTATGTTAACGAAAGGATTGTACAGTAAAGCGCATTTGTTAACGAATCATTAAATGCCGAGTGGGAAAATATCATGGCCTTGTTCTTGCCAACTGGTGAGTTGCTGCTGTTGGGCGGAGGTTCGATTTTCACCGCACCACACCAGCAATGTACGGCCTTCGAATAGTTCAGGGCGTAGTTGATTGAGCGAGTGGGCGAGGACATCAATGCGCCATCCTTGTTGACTGGCAATCCAGCCCTCCAGCCACAGACGGGTGGTATCCTGAATATTCCAGCCAACCACCAGCGCATCTTTACCCTGTTTTTTACGTGCCGAAGCCAGACAAATGGCGATGTAGTTGATCAGTACGCCGTCGAGGATCGCCAGCAGCGCCTGGAGAGTCGGTTGTTGGCACTGAAGCCGTCGGCGCAGAGGAATAAACAGATGTGTGGTGAGTGTCTGGGCGGGGTAATCCTGACCGCGCTCTTTGATCCACGTTCGCAGGCTATGTAGATTGCCGCTTTGCAGGTAAGTCAGTAATGTTTCTTGCTGATCGCGCCAGCCGTTCTGCACATCAACATTTTCATTACTGAGCAGCATTTTAACTTTGCTGACCTGCACGCCGTTGTCGATCCAGCGTTTGATCTCGCGGATCCGGTCAATATCGGCATCGTTGAACAGCCGATGACCGCCGTCTGTCCGTTGCGGTTTCAGCAATCCGTAACGCCTCTGCCACGCGCGTAACGTGACAGGATTAATATCACAAAGCAACGCCACTTCACCAATTGTGTAAAGCGCCATCGTCTCACCCTTGCTCGCGAGGTCCCGGTTTAACTTTAGACGCAGTTTTGCGAACCAGGTAGTTTTGCCCGTTTTTTGTGCATCTATAGGGTGATTTTATTTTTGCCAGGCGATTTTGAGTGATCGTACTCACGAATTCTCATTTTTCTGCAAGAGTTCAAAGAAAGTTAAACGCAGGCAATGTATGTTACGCGTTTTAAAGGGAAGTGTGGTTTGCGGGTATGTACGATTTTAATCTGGTGTTGCTGCTGCTTCAGCAGATGTGCGTTTTTTTAGTCATTGCATGGTTAATGAGTAAAACGCCATTATTCATACCGTTAATGCAGGTCACGGTTCGTCTGCCGCATAAATTTCTCTGCTACATCGTCTTTTCCATCTTCTGCATCATGGGCACCTGGTTTGGGTTGCACATTGACGATTCTATTGCCAATACCCGTGCGATAGGCGCGGTAATGGGCGGCTTACTCGGCGGTCCGGTCGTCGGTGGGCTGGTTGGGCTGACCGGCGGCTTA
>ENA-OVGH01002023-OVGH01002023.1-human-gut-metagenome-genome-assembly--contig:-NODE-2023-length-11854-cov-2.975422_pt1 | contig 11854 bp, 9 predicted proteins | sample MGYA00237770_ERZ505419 | MGnify/ENA primary metagenome ERZ505419 (study PRJEB26158, sample SAMN06016353) | human gut metagenome | biome: human gut; feature: ankylosing spondylitis patient; material...
CGAAATTCGATATCAGTGAAGTATTCCGGGTTACCAATTTTTGCTGTGTCATCGGTTGTCAGCCCAATAACGGCAATTTTCAGATCCTGACGCTTAAACAGCGCCCACGGTTTAAACAGGCGCTCGCCAGTACTTTTCTGGTAGATATTCGCGGAAAGCAACGGGAACTTGGCCCACTTTTCCTGCTGGCGTAATACGGTGAGCGGATTATCAAATTCATGATTACCGATCGCCATCGCGTCATAGCCCACCAGATTCATACCGCGAAAATCAGGTTCGGCATCCTGTAAGTCAGACTCGGGCACGCCAGTGTTAATGTCGCCACCGGAAAGTAGCAGCACGCTACCGCCTTCAGCCGCAACCTCTTTGCGGATACCATCCACCAGCGTTTTTTGCGCCGCCAGACCATATTCGCCATATTCATTGCGCCAAAAATGCCCATGATGATCATTGGTATGCAGAACTGTAATTTTGTAGGTTTTATCCTGCTCATACGCCAGAGCAGTTTCACTCGCCAGTGTAAATGTGGTTAACAGCGCTAACGCCACGCCCCGCTGCAATAATTTCATACTTCTCTCCCTGACCTGATTTCAACGTGTTGAAAAATAGTATGACGCGACATCATAGACAAGTCTGCGTCCGGTGAAGATAAATCTGCATCCAGATTAGAAATTCTGTATTCGGCGTTGAGACTTCCTTCAGACGACGCATACAGGTATGTTAGTCTGGTAATAATCACAAATAAGATCATTCTTTACATCGCAACCCTGAAAAAGTGACTTTCCTATGGCAATGAGTGAACAACCCCAGCCTGTGGCGGTATTTTAGGTGCTATCAGCCTCTCACATCTGCTGAACGACATGATCCAATCGCTGATTCTGGCGATTTATCCGCTGCTTCAGTCAGAATTTTCTCTGACATTTATGCAGATTGGCATGATAACCCTCACCTTCCAGCTCGCCTCTTCGCTACTGCAACCAGTGGTCGGCTACTGGACCGATAAATATCCGATGCCATGGTCGTTGCCAATTGGCATGTGCTTTACCTTAAGCGGTCTGGTGCTGCTTGCGCTGGCGGGCAGTTTTGGCGCAGTTCTGCTGGCGGCGGCGCTGGTCGGTACCGGTTCATCGGTCTTTCATCCGGAATCTTCTCGCGTGGCCCGTATGGCTTCCGGCGGGCGGCATGGCCTGGCGCAATCTATCTTTCAGGTCGGCGGCAACTTTGGCAGTTCCCTGGGACCCTTGCTGGCGGCGGTGATTATCGCGCCTTATGGCAAAGGCAACGTTGCCTGGTTTGTGCTTGCGGCACTGCTGGCGATCGTGGTGTTGGCGCAAATCAGCCGTTGGTACTCGGCACAGCACCGAATGAATAAAGGAAAACCCAAAGCGACGATTATCAATCCACTGCCGCGCAATAAAGTTGTACTGGCGGTCAGCATTCTGTTAATCCTCATTTTCTCGAAATATTTCTATATGGCGAGCATCAGCAGCTATTACACCTTTTATCTGATGCAAAAATTCGGATTATCTATCCAGAATGCTCAGCTTCATCTGTTTGCCTTCCTGTTTGCCGTTGCGGCAGGTACGGTGATCGGCGGGCCTGTAGGGGATAAAATTGGGCGGAAATATGTGATTTGGGGCTCTATCCTCGGCGTTGCGCCGTTTACGCTGATTTTACCCTACGCCAGCCTGCACTGGACGGGGGTTTTAACGGTGATTATTGGATTTATCCTCGCTTCGGCATTCTCTGCCATTCTGGTCTACGCTCAGGAGCTGCTTCCAGGACGTATCGGTATGGTTTCTGGACTCTTTTTCGGTTTTGCTTTTGGCATGGGAGGTCTGGGAGCGGCAGTTCTGGGGCTTATCGCCGATCACACCAGCATCGAGTTAGTCTATAAAATCTGTGCTTTCCTGCCACTATTGGGGATGTTGACCATATTCCTGCCTGATAACCGGCATAAAGACTGATTTCATTGCAGCCAAAGGCAAACTTTGGCTGCATCGTTTTACAGTCGCCATAAGCCTTTCCTCTGTTAAACCGCCTTCTGTTTTCCGATCCGTGCTTTTTTTGCAGCTAATTCCATTTTTCTGCAAAATTCAATAATTATTCATGAACATCATCAATGAAATTGTCATAAACTATTACCTGTAATTTTGGTTTTCCCGGCCAAAAATGGACAATAACCACCAGGAAAAGGAGACGGAATGCATCACGCCACCCCGCTTATCACCACCATTGTTGGCGGCCTTGTGCTCGCCTTTATCCTCGGCATGCTGGCCAATAAACTACGTATTTCTCCTCTGGTGGGATATCTGTTAGCGGGTGTGCTGGCAGGACCATTCACTCCGGGCTTTGTTGCCGATACCAAGCTTGCCCCGGAACTGGCTGAACTGGGCGTCATTCTGTTGATGTTTGGCGTCGGTTTGCACTTTTCGCTGAAGGATTTGATGGCGGTAAAGGCCATCGCCATTCCCGGTGCGATCGCCCAGATAGCCGTGGCGACGCTGCTGGGTATGGCGCTCTCTGCCGTGCTGGGCTGGTCGTTAATGACCGGTATCGTGTTCGGTTTATGTCTTTCCACCGCCAGTACCGTGGTGTTACTGCGCGCACTTGAAGAACGGCAATTAATTGACAGTCAGCGTGGGCAAATCGCCATCGGTTGGTTGATTGTGGAAGACCTGGTAATGGTTCTGACGCTGGTGTTGCTGCCCGCAGTGGCAGGAATGATGGAACAGGGCGATGTGGGCTTTGCCACTCTTGCAGTCGATATGGGGATCACCATCGGCAAAGTGATCGCATTTATCGCCATTATGATGCTGGTAGGTCGCCGTCTGGTGCCGTGGATTATGGCACGCAGCGCGGCAACCGGTTCTCGCGAGCTGTTTACCCTGTCGGTGCTGGCGCTGGCGTTAGGGGTTGCCTTTGGTGCGGTAGAGCTGTTTGATGTCTCCTTTGCACTCGGTGCGTTCTTTGCCGGGATGGTACTGAACGAGTCTGAACTGAGTCACCGTGCCGCCCACGATACGCTGCCATTGCGCGACGCGTTTGCGGTGCTGTTTTTTGTCTCCGTCGGGATGTTGTTTGATCCGTTAATTCTGATTCAGCAACCGCTGGCAGTGCTGGCGACGCTGGCGATTATTCTGTTTGGTAAGTCGTTAGCCGCATTTTTCCTGGTGCGACTGTTTGGTCACTCCCAACGTACGGCATTAACCATCGCCGCCAGCCTGGCGCAGATTGGTGAGTTCGCGTTTATCCTGGCGGGACTGGGAATGGCATTGAATTTACTGCCGCAGGCCGGACAAAACCTGGTACTGGCAGGGGCGATCCTGTCGATTATGCTCAACCCGGTACTGTTCGCACTACTGGAGAAATATCTGGCGAAGACCGAAACGCTGGAAGAGCAGACGCTGGAAGAGGCAATCGAAGAAGAGAAGCAGATCCCAGTGGATATTTGCAACCATGCGCTACTGGTGGGTTACGGTCGTGTAGGCAGCCTGCTGGGGGAGAAATTGCTCGCCTCTGATATTCCGCTGGTGGTGATTGAGACGTCACGAACCCGTGTTGATGAGCTGCGAGAGCGCGGGGTCCGCGCAGTATTGGGCAATGCGGCGAACGAAGAAATTATGCAACTGGCGCATCTGGAATGTGCAAAATGGCTGATCCTGACGATTCCCAACGGTTATGAAGCGGGTGAGATTGTGGCATCTGCCCGCGCGAAAAATCCGGATATTGAGATTATTGCCCGCGCCCATTATGACGATGAAGTGGCGTATATCACCGAACGTGGTGCGAATCAGGTAGTGATGGGCGAGCGTGAAATCGCCCGTACCATGCTGGAACTGCTGGAAACGCCACCGGCGGGTGAGGTGGTGACGGGGTAAACGGTGGTTGCCGGATGTAAAATATGAAAAATATGTAGGCATGATAAGACGCGCCAGCGTCGCATCAGGCATCGAGAGCCAAATGCCAGATGCGGCGTGAACGCCTTATCTGGCCTACGAACCGACGATAACTTAACGATCCCAGTAAGACTCTTCCAGGCTGTCTTCACGCTCCGGCAAGCCGCGCGTTAAACGAGGTGAATGCTGGTTCAGTACCTGATAGCTCACACGGTTAGCATATTTACACACCTGCGCTAACGATGAATAAGTTAACCAGGTGAATTTATGTTTGCTGGAGTTTGGTACGTTGCTACGATGGTAGCTGTTGGCGGTAATGTCATGCAGCAACGCTGCCAATGCGCCATCCCCCGCTCCATTAGTGTTCATGATTTTTTCCGGCCCGCCCATGTACGGCGCAATGTGCGAATATACACGCAGCGGATTCTGGCAATCCTTGTGGCGCATGGCGCGGCTAAACTCATACTGGTTGAATTCCGCTATAGCGCCCGGCAGCAGCGGATGCTGGGTTTTACGTTTCGCTTCGTCTTCGGTAAAGCCCGCCATATACAAGCCGATTGGCCCGGCGGTGCACAGCACCAGATCTACCCAGTCCAGCGCCTTGTCAGATGCCAACAACGGATCGCTTTCTCCGGTCAACGCTTCGGCTTCATCTTCGTTCATCGCAAGGATAGAGACGTGATCTTTGAGGAATTGCTGCCACCACTGCGGATTCTCGGCAATGACAAACTTGGTGCCCAGCGTCAGCACCACCGGTACGTTATATTTCTTCGCGTACTCAATGGCTTTCATGGTTGCTTCCGGCATGGGTTCACCCGGCTTGCAACGCACCAGATATGAGGTGAGAACCAGTGCCGAGGCTCCGGCAATCACATCTTCCGGAATGCTTTCAGCCCGCAGCTGGTTCATGTGGCCTGGACTGATAGCAAAGGTACGTTCCCCGGACTCGCCAATCAGCGTAAAGCAACGACCAATCGGGCCATCCACGCCTTGTAGATAGTTAAGATCGGTACGGCTGGAAGTGTTACACAGGTAACGATAGGCATAACTGCCAATTTCAATATTGCTGCACATGACGCCCAGCAGCACCGAACGGTCGTCCGCGAGCACCGAGTAGTTGTGCATGGTGTTACCAATGGTGCCACCCGCAAACTGATGGGTAATCAGGTTTTTCTGTTTTAGTTCCTGATAAAGCGCTTCGGCTACATCATCCTCAATCACCAGTGAATGCCCGGCGCTTAATCCATAACGCTCAATAAATTCATCATCCACTTTCGCTTCAATATCGACCAGCGTTTGATCGATACCCACTACCCAGGCGGCGCTGGTTTCGTTTTCTGGCTGGAACTGCTGAAGCAGCGGATCGCGTGCATTTACAGGGAAGTAATGTTTGGATTTACGTTTACCGGGAAATTTCATGGTTGTTTTTACGGGTGGTTAACTGAGCGGCGAATGTTAACACAATCTGACGGGAGCGCGCGAGACGCAGCCAGTTTCAATATCAGCAGGCGGGATCGCATTTTCATGGCAGTGGTTCCTTACAATGACGTAATTTGAAAGGAGTTTTTGTATGAAGCCGGAAAACAAATCACCTGTTCTGGACCTTATTTCTGCTGGAATGAAGACCGTTGTGAATACTCTTCAGCCGGATTTACCGCCCTGGCCCGCAACGGGAACGATTGCTGAGCAACGACAGTATTACACGCTTGAGCGCCGATTCTGGAATGCGGGCGCTCCAGAAATGGCAACCAGAGCTTACATGGTTCCAACAAAATATGGGCAGGTGGAAACACGTCTCTTTTGTCCGCAGCCAGATAGCCCGGCGACGCTATTTTATTTGCATGGAGGCGGTTTTATTCTCGGCAATCTCGATACCCACGATCGCATCATGCGCCTGCTGGCAAGCTACAGCCAATGTACGGTGATTGGTATTGATTACACCCTTTCACCTGAAGCGCGTTTTCCGCAAGCGATAGAGGAAATTGTGGCTGCTTGTTGTTATTTCCACCAGCAGGCGGAGGATTATCAAATCAATATGTCCCGCATTGGCTTTGCCGGTGATTCCGCAGGTGCCATGCTGGCGCTCGCCAGTGCGTTGTGGTTGCGTGATAAACAGATCGATTGCGGTAAAATTGCGGGTGTTTTGCTGTGGTATGGGCTTTACGGATTACGGGATTCCGTGACTCGTCGTCTGTTGGGCGGTGTCTGGGATGGCTTAACGCAACAGGATTTGCAGATGTATGAAGAGGCGTATTTAAGCAACGACGCGGACCGCGAGTCGCCGTATTACTGTCTGTTTAATAATGATCTCACTCGCGAAGTTCCGCCCTGTTTTATTGCCGGGGCGGAGTTCGATCCGCTGCTGGATGACAGCCGTCTGCTTTACCAGACGTTAGCGGCGCATCAGCAGCCCTGTGAGTTCAAACTCTACCCAGGCACGCTGCACGCCTTTTTGCATTATTCACGGATGATGAAAACCGCCGACGAGGCTCTTCGCGACGGCGCTCAGTTCTTTACCGCTCAGCTTTAGCGATACGCGGCAACAAGATTAGCCATCATTTCAATATGTTCCGGCGTGGCATTAAGCGCTGGAATATATTCATATTTTTTCCCGCCGGCACCGAGGAAGACCTCACGGTTTTGCTCGGCAATCTCTTCCAGCGTCTCCAGACAATCCGCAGCAAAGCCCGGGCACATCACCTGTATATGACCTACGCCTTTTTCTCCGAGCATTTTCAGCGTTTCGTCGGTATAAGGCATCAGCCAGGGTTCCCGACCAAAGCGCGACTGAAAGGTCATCATCACTTTTTCCGGTGCCATCCCCAGTGCGGAAGCCAGTTCGCGAGTCGTTGTGCGGCAACGTTGCGGGTAATCATCGCCTTCATCTGCATAACGCTGGGGAATGCCATGATAAGAGAGCAGCAGCAGATCCGGTTCGCCATGTTTGGCAAAAGAAGCGCGTACGCTGTTCGCCAGTGCATTAATGTAATCGTGGTTATCAGCGTAATCACGAATAAACGATATCCCCGGGATGCTACGTTTGCGCGCCAGAATGCGTGCCAGTTCATCCCATACCGCACCGACCGTTGAACAGGAGTATTGCGGATAAAGCGGCAGCACCACAATATGATCTACATGCTCTGCCAGGAGTTCATCTACGGCGCTTTCCAGTGATGGCGAGCCGTAGCTCATTCCCAGCGCTACGGGCGTCTCCGGTAAACGTTGTGCCAGCGCCTGCTGTTGCTGACGGCTGTAAACCATCAGCGGCGAGCCACCTTCCATCCAGACAGAGGCATACAGCTTCGCCACACGCGGCGAGCGCAGCGGCAAAATCACGCCGCGCAGCAATGGCCACCATAACAACCGTGAGGTATCAACCACGCGTCTGTCGCTTAAAAATTGTTTCAGATAGCGTTTTACCGCTTCAGGTGTGGGGGCATCGGGCGTACCCAGGTTTGCCAGCAGGATACCGGTTTTAGTCTGACGCATTACCGCCTCTTATCGATTCAACTTGTTGATAATTGTAGCGGAAAAGTGAGGAAGAAGAACTAATTGCTGTGAGAGGTCAAATCAGAAAAAGGAATAGCGCAGATTGAGGTTTTTGTAAAAGGCCGAATGAATATCCGGCCTGAGATTGCTGATAAGTTTGCTTGTGCGGGCCTGTTCCCCTCACCCTAACCCTCTCCCCGAGGGGGCGAGGGGACTGTCCGTGCGCGCTTTCGAATTAGCCGAGGATTTTTTCCAGATCAGCGCGAACTTCAGCAACCGGCTTGGTGCCGTCAACTTTCGCGTATTTGGTATTACCCGCTTCAGCTTCTTTTGAATAGTAGCCAATCAGCGGCGCAGTCATCTGATGATATTCAACCAGACGTTTACGTACGGTTTCTTCCTGATCATCTTTACGGGTGGTCAGCTCTTCACCGGTAACGTCGTCTTTACCTTAACGTGATAAACACGGCCAGACGGCGCGTGAACACGGCGACCCACGATACGGTCAACGATCAGTTCGTCCGGTACATCAAATTCCAGAACGTAATCAACATTGATGCCCGCTTCTTTCATCGCGTCTGCCTGCGGAATGGTACGCGGGAAGCCGTCCAACAGGAAACCATTACGGCAGTCTTCCTGAGCAATGCGCTCTTTAACCAGCGCGATCACCAGTTCGTCGGTGACCAGTTTGCCAGCATCCATAATGTCTTTTGCTTGTTTACCCAGCTCGGAGCCAGATTTGACCGCAGCACGCAGCATATCGCCAGTGGAGATTTGCGGAATACCATATTTCTCCATGATGAACTGAGCCTGAGTCCCTTTCCCCGCGCCCGGAGCGCCAAGCAGAATGATACGCATTGCGAAAATCCCCTTAAAATGTGTCGAATTTTTTGAAAAAGCGATAAACGATACCACCAACAGGCGATTGCCTCAAGAAAGGCACCTGAGGCTGAAACGGTTAATGGCGAGATAATTTGCGGAAAGTGCAGATGATGAAAAGAAAAATGCCGGATGACACAAAGGTCATCCGGCATGACATCAGGAAACCAGCAGCTGGTTCATACGACGAATAAACAGGTTCGGATCTTCCAGCGTGCCGCGTTCTGCCAGCAGCGCCTGATCCAGCAGCAGTTCTACCCACTCGCTGAACTTCGCTTCATCTTCAGTATCTGCCGCACGTTTCACCAGTACGTGATCCGGGTTCAGTTCGAAGATGTATTTCACTTCTGGCACTTTCTGGCCCGCCGCAGCGAACAGTTTCGCCATCTGAGTGCTCATTTCGTCCGCGTCGGTCGAAACGATCGCTGGCGTATCGGTCAGACGGTGAGTCAGACGGACATCTTTCACGCGCTCGCCGAGCAGGGCTTTCACACGGTCGATGAACGGAGTCAGTGCTTTCTCCGCTTCTTTCGCGCTCTCATCAACTTCGTCAGCCAGTTTTTCAAGCGACTCGTCAACTTTAGACACCGACTGGAACGGTTTACCGTCGAACTCAGTCAGATAGTTCATCATCCACTCATCGATGCGGTCGGAAAGCAGCAGAACTTCGATGCCTTTCTTACGCAGCAGTTCCAGGTGCGGGCTGCTCTTCGCTGCCGCATAGCTGTCTGCGGTGATGTAGTAGATTTTCTCCTGCCCTTCTTTCATGCGGGAAACGTAGTCTTCCAGAGATACGGTCTGCGCAGAAGAATCGGTATGGGTAGAAGCAAAACGCAGCAGTTTGGCGATCGCTTCCTGGTTAGCGAAATCTTCCGCCGGACCTTCTTTCAGTACCAGGCCAAACTGTTGCCAGAAGGTCTGGTATTTTTCCGCGTCGTCTTTCGCCAGTTTTTCCAGCATTTGCAGCACACGCTTGGTCAGCGCATTGCGCAGGTTACGCGTTACCGTGCTGTCCTGGAGGATTTCACGGGAAACGTTCAGCGGCAGATCGCTGGAGTCAATCAGACCACGCACGAAGCGCAGATAGTTCGGCATGAACTGTTCTGCGTCGTCCATGATGAACACACGCTGAACATACAGTTTCAGGCCGTGTTTATGATCGCGGTTCCACATATCCCACGGAGCCTGGGACGGGATGTACAGCAGGCTGGTGTACTCCTGCTTACCTTCAACACGGTTGTGGCTCCAGGTCAGCGGATCATTAAAGTCGTGGGCGATGTGTTTGTAGAACTCTTTGTACTCTTCATCGGTGATTTCCGACTTGTTACGAGTCCACAGCGCCTGCGCTTTGTTGATTTTCTCCCAGGAGATAACGGTTTCGCCGTCTTTCTCTTCGCGTTTTTCGATCTCTACCGGCAGCGCGATATGGTCGGAGTATTTGCTGATGATGGAACGCACGCGCCAGTCATCGAGGAACTCGTCTTCGCCTTCACGCAGATGCAGGGTGATTTCAGTACCACGATCTTCTTTGGTGATGTCGGCAACGGTATATTCACCTTCGCCAGCCGATTCCCAGAAGACGCCGTTTTCTGGTTTTTCGCCTGCCGCGCGAGTACGCACGGTCACTTTGTCGGCCACGATAAACGCAGAGTAGAAACCAACACCAAACTGACCGATCAGCTGGCTGTCTTTCGCCTGGTCAGAACCCAGGGATTCGAGGAATGATTTGGTACCGGATTTAGCGATAGTCCCCAGATGGTCAATCACTTCGTCGCGGGTCATCCCCACGCCGTTATCGGAGATGGTCAGCGTACGCTTGTCTTTATCGAAAGAGACACGAACGCGTAGTTCGCCATCACCTTCGTACAGGTCCGGGTTAGAGAGCGCACGGAAACGCAGCTTGTCCGCCGCATCGGAGGCGTTAGAGATAAGCTCACGCAGGAAGATTTCTTTATTGGAATAGAGAGAATGGATCATCAGGTGCAGAAGCTGTTTCACTTCTGACTGAAAACCACGAGTTTCTTGTCCTTTCATGTAGGTCTACCTCAATAATGCCATTTTAAGGTTAAAAACAGGATGTGGGAGAGATGGGGACAAGGGAGAATAATTTCAAGCGAGAGCAGGTGATCCTGCTCTCGTTTGCTTAAAAACGAATCTTATGACGCCCGGCAAGGGAGTGTGACAACGTGGTGCCGTCGACCATTTCCAGCTCGCCGCCAACCGGAACGCCATGAGCGATTCGGCTGGCTTCCACGTCATATTGCGCGCAAAGCTCGGCAATGTAGTTAGCGGTAGCTTCACCTTCAACCGTGGGGTTGGTGGCGAGGATCACTTCAGTGATTTTTTCCTCTGCCAGACGCTGTTCCAGACGATCAAGCCCGATATCATCCGGACCGATGCCGTCCAGCGGTGACAGATGCCCCATCAACACAAAATAACGACCTGAAAACTGCCCCGTCTGCTCAATGGCGTAGATGTCCGCCGGACTCTCCACCACGCAGATTTGACCGTTTTCCTGACGACGCGGATTCGAACAGATGTTACAGACTTCCTGTTCGGTGAAAGTGCGGCAATCGGCGCAGTGGCCGATTTCCGACATCGCCCGGGTGAGCGCCTGCGCCAGACGCATCCCGCCGCTACGATCGCGCTGAAGCAGCGTGAACGCCATACGCTGCGCCGACTTCGGGCCAACGCCCGGCAGACAGCGCAGTGCTTCCATAAGCTGTGTTAACAGCGGGCTGGTTTGCATCAGAACGGCATCTTAAAGCCAGGCGGCAGCTGCATTCCGGAGGATACAGAGGCCATTTTTTCTTTCTGCGTTTCTTCAATACGACGTGCTGCGTCGTTGAATGCTGCAGCCACCAGGTCTTCCAGCATCTCTTTGTCGTCTTCCAGCAGGCTCGGGTCGATCTCTACGCGACGGCAGTTGTGTGCACCGTTGATGGTCACTTTTACCAGACCTGCGCCAGATTCGCCGGTAACTTCCAGCTGCGCGATCTCTTCCTGCATTTTCTGCATTTTTTCTTGCATCTGCTGGGCTTGCTTCATCAGGTTACCCAGACCGCCTTTACCAAACATAGGTTTCTCTCTCAATCACGTTAAGGATGACGAACGTAAGCTGTGCTTACGATCAAATGGGGCGGATACTGTCTTCATCCAGCTCCGCATCGAAGAATCGACGCAGGGTCTGAATATTATTATCCGCAATAATGGACTCGCGCGCCTGCGCAAGTTTTTCTTCGTATATCGCCTGACGCCATTCCAGCGGCGTACGCACCGCGGGATTATCATCTTCAACGATAGTCAGTTCAACCGTTGAACCTTTTAACGTGCTCAACGCTTCAGCCAGTTTTTGCTGTGCACCGCGGTTGTTCAAATGCCGCTGAGAGGTGCGCAAATGCAGACATACTGCGTTGTCGCTCTCCTCTTTCCAGGCATTTAAGGCCACCTGTTCGACCAGTTTTGGTAGCGAAAGTTGGCTAACCTGTGCCGCCCACGCGTCGCGCTCAATGGCTTCTGCCGCCAGCTTCGCCGCCAGTTCCGGCGTTTTTTCATGTTCCAGCGCTTTTTTCAGCGCCTTCGGCGTG
>ENA-OVGH01002060-OVGH01002060.1-human-gut-metagenome-genome-assembly--contig:-NODE-2060-length-11669-cov-2.934131_pt1 | contig 11669 bp, 8 predicted proteins | sample MGYA00237770_ERZ505419 | MGnify/ENA primary metagenome ERZ505419 (study PRJEB26158, sample SAMN06016353) | human gut metagenome | biome: human gut; feature: ankylosing spondylitis patient; material...
GTGACTGGAGTTCAGACGTGTGCTCTTCCGATCTTTCAGAACTACACCCGTGCACCGCTGCAGCTGGAACACGGCCTGCCCCAGACGAGCAAGGCCGATGCCCAGAACCACGGCTACGGGGTGCGCAGCATGCAGCTGCTGGTGGAAAAATACGGCGGAGAGCTTTCCTTCCGGCAGGAAGGGGAGATCGTGAGCCTGTATCTGCTGCTGCCCTGCCGCACCGCCGAAAAATGACAAGATACGAATTACGACGTACACCTTATGCAGGAGTTGTTGACTCCTGCATATTTTTTGTTATAACCGAAGCATAAAAACTGACCGAAACGCCGGAAATGGCGCAAAGGAGGTGGAATTCTGCCGCAGAACGGAGCCTGCGGCAGGCGGATCGCGCAAGTGCACACAAAAGAACAAGGAGGACACTATGAAACAAAAACCGTCTTATCTCTTCCGGGGTTTGTCGGCGGTTCTGGCGCTGCTGATGCTGCTTTGCACATCGCTCACCACGCTGACCCTCGGGAACACGACCTGGATCAATTCCAACCTGAACATTCAGGATACCAAGACTGTGGGCGGCACCGGTGACTATGCGGTCTACTGGGCCAATGATTACGGCTACGACAACACGGCTCTCATCGAGGTGTACCACGATGCCGCCGAGGCCAACAAGGAAATCGCAGCGGAGGGCATCACCCTGCTGAAGAACGACAACAGCGCTCTGCCGCTGGCCAGCGGCTCCAAGATCACCCTGTTCGGCAATGCAGCGGTCAACTCTTCCATCTACAAGACTGACTGCCCGGACGATGACCCCTATGTGGATTTCGTCAGCGCCATGAAGAACGAATTCGGTGACAGCAGCGTCAACACCACCCTGTGCGACAACGTCTATCAGGGCATGAGCGCCACCGGCACCAGCAGCGTGGCCGAGGCTGCCATCTCGGACGTAAAAAAGTACGAGAGCACCTGGCAGAGCGACTACAACGACGCGGCTGTTGTCGTGTTCGCCCGCAACGGCAGCGAGGGCAACGACGTGTACCAGTACTCTGCTGATGACACCTATTCCGACGGTTCCGCCCGCCGCATGATGGACCTGTCCACCAACGAGCAGGCTCTGATCGAATATCTGTCAGCCCAGAAGAAGGCCGGCGTGTTCAAGTCCATCGTGGTCGTCATCGCTTCCGAGTTCCAGATGGAGCTGGGCTTCCTGGATGAGTACGACATCGACGCCTGCCTGCTGACCGGCATGACCGGCAGCTACGGCTGCGAGGACATTGCACAGGTGCTGGACGGCACCGTGAACCCCTCCGGCCGCACCGTGGACACCTACGCTTCCAACTCCCTGTCCGCTCCCTCCGTGGTCAACGGCGGGGTGGAAGGCGTGAGCACCTGGGGCAATGCCGCTGAGCTGAACGACTACGACAAGATCAACGGCGATGAGAACATCGACTACTACATCATCTACTCTGAGGGCATCTATGTGGGCTACAAGTACTACGAGACCCGCTACGAAGATACCGTCATGAGCACCGGCAATGCCAACGGCACCGCCGGTACCTTCAACAGCAGCAACGGCTGGAACTACGCCGAGGAAATGTGCTATCCCTTCGGCTACGGCCTGAGCTACGCCACCTTTGACGAGACGCTGGACAGCGTGCAGTACGATGCCTCCACCGACGCCTACAAGGTCAAGGTCACCGTTACCAACACCGGTGATGTGGCCGGCAAGCACGTTGTGGAAGTGTACGCCCAGACCCCCTACGGCGACTACGAGAAGCAGAACAAGGTGGAGAAATCCGCCATCCAGCTGGTGAACTACGACAAGACCGATCTGCTGCAGCCTGGCGCAAGCCAGACGCTGGAGATCCCCGTCCGCCGTTACTTCCTGGCCAGCTACGACACCAACGGTGCCGAGACCTACGTCCTCAGCGCAGGCGACTACTACCTGTCCATCGGCTGCGATGCTCACGACGCCCTGAACAACGTACTGGCCGCCAAGGGCTACACCACCGCCAACGGCATGACCGCCGACGGCGACGCTTTCAAGACCTACACCTGGAACCAGGAGGCTCTGGACGCCGAGACCTACAGCGTTTCCACCCAGACCGGCTATGAGGTCACCAATGCCTTTGACGATGCCGACCTGAACTACTACGACGGCTACGAGTACACCTACATGACCCGCAGCGACTGGCAGGGCACCTGGCCGGAGAAGGTCCAGCTGGATGCTACCCAGCAGATGATGGATGCCATTTCCAACTACGACTACGAGCAGCCTGCCGATGCCCCCAGCGTGGACGACTTCACCCAGGGTGCCGACAACGGCCTGAAGCTCACCGACATGATCGACGTGGATTACGACGATGACGAGACCTGGAACAAGTTCCTGGATCAGCTCACGGTGGAGCAGCTGTGCAACACCGTGACCGACTCCAAGAGCACCAACACCATCTCCACGCTGGACGTGCCCGGCAACACCAAGGGCGATGACGACACCAACGCCGCCGGCGGTGCCATCCAGTTCGTTTCCCACCCGCTGACCGCCCGCACCTGGAACACCGACATGAACGAGAAGCGCGGCCTGTACGAGGGCCTCATCTGCACCCTGAACGGCAAGGATGAGATCTGGTACGGTGCCGGCAACCTGCACCGTCACCCCTACGGCGGTCGTGCCGGTCAGTACTGGAGCGAGGACGCTACCCTGGACTACTACAACGGCTACTACGAAGCACAGGCCGCCCAGAGCGTGGGCTGCATCACCTGTGTCAAGCACATGGCCTGCAACGATCAGGAAGCCAAGCGTACCGGTCTGAGCGTCTTTGTGGACGAGCAGGCACTGCGCGAGATCTACCTGCGCGCCTTTGAAGGTGCCTTTGACGGCGGCGCTCTGAGCGTGATGACCACCACCGGCCGTATCGGCACCCGCCTGGGCAAGAACTACAGCGCCCTGCTGACCACCGTTCTGCGTGATGAGTGGGGCTTCCAGGGCCACGTCACCAGCGACGGTTACGTCAACACCGGTTACTACAACAACACGCTGGAAGAGCTGGAAGCCGGCATGGACTACAGCTGCTGTGACTCCGCCGGTTCCAACGCACAGCGCATCCTGAACGCCATCAAGGCAGGCGACGGCAACATGCTCAAGCAGGTGCGCCGCGCCGCCAAGAACAACCTGTACGTTATGACCAAGACGGCCAGCATGAACGGCCTGGGCAACGGCTCCGCTGTTGTGGCCATCGTGCCCGCATGGGAGATGGCTGTGGCTGTGACCAACATCGTGGTGGCTGTGCTGCTGGCGGCCTGTCTCATCATGACCGTTGTGCAGACCCGGAAGAACGGCAAGACCAAGAAGGAGGAGATCGAGGCATGAAAGCATCCGATGCATTGAAAAGCAAAAGTGCAAAGCTGGCCGTTGCCGGTGCGGTGCTGGCCATCGCGGCAGCCGTGGGCGAGACCATCTACGGCTTTGCCTACGCACAGTATGCCGACTTTGTGGTCGTGCTGAGCTATCTGCTGGGTGCCGCACTGCTGGCAGCCTACGCATTCACCAACAAGAAATTCACCTACTGGCTCAACCTGCTGGGCGTAGTGGCAGCCGGGTTCGGCCTGGGCCTGTTCATCACCAACAGCTACAACGTCTGGGCCGATACCTGGGGCAACCTGAACCAGTACGGCAGCCTGACCGGCGCATTCAGCTTCTTCAACTCGCAGGGCGGCCCCTTCCCGGCGGCAGCACTCATCGTGCTGGGCCTGGCAGCCTCCATCTGCGGCGTGATCAGCTGTTTTGGCGGAAAGGAGAGCGCAAAATGAGACTGAAAAACACCCGAAAAATGGCCCTGATGCTGGCCGGCCTGCTGTGCATGGGCATGCTGTCCGGCTGCAGTACCAAGGTGGGCGAGCACAGCAGCACCTACTTCAAGCAGATGTCCTATGTGTTCACTACCGCCGCCAAGAACGCTTCCGGCGCGGACGTTGCGTCCAGCCTGAACCCCAACGCCCTGCTGGCCCCGGGCAACTTCACAGTGGACGAGGACGGCAGCTACTCCTTTGACGGTGTGGAGAATGCCCAGTACTACTACATCTACGTCTACAGCAACTCCACCACTAAGGACGCTGCCGCCCAGAGCGAGAAGATCGTTGAGGACGGCAGCGGTACCTACACCGGCAGCCTGAGCGACTTTGCCAACCTGACCTATCAGGACTGGACCGTGCGCGTGGTGGCCTATCCGGATGCGAATGGGGAGCTGAAGGCCTCTCCGGCTTCCTCGGTCACCTACACCAAGTCCGGCGCAGTGGACTACGGCGAGCCGCAGCTGTACTACATGTGGAGCCTGGCCTCCAAGACCCTGACCATCAAGGTGGATGATATGGAGTACGGCAACACCGCTTACCCCACCAACATCCATCTCACCCTGACCAACGATGCCGACGCCGGCGATGTGATCGAGCTGGACATTGACGACATCAGCTCGTTCAGCGCAACGGCTTCCACGACTGCTGCCAAGGAAGATGCCACCTACAGCATCAAGGCCGACTTTACCTGGGATGCCGACTTCGTGAGCAACCCGGAGTACTCTGTTTCCGGTGCCGAGGCCCAGACCAGCAGCACCGAGAACAAGATCGCCGGTGACTTCTACTACAGCAGTGCCATCTTCAAGGCTTTTGACTTCCCCCATGTGCAGGAGAACTTTGACCCCGTCCAGGGCGGTCAGGCCGGTATGTGGTTCAACAACGGCTCCGAGTCCAGCACCAGAATGCCCTGGGAGACCGAGGCCGAGGACGACGACACCGACACCAACGCCTACTTTGAGGCAACGCCCAAGGCAGCGGAGAACGGTGCGGAGTATTCCTACGACATCATCGTGAGCAGCCCCAGCGGCTCCATCACCGCAACGCCCAAACTGTCGCCGGGCGGCGCAACGACGAAGCACATCTTCGGTACGCTGGACATCTATGCCGACGGCACCTTCAAGATGAACATCGAGTACCAGTACCTGCGCACCGACAGCATGAACGCCGCTGTGTACTATGTGCCCGGCGTGGAGTGCGACGGCATCTACTCGGTGAACGCCGACGGTACCCTGAACCTGAGCTACGACCATGAGAACGCCAAGGAGACCGACTACGACATCGTGCAGGAAGTGACCGGCAAGGCCGCAGAGTGGCTGGCCGAGCACCCGGACGAAGTGCTGTCGGAGTCCCCGATGATGGGCGGACCCATGCCCGGCGGCCCGGGCGCAGGCGGCCCGGACGCAGCAGGCGGCGATGAGAACGGTGCTCCCACCGAGGAAGGTGCCCCCGCTGAGGGCGGCGCACCGGCCGAAGAGGGCGCAGCCGCCGAGGGCCATGCCGCCTGAAGCTGAGCTGACCCGCTGAACCCCTTTCGTTTTCCTTCGATCTTCTTCTTCGGAACACGGCTGTGTGAGCAGCTATAGCTTTTGCAGCCGTGTTCCTCTTTTGGAAACGGGACCGCGTTGTAAATCACGCGGCCCCGCTTCCAAAGGACTTGGTTTCCACAGAAAGGAGCTTTTCCGTGAAACATCAGGATATGATCAAAAAACTGACGCTGGAGCAGAAATGTGCACTGCTGTCCGGCAAGAACACCTGGCAGACGCAGACTTACCCCAAACAGGGGGTCCCGGCCATCTGGCTGTCGGACGGCCCCAACGGCCTGCGCAAGCAGGCCGGCGCGGCCGACCACCTCGGCCTGAACCCGTCGGAACCCGCCACCTGTTTCCCACCGGCGGCCACCATCGCCAACAGCTGGGATCCGGAATTGGGCGAGGCCGTCGGCAGGGCGCTGGGCGAAGAAACGGCCTCCTACCGGGTCAATGTGCTGCTGGGCCCCGGCCTGAACACCAAGCGCAGCCCGCTGTGCGGCCGCGATTTCGAGTATTTCTCGGAGGACCCGTACCTGTCCGGCAAGCTGGCAGCAGGCTATGTGCGCGGCATCCAGTCGGTGGGCGTTTCGGCCTGCCCCAAGCACTTTGCCGCCAACAATCAGGAGCTGCGCCGCATGGCCAGCAACAGCGTGCTGGACGAGCGCACCCTGCGGGAGCTGTACCTCACCGGCTTTGAGATCGCCGTGAAAGAGGGCAGGCCCAAGTGCATCATGACCTCCTACAACCGGGTCAACGGCACCTACGCCAACGAGAACCATCACCTGCTGCAGGATATCCTGCACGGCGAGTGGGGCTATGACGGGGCCGTGGTCACCGACTGGGGCGGTTCCAACGACCATGTGGAGGGTGTGCGCGAAGGCTCCACGCTGGAAATGCCCTGCCCCGGTTTTGGCTCGGCCAAGCGGCTGATGCAGGCCGTGGCGGAGGGCCATCTGCCGGAATCCGCGGTGGATGCCCGGGTGGACGAGCTGCTGGAGCTGGTGTTCACCACCGATGCGGCAGTCCAGGCCGCACCGAAGCGGTTCGACCGGGACGCCCATCATGCGCTGGCCCGCCGTGCCGCCGCCGAAAGCGTGGTGCTGCTGAAAAACGAGGATGACCTGCTGCCCCTCAAGCCCGGGCAGAGCGTGGCCCTCATCGGTGATTTTGCGCAGACGCCCCGCTATCAGGGCGCAGGCTCCAGCTCGGTGAATGCTACCCGCGTGGACAACCTGAAGGACGCCGCCGAGGCGGACGACATCACGCTGGCAGGCTTCTGCGCAGGGTATGAGCGCAGCGGCACCCCCAACCCGGCCTTTGTGGAAGAGGCCGCCGCACTGGCCCGCAAGGCCGACGTGGCGGTGCTCTGCATGGGTCTGGACGAGTCCAGCGAGAGCGAAGGCCTGGACCGCAGCCACATCTGCATCCCGGAGAACCAGAAGCAGCTGCTGGAAGCTGTGGCGCAGGCCAACGAGAACCTCGTGGTGGTGCTGAGCGCCGGCAGCGTGGTGGAAACGGGCTGGATCAGCCGCTGCAAGGCAGTGCTGCACGCCTATCTGGGCGGGCAGGCCGGTGCCGGTGCCATCATGGACGTGCTCACCGGCCGGGTGAACCCCAGCGGCAAGCTGGCCGAGACTCTGCCCCTGACCTACGAGGACACCCCGGCGGCCCGGTATTTCCCGGGCAAACAGCAGAACGTGGAGTACCGCGAGGGCCTGTACATCGGCTACCGATACTACGAAACGGCCCATGTGCCGGTGCGCTATCCTTTCGGCTACGGCCTGAGCTACACCACCTTTGCCTACTCCGACCTGAAAGCGGACGCGGACAAGGTCACCTTTACCATCACCAACACCGGCAGCCGCGCCGGTGCCGAGATCGCACAGCTGTATGTGGCCAAGGCCGACGCAGCCGTGTTCCGCCCGGAAAAGGAGCTGAAGGGCTTTGCCAAGGTGTTCCTGCAGGCGGGCGAGTGCAAGACCGTGACCATTCCGTTGGACGACAAGGCCTTCCGCTACTGGAACGTGAAAACGGACCGCTGGGAGACCGAGGGCGGCAGCTACCAGCTGCTGGTGGGTGCCAGCGTACAGGACATCCGCCTGCGCGCAGAGGTGTCCGTGCAGGGCACTGGTGCCCCGGACCCCTATGCTGGCAAGGCTGTGCAGTGCTACCGCACCGCTGACATCAAGAATGTGCCGGATGCCGCCTTTGAGGCCCTGCTGGGCCACGCCATCCCGGAGGACAAGCCCCACATCGACCAGACCATGACGCTGGGTGAGCTGAACCACAGCCGCAGTCCGCTGTGCTGGCTGGCCTGGGCCGTGCTGCACACCCTGCTCAAGCGCAGCTCCCGCGAGGGCACGCCGGACCTGAACCTGCTGTTCCAGTACAACATGCCTGTCCGTGCGCTGGCCCAGATGACCGGCGGCATGGTCGGGCAGGAGACGGTGGACGGCATCGTGATGGAAGCAAAGGGCTTCTGGATCATCGGCCTGCTGCGGGCGCTCATCGGCTTTGGGCAGAACGCAGTCTCCAACCGGAAGTTCCGCGCGGCACTGGACGCCGAGCGCGGCGGCCCGGCGGTGTAAAACCATCTGACATTCCCGGATTTTCTCCTTCATTCTAAACAAACAGCCCCGGACTTGTTGAAAAGTCCGGGGCTGTTTGTGTGTGGGGCTTAGTAAATGTAGGGCTGCACGGGCGGCTGGTCGGGGCGGTGCTCTCCGAGGATCTTTTCCATCCAGACCATGTCGTACCAGCGGCCGAACTTGTACCCGCAGTTGTGGAAGGTGCCAACCAGTGCAAAGCCCAGATGCTCGTGGAACCGGGCGCTGTTCCGGGTCAGGTATTCGTCCTCCACCTGCGGGTAGCCGATGCAGGCATACAGGTTCAGGATGCCCATGGCCTGCAGCCGGTCGGCCAGCGCCTCGTACAGGGCACGGCCCATGCCGTGTTTCCGGGCGTCGTGGTCCAGGTAGATGGTCAGCTCACAGGCCCAGTCGTAAGCGGCCCGGCCCACAAAGGGCCCCGCGTAGGCGTAGCCCTCCACCCGGCCGTCCCGCTCGATGACCAGGTAGGGGTATTTCTGCATGGTGCGGCGCATGCGGCCTTCAAATTCCTCCAGTGAGGGTACGTCGTATTCAAAGGTGATGACCGTGTGCTCCACATACCAGGCGTAGATCTCCAGAATGCGGGGCGCATCGGCCAGAGATACATTCCGAATGGTAATATCCTGCATAAAAACATCTCCTTGTAGCAATAAATATCCCGAAATCCGGTCTGATTATAGCATATCCCACTTTAAAAGGACAGCGCAAAGCAGCAGAAGTGCCGCTCCGCACAGGCGGGCAGGGGAGAAATGCTATTGGCAAAGTGGCAGAAAATGCGGCGTTCTGAGCCGGAAATCCCCACAAAAGCGCGAAAATCAGCCGTGCAGGCGCAAAATGCTGTACCTTGCTGCTTTACTGTGATAAAATAACACCATCCTTTCCCCGCGCGCTGCGCGGGAAAAGCCAAACGAGAGGGGGAACCTTTATGACAAATGTCTGCATCATTGCCACCATTGTGATCTATCTGGTGGGCATGCTGCTGGTGGGCTTTGTATACAGCAAGTCCAACGAGGACAGCACCGACTTTTACCTCGGCGGCCGCAAGATGGGCCCGCTGGTCACTGCTATGAGCGCCGAAGCCAGCGATATGTCCAGCCTCACCGGCATTGCGTCGCCGGGCTGGACGGCCATCGGCCTGGCTGTGGGCACCTGGCTCAACTGGCTCATCGTGGCCCGGCGGCTGCGGCGCTACTCGGCCAATCTGGACGCCATCACGGTGCCGCAGTTCCTGTCGCTGCGGTTCCACGATCAGCGCAACCTGCTCAACGCTCTGGGCGCGGTGATCATCATCGTGTTCTTTATCCCGTACACGGCTTCCGGCTTTGCGGCCTGCGGCAAGCTGTTCCACAGCCTGTTCGGCGTGGACTACATGATCGCGATGATCGTGTCCGCACTGGTCATCGTGGGGTACACCATTCTGGGCGGCTTCCGGGCCGTGACCACCACCGACCTCATCCAGTCGGTGGTCATGAGCATCGCGCTGGTGGCGGTGCTGGCCTACGGCATCGGCGTGGCCGGGGGCTGGGGTGCCGTGATGGAAAACGCCCGCAGCCTTTCCGGCTACCTGACCATGGCGGCCAGCCACGACGCTGCCGCCGGGACCGCCGCCTCCTACAGCCTGCTGGACATCGTGTCCACCATGGCCTGGGGCCTGGGCTACTTTGGCATGCCCCACATCCTGCTGCGGTTCATGGCCATTGAGGACGAAAAGAAGCTGGTGCTCAGCCGCCGCATTGCCAGCGTGTGGGTGGTCATTGCCATGACGGCCTCCATCGTCATCGGCGTGGTGGGTCTGGGCATGACCAAAGCCGGTGCGCTGGAATTCCTGAGCGGCTCCTCCAGCGAGACCCTCATCGTGCGCATTGCCAGCCTCATTGCACAGCACGGTGTGCTGGCGGCGGTGCTGGCGGGCCTGATCCTGGCCGGTATTCTGGCGGCCACCATGTCCACCGCCGACAGCCAGATGCTGGCAGCGGCGTCCAGTGTCTCGCAGAACATCCTGCAGGAGTTCGGCCACATGAAGCTCACCGAAAAGCAGAGCCTGTTTGCGGCCCGGCTTACCATCATCTGCGTCAGCGTGGTGGGCGTGGTGCTGGCCCGCGACCCGGATTCCAGCGTGTTCGGCATCGTCAGCTTTGCATGGGCCGGTTTTGGCGGTGCCTTTGGTGCGGTGGTGCTGTGCGCCCTGTTCTGGAAGCGCTGCAACTGGCAGGGTGCACTGGCCGGGATGCTCTGCGGCGGCCTGATGGTCTTTGTGTGGAAGTACCTCATCAGCCCGCTGGGCGGCGTGTTCGGCATCTACGAGCTGCTGCCGGCCTTCCTGTTCTCGCTGGCAGCCTGCGTGGTGGTCAGCCTTGCCACCCCGGCACCCGGTGCGGACATCGAAGCCGAATTTGAAGCGGCGAAATAAACGATAAAAAGCAACCAGCCCCGGAACGATGATGGTCGTTCCGGGGCTGATTTTTATCTCAGTTGAACAGCATGATGGTTATTTCCGCGCAGGGTACCAAAAATCCAAAGCCGAAGAAAAACAGCAGTTCCAATATGACCCGCGTCAGGCGTAAAAACGGTGTATCCAGAAGGGTGCACGCTTCAAGGTAACGGTGATAGAAACCGCTCTGTTCAAAGCTGTTCCAGAGTTCCAGCATGAGAAATTCCATTCCGGCCAGAAGCGGAAAAACGATCCACGAGGACATCCAGCCATCGGCTTGTAAAGAACCATCGCTGAGGGAACGCCAGTGAACTGCAAGTGTTCCGTGGCAGGCGAATATGCCCCACAGTGCCAGGGCGATACTTAGCCGGAGCAGCGCAGTGCGGACAGAATGCCAGTCCGTCACAGGGCGGCGGCGCAGCATGGAAAAGAAATCCTCCAGAGGGACCGGTGCGGCAGGGGCGCCCTGACCGGGGTCATGGCAGTGCATCAGGTCCGCAAGAGAAAGGCCCAGTGCGTCGGCCAGAGGTTCCAGCGTATTGATGTCCGGCAGACCGACGCCGCGTTCCCAGCGGCTGACGGCCTTGTCGGTCACATGCAGCTGCTCGGCAAGCTCGGCCTGCGTCAGTCCCTGTTCCCGCCGCACCCGGGCAAGAAAAGCCCCGAACGTTTTTGCGTCCATGCAGATCACATCCTTTTCCACAGAATAGCAGACCTGTGTGGAAAACGCAACCGACGGAACGTTTACCCACGCTTTTGAAGGAGAATGAGCGGGCGTCCTGCAAGAATATCTTGACAAAAAGTTACGATGACACTATACTAAAAGCAAAGGAAGGGCGCTGGCTGCAGATTGGTCAGCTCCTTACCGGCATTATGTCAAAAAGATTGACCGTTCGATTGGGGAACAGAGGCGGTCAATCTTTTTTGCTTTTGGAATAATGTTTTGCGCGCGGGCTGCCCCGAAAGACATCCCGCGAGATCATCCAGGTCACCTGAATGACACCAACGATCACTGTAGCCAGAAGGTTCAGTGCACTGAAAACAATATTCAAAACATCCATAATGGACTCCTCCTTTGGGTATCCTGTGTAACCATTTGTACCGTCCGGAGGATCACAAAAGCATACGGATTGCAACCAAAAAGGACGGGTTCCCTTGCGGGGACCCGTCCTTTGGTTTGCTTATGATTCAGGCGAGGTTCAGCTTACAGCTGGGGGCCGGCAGAGACCAGAGCCTTGCCGTGCTCGTTGCCCT
>ENA-OVGH01002086-OVGH01002086.1-human-gut-metagenome-genome-assembly--contig:-NODE-2086-length-11561-cov-2.573440_pt1 | contig 11561 bp, 14 predicted proteins | sample MGYA00237770_ERZ505419 | MGnify/ENA primary metagenome ERZ505419 (study PRJEB26158, sample SAMN06016353) | human gut metagenome | biome: human gut; feature: ankylosing spondylitis patient; material...
TGGAGCGGCAAAAAATGTCGGCAGAAGGCTTAATGGGGCCGTTTGCTCTGAACGATCCGGCCGCAGGTACGACCGGCCCGTGGTACACCAACGGTACTTTTGGCTTAACGGCGGGCTGGCATCTCGATATCTGGGGAAAGAATCGGGCGGAGGTTACTGCCCGCCTGGGTACGGTTAAAGCACGGGCGGCGGAACGCGAGCAAACCCGCCAATTGCTGGCTGGCAGCGTAGCCCGCCTGTACTGGGAGTGGCAAACCCAGGCGGCGTTAAACACGGTCTTGCAGCAAATAGAAAAAGAGCAGAACACCATTATCGCGACCGATCGCCAGCTATATCAGAACGGGATTACTTCTTCAGTTGAAGGTGTGGAAACCGATATTAATGCCAGCAAAACCCGGCAGCAGCTCAACGATGTCGCGGGGAAAATGAAAATTATTGAGGCACGGTTAAGCGCACTTACAAATAACCAGACAAAGTCATTGAAGCTTAAACCGGTCGCGTTGCCGAAAGTGGCAAGCCAGCTTCCTGATGAACTGGGGTACTCCTTACTGGCCCGGCGGGCAGATTTGCAGGCGGCGCACTGGTACGTTGAGTCATCGCTAAGCACCATTGATGCGGCAAAAGCGGCATTTTATCCTGACATCAACCTGATGGCCTTCCTGCAACAGGATGCGTTGCACTTAAGCGATCTGTTCCGTCATTCCGCGCAGCAAATGGGCGTTACGGCAGGCCTGACGCTACCCATTTTCGATAGTGGTCGTCTTAACGCCAATCTCGATATCGCAAAAGCCGAAAGCAACTTGTCTATCGCCAGCTACAACAAAGCGGTGGTTGAAGCGGTGAATGACGTGGCGCGGGCAGCCAGTCAGGTTCAGACACTGGCGGAGAAAAACCAGCATCAGGCGCAAATTGAGCGCGATGCCTTGCGTGTGGTAGGTCTTGCGCAGGCGCGCTTTAACGCGGGCATCATTGCTGGTTCCCGCGTCAGCGAAGCCAGAATCCCCGCGCTGCGTGAGCGGGCCAATGGCCTGTTATTGCAAGGGCAGTGGCTGGATGCCTCCATTCAACTCACTGGTGCGTTGGGCGGGGGTTACAAACGCTGATGATATGCGCCTTCTATACTTAACGTTTATTCAGCGTTAAGTGGAGAACTCGATGGCACAGGTTGCGATTATTACCGCCTCCGATTCGGGGATCGGCAAAGAGTGCGCGTTATTACTGGCGCAGCAGGGGTTTGATATTGGTATTACCTGGAACTCAGATGAAGAAGGGGCAAAAGATACCGCGCGTGAGGTAGTTAGCCACGGCGTACGTGCGGAGATCGTGCAGCTGGATCTCGGTAAACTGCCAGAAGGTGCGCAGGCGCTGGAGAAACTCATTCAACGGCTGGGGCGTATTGATGTGCTGGTGAATAATGCGGGCGCAATGACCAAAGCGCCGTTTCTTGATATGGCTTTCGATGAGTGGCGCAAGATTTTTACCGTTGATGTCGATGGTGCATTTTTATGCTCACAAATTGCGGCCCGCCAGATGGTGAAACAAGGGCAGGGCGGTCGCATCATCAACATTACGTCGGTACATGAACATACGCCGCTGCCGGATGCCAGCGCCTACACAGCCGCTAAACATGCGCTCGGTGGGTTAACCAAAGCGATGGCGCTGGAGCTGGTCAGGCATAAGATTTTGGTGAACGCAGTCGCGCCTGGGGCGATCGCCACGCCAATGAATGGCATGGATGACAGCGACGTGAAGCCCGACGCGGAGCCTTCGATTCCTCTGCGGCGTTTTGGCGCAACGCATGAGATTGCCAGCCTGGTAGCGTGGCTGTGCTCAGAGGGCGCAAATTACACCACCGGGCAGTCGTTGATAGTGGATGGCGGCTTTATGTTGGCGAATCCGCAGTTCAACCCAGAATAGCGCAGTGAGGTGCGTGGTTATTTCAATGGGTAAAATTTTGGTAGGCATGATAAGACGCACAAGCGTCGCATCAGGCATGCTGCTCCAGACGCCGCAACTTACTGCTGTGACGCCTGCTGAAACAGGTTTTCCCACATATCGGTCACCAGCGCCTGGTCACGCGGCGACAATTCACCAGCACCAATGGCTTTTTCCAGACTCTGGCTAACGGTCGTATGCACCGCCTGAGCGGAGTGGTCATCACCACTTTCCAGTTCTGCGATGGCTAATGTCAGGTGGCCACGCAAATACCCACTGGCAAACAACTCATCATCACTGGCATGGTCAACCATACCGTCGATTAATGCCAGAATGCGTGATTCAAACTCCGCGATCATCTTCTTTCCTCATTGTAAAACGTGGCGCTGGCTTCAGTTGAGCGCTTCCGGCCACGGGAACTGTTCCGCCGTAAGTTCCGGCGTGTGATAATAATTTTGTAGTGCTTTAATGAAGCGTGCCGGGCGTTCGGGAATGCCGTTTGCCAGATAATCCATCACCTGCGCATGTACTCGCCGTTGAAATACCACACGATCCGGTTCGAAGTCGCCTTCCAGATTGTCGCAACTGACGTTAAACGGATATCCCGCCGCCACACAGAACAACCAGTCGAGCGCCTGCGGCTTCACTTCAACATCTTCAAACTGGCTTTGCGTCTGGGCATCGCGTCCGTCCGGGCAATACCAGTAGCCGAAATCAACCAGCTCACGGCGCGCTTTTCCGGCAATACACCAGTGCGAAATCTCATGAATTGCGCTGGCATAAAAGCCATGAGCAAAGACGATTCGGTTATACGGTACTTCCGCATCAGCAGGAAGATAGATCGGTTCGTCGTCGCCTTTAATCAGACGGGTATTAAAATTATCGGCAAAGCAGCTATTAAAAATTTCAATCAACTGCTCGTAGTGGTGTGTACTGTTCATTAGTTCATCCCCAACCAGTGGAGGATCTCCTGTCCGTGGCTGTCGTAAAGTAATTTGGCACTCATCACCGCCGAGACAATAACAATCATCGGGCGGATCAGCTTTTGTCCTTTGCTCAACACCAGTCTTGAACCCATGCGCGCGCCGAGGAACTGCCCCACCAGCATGACAAAGCCCGTCGCCCAAATCACTTTGCCACCGAGAATAAACAGCAGTAAACCGCCGATATTTGACGTTGCGTTGAGTAATTTGGCGTGAGCCGTGGCTTTGGCGAGGTTGAATCCGCACAGCGTAACAAAGGCCAGTGCGTAAAACGATCCGGCTGCCGGACCAAAGAATCCGTCATAAAAACCGACGCAGCCACCGGCAATTAACGCGAAGGGTAAACCGTACATCCGGCGCTGGCGATCTTCTTCACCCAGCTTTGGCATCAGCAAGAAATAGAGGCCGATACAAATTACCAGAATGGGCAAAATCTGCCGTAAGACATCAGCCTGAACGTATTGCACCAGCAGTGCGCCGCTCATTGAGCCGACAAAGGTCATGGCGATATTGAGTTTCTGATCGCTTAAACTAACCACTTTGCGGCGAATAAAGTAGATAGTGGCGGAAATAGAGCCGCCGCAGGCTTGCAGTTTATTGGTTGCCAGCGCATTAGCGGGAGACATCCCCGCTGCCATCAATGCCGGAATGGTGAGTAACCCACCGCCACCGGCAATCGAGTCGATAAATCCCGCCAGCATGGCGACAAAAAAGAGAACTCCCAGCAACAGCGGGGAAACCATAAACAGGCTATTAAACGTTTCCATTAGATCACGTGCTCATCCAGTAGCGCCTGGCAGGAAGGCGGCAACGGAGGCGGTGTCTTCTTCTCAGGCTTTGTTGTTCCCGGTTTTGGAGGTTCAAACCAGCTTTGCAGTTCTGCCCCGCAACCATCGCCTGGTGGCGGTAAAGGTTGATCTTCACACTCCAGACTATCGGCAGGACAACGTAATCGTACATGCATATGCGCGCGATGCTGGAACCAGGGTCGCACTTTGCGCAACCAGTCGCGATCGGTGCCCGCATCAAGGCAAAGTTGTTGTTTAATCGCCGGATTAACAAAAATGCGCGTGACGTCTTTGTCCTGGGCTGCGAGTTTGATCAAGCTGAAAATTTCTGGCTTCCACAGCGTGGAGACAACGTGTTTACCGTCGCGGGAAACTAAGTCCAGTGCTTGCGGGCGCAAGAGCTGCGCGGAGGTCCAGCGAGTTTTCGGCAGTTGCAGAAAGATATCGACATCCAGTCCGGTCTGGTGGCTGGCATGACCGCCGTTGAAACGCCCACCAGCGGGCATCCCCATATCGCCAATCAGCACCGTACCCATGCCCAGATTGCTCACCTGGCTACTCAGACGCTGGATAAACATCACCAGATCCGGGTGACCGAAATAGCGACGCTGATCGGTACGCATGACCTGATAATGTTCGGACTGTATCGGCAGCGTGTCAGCGCCGACAATACAGCCATTAGAAAAACTGCCTATCGATTGTGCGCTACCCGGCACAGGTTGGGTTATTTTTTGCCACGGCGTCGCTGCCAGGCTGGCGCTACTGGCAAGCAGAGCCAGCAGCGCAATCGCGGTTTTATTCATTTTTTACCAGCGTGGAATATCAGTCTTCACATCGGCATTTTGCGCCCGTTGCCGTAACAGGTGATCCATTAAAACGATCGCCAGCATCGCTTCTGCGATCGGCACTGCGCGGATCCCGACACAGGGATCGTGACGGCCTTTGGTGATCATCTCAACTTCTTCGCCAAAGCGGTTAATGGTACGACCCGGCACGGTAATGCTGGAGGTCGGTTTCAGCGCCATATGGGCAATGATTTGCTGCCCGCTGCTGATACCGCCGAGAATGCCGCCCGCATGGTTGCTCTGGAAACCGTCTTTGGTGATTTCATCGCGGTTCTGGCTGCCGCGCAGCGCCACCACGTCAAAGCCGTCGCCAATTTCCACGCCTTTCACCGCGTTGATGCTCATCAGCGCATGGGCGATGTCAGCATCCAGGCGGTCAAAGACCGGCTCGCCAAGTCCGGCAGGAACGCCACTGGCAACAACGGTGACTTTAGCGCCGATGGAGTCGCCCTCTTTTTTCAGCGCACGCATCAACTCGTCTAACGCGTCGATTTTGTCGGGGTCCGGGCAAAAAAACGGATTTTGCTCGACCTGCGACCAGTCTTTGATATCCAGCGGAATGTCGCCCATCTGGGTCAGGCAGCCACGGATTTCAATACCAAATTTCTCGGCGAGATATTTTTTGGCAATAGCTCCTGCCGCCACGCGCATGGCGGTTTCGCGGGCGGAAGAACGTCCACCGCCGCGATAATCGCGCAGACCGTATTTTTGTTCGTAGGTGTAATCGGCATGGCCTGGACGGAAAACGTCCTTAATCGCACTGTAATCCTGAGAGCGCTGGTCAGTGTTTTCGATCAACAAGCCAATGCTGGTGCCGGTAGTAACGCCTTCAAAAACACCGGAGAGAATTTTGACCTGATCCGGCTCGCGGCGCTGGGTGGTATAGCGCGATGTCCCAGGGCGACGACGGTCGAGGTCATGTTGCAGGTCCGCTTCCGTCAGCGGAATGCCTGGCGGAACACCATCGACGATGCAGCCGAGCGCCAGCCCGTGCGATTCGCCGAAGGTGGTTACGCGAAAGAGTTGTCCAATTGTGTTTCCAGCCATCACGGCTCCGTTATTGTTGTGTTTGCGTGTTTACTTAATCTTTATAAATCGCGAAATGTTCTCGTGCGGCAATAAGCTGCTCTTTGGTGAGCATAAACACACCATCGCCGCCGTTATCAAACTCCAGCCAGGTGAACGGAACATCCGGATATTGTTCCATAAGATGTACCATGCTGTTGCCGACTTCACAAATCAACACGCCATCATCAGCAAGGTAATCTGCCGCGTTACCGAGAATGCGACGCGTCAGTTTCAGGCCGTCAGTGCCAGATGCCAGGCCCAGTTCCGGCTCGTGGCGGTATTCGTTTGGCAGGTCGGACATATCTTCCGCATCGACATACGGCGGGTTAGTGACAATCAGGTCGTACTGCACTTTCGGCAAGTCGCGGAACAGATCGGAACGAATCGGAATGACGTTGTGGATCAGACCGTGTTCTTCGATGTTCTGTTCAGCAACCGCCAGCGCGTCTGGAGAGATATCCACCGCGTCGACTTCTGCATCCGGGAAGGCATAAGCACAGGCAATGGCGATGCAGCCGCTACCAGTACACATATCTAAAATATGCTGCGGTTGCTTGCTGATAAGTCCGGCAAATTTATTGTTGATCAGTTCACCAATCGGCGAGCGCGGCACCAGCACGCGTTCATCGACGTAAAATTCATGGCCGCAGAACCACGCTTTGTTGGTCAGGTAAGCCACCGGAATGCGTTCATTGACGCGGCGGATCACGCGTTCAACAATACGGTGTTTTTCGCTGGAGGTCAGACGCGCGGTGCGCATATCTTCCGGAATATCCAGCGGCAGGTAGAGCGAAGGCAACACCAGCTGTACGGCTTCATCCCACGGGTTATCGGTACCGTGACCGTACCAGATATTTGCCGCGCTGAAGCGGCTCACCGACCAGCGCAACATGTCCTGAATGGTTTGCAGCTCATTTACTGCTTCATCAACGAAAATTTTATCCACGTATTCCTCCAGGGCATGATCGCAATAATTTCGGCGGCTAGTTTGCCATGAAGATGACGATAAATCAGCATTCACGCGCGGTGAGTGAGGAAAAATACGTTTAAAACGATCGATTGCGCTACGAGTCGGGTAAACTGTAGGAAAATTAGAAATAGAGACAGATAAATGAAAAAGAAAACAACACTTAGCGAGGAGGACCAGGCTCTGTTTCGCCAGTTGATGGCGGGGACTCGCAAGATTAAGCAGGACACGATTGTCCACCGACCGCAGCGTAAAAAAATCAGCGAAGTGCCGGTGAAACGCTTGATCCAGGAGCAGGCTGATGCCAGCCATTATTTCTCCGATGAGTTTCAGCCGTTATTAAATACCGAAGGTCCGGTGAAATATGTTCGCCCGGATGTCAGCCATTTTGAGGCGAAGAAACTGCGCCGTGGCGATTATTCGCCGGAGTTGTTTTTGGATTTACACGGTCTGACGCAGCTGCAGGCCAAGCAGGAACTCGGGGCGTTGATTGCCGCCTGCCGCCGTGAACATGTGTTTTGCGCCTGCGTGATGCATGGGCACGGGAAGCATATTTTGAAGCAACAAACACCGCTGTGGCTGGCACAACATCCGCATGTGATGGCCTTTCATCAGGCACCAAAAGAGTATGGCGGTGATGCGGCGTTGTTGGTGTTGATTGAAGTCGAAGAGTGGCTGCCGCCGGAGTTGCCCTGAGGAGTTGAGCGCGTTGCGCCAGGTACGGGTAATGGCAGGGGCGAATGCCCCTGCCTGGTGTATCTAAGGGCTACAACTCATTCAGTATGTACTGGAACCGGCAAGTAGAATCGATTGGCTGCATACTGCTGGTATCAACACGCACGACCATATCGTGTAACTGTTTGTCCGTTATAGGGTGTCGATTTGGCGTGACCGAGACTTCCGCCTTGTCACATCCCGACGCGGTAAAAGTTATCATCTGTGCAACCCAGCGGCAGTAACCACCTGTTTCATTCATCTGCGTACTGTCGCACAACTTCCCATCTTTCATCAAATACGTTGAAAGCGTTTTCTCAACCACACCGCCCGTCGACTGCAGGGTGAGCAGTTTTGACTTACTGACATAATTCTCATTCCATGAAACGTCATAAGGTTGAACAGAAACGGATGGACAAATCGTGTCGTGACTATCAGGCCCCTGATACGTCACGCCCCCTGGAGAGGCTTCAGAGTCATTCATAATAACCAACCATGGACAAGAAAAGTAAGATTCAATCTCTGCAGAGACAATAACCTCAAATGTATAATACCCGCAGTTCCACCCAGACGGTAATCCAGGACAACTTGCTTTGTTGATATTTTGATGGTAGCCAATCAGCTTAACCGAAGGGGCAGGAGGAGGACCACTCCAGCTCACATTTTGCAATATTTCCCCAGTCATGAGCCATTGACTACTTTTATATTCACCAACGTACACTGCGGATGGCATCATTATTTTTAAATTAAAAGTCGCAATATTACGCGAATCACCGTTGTAACCGTAGTAAACGTCAACGCTATGCCCGGCAGCCATAGCTTCTGTAGTAGCAATAAGCATGACCAGAGCGAACAACCATCGTAGTATTTTCATTTTAAATATACTCAAATGTCGCAGTTAAAGAGGCGGTAAATTCACCGATCGTCACATCACGGCCGCTTTTCGCCTGTAGCCAGGCTCTGAAATTGATATCGTTATTGCCATTGGTTAGCGCAAAGGTCGCCCCATTTGTATTGTTGATGGCAACCTGCATTCCGTCGGTTTTTTCCATGCCAATTCCCACTCCCTGAGCGGTTGATGACGTATCCAGTGCCAGAAAACCGGGTTGTTCGCTCTTCTACCCCCGTGAGCGTGACTTTTACGTTGTATCCCGCCGGCCCTTTGCAATCTTTCAGCTTAAAGACTACGGGTACACGAGCGGACTGGCCTGCAACGTTCAAATCCTGACGACTGACCGTGGGAAAGCGCACCTCTGCCAGATATTGGCCATCCACCACCAGCGCACAGGATTTACTTAATAAATTACCGGAGAAATGCAGATTATTATCTGCCGCGAATAACGTGCTACTCATTGCCAATATCAGCCCCGCTAACAGGACGTAACCACCGGACTGAATCATTGATTTATTCATTGATAATCCACCCGTAATGTTGCGTAAGCCGAAAAATTCGTATCGCTTAACACAGCATCACTCGCTTTTACCGGTACGGCCTCCAGCTTCGGCTTTTGCGTAAAATCAGTGGCGTTGATAGCAAGCGGAGTATTGAGTTTAAAACGCTGACCATCGTGCTGAAGCTCGATACCAAAACCGGGTACATCAGTTTCAATTGCTGCATCATTAAAACTGGTTTGTGTACCAGTCCAGGTGAGGGTCATCTCCCAATCTGGATGACGGGTCGTCGAGTCACAAGTGAGTTCATATGGCACCTCTTTACGACCATAGTTGCCGTTGATGTCGTCGATAATGAGATCGCGAAATTCGACTTCAATGGTTTTACCACCGCTGATGCTACAGGTTGGCGGTGACAATAATGTCCCGTGAAAGGTGATGTCTTCATCAGCAGCATGAGCTATGGCGCTACTGACACAAAGCAGGGTTAAGAAAGTCTTTCTCATTGATAGTCCACCACCATGGTCAAACTGGCGTTAAACTCGCCCGCAGCAAGTTGCGCCCCGCTTGCCTTCACAGGTACAGCCTTCAACTGTGGCTGGTTATTGATATTAAATGGCGTCCAGCTATTTTCACCGACGGCAAACAATGAGTTATCGGCGCTATTTTCTATCCGAATGCCCAGCCCGGTGATATTGGTACTGAGTACCGTTTCGCCGTTAATCGTTGAGGTATTGCCCTTAAGTTGCATCCGCAAGTCGTTAGCAAGACTGTTTGTGCAGTTCAACGTGTATTTCGCATCTTGCCGATAATTGGTGCCATCAACGTTATCAGCAATCATATTGCCGAACTCTACCTGGCTGCCCTTGATTGAACAGGGTGGCGGAGCATCGACCAACACGCGCAGAATTAAATCCACGGGTTTACTACCAGCCATAGCAGATAAACTACAGACACTGCATACCAGCAGCCCTGCGCCCACTACAAACTTTTGACTCATAACTCCCCCCGTCATCAGCCTTTGCGGCTCTGCTCTTCATCCACCTGGCAGCTGTTGCCATTGCACTGGAAGAACAGCGGCATCCGTGCGCCAAAGTCGTTGACGTAAGTCAGCACCGGTACGCTATCCATTTTCACATTCAGCGGTACCGTGGTTTTCGGCTCAATGACCAGAGGCGAGAACCCTGCAGCTGGATTACCGTTTTTCTGCGCACTGGCGTTGCTGATAATCACGTAGTACGGCGTTGGGTTATTGACGGTAAATGCCTGACCGCTGCGGGTGAGCGTCACCTTGTGCTGCCACGGACTTTTCATACTGACCTTTTCCAGCGCCTTTGGTCGCCAGAACAACTTGATACGCGTTTGCAGCGCGATTTGCAGGGTATTGGGTTTGTTTGATTTTGGCGGGATCTCGCGCACGTTAAAGTAGAACATGCTTTCACGATCGGCTGGCAATTTGTTGATATCCGGCATTCCCTGCACTTTTACCTGCCCGTTCATCATTGAATCGATGCGTTGCACTGGCGGCAGCACAGTTAACGGCGAGGTGATCTTGTTACCCTTTTCATCTTCAATCCAGCTTTGAGCCAGATAAGGGAGTTTCGGATCGTTATTACGCAGCGTCACGCTGATTGATTTGTCGCTTTCATTAAATATCAAACGGGTACGATCTGGCGTTACAGACGCCAGGGCAGACAAACTGGTAGCGCTAAGCAGTAACGCCAGCGTCATAGCACCCAATTTGGCAGAGCAAAGTAAATCAGACATGGATCATTCCTTAATCACGTTATTGGTTAGCTGAAACAGAAACAGGGGGATCGGTGGGTGTCACCTGTTGCGTCTGCTCCTGAATGACAGGCTTTATGTCATCAGGAACAACCGGCGCGACGTTGCCTTTATGCTGGCATGGCAGTAACAAGCCGTTAAACAGATCGGCAGGCAGCGGGTCCGGCAGGTTGATATCGCAATGCGCAACACCACTCCAGAACACACTCATATGTTCGCCAGGTTTCACCCCAGCCAGATAAACATTGCCGTCATCATCGACAAGGCCCACTGTCTGCTCGTTATCATTTTTTACTTCTGCGCCAAACGGTGGATGGCTGCCATCTTGTAAACGCAGCACCGCCATCGCTTTTTGACCACTGATGACGGCAAATTTGCGGTAGCCAATGGCTCCTTCAGTTAGCGTGGCTTGCACCACCGACTGGGTTGCTTCGGCGTTTTCCGGCAATTTGTTGAGGTCGATATACGCCTGATTGCGATAATAATTGTTAACGTCAGAAACGACGGCTTTACCAAACATATTGGTATAAACAGCAGCCCCGTTACCTTCCACCGGAACATCGGCAACGCCATCGGCATCAATCAGCAGGCGTGTCCCGCCCATATTCTGGGTACGGTGAAGTGCGCCGCCGTGGGTAGTAAGCGTTGCGCCGCCCTGTAACGACAAGCCCGCAGAGGTGTATTGCCCTTCATGGTAGTTCGCACTGAGGTCAACCTGCGCCAGCGAACCATCATGGCTGTAGTAGCCATCAACGCTGGTGTGTTTGTCACTGGTGCCGATGTTCAACTGATAGTGAGTCGCGTCATCGACACGGCTAAAATAACCGACCTGGCTGCTGTCCGTCCCACTGCCATAGTTGCCGTTATAGCTAACGGTACTGTTGTCGCCCCACGGCATACTGAGCGAAATGTACATGCCCTTATCCGCCCGGTTGTCATACTCGTAGCGGTAGCCAGTCAGGGAAACGCTCATATTACGAATGCTGCCCATATTGAAATAGTGGGAGAGCATGATGTTGTAGTTTGTCTGCTCCTCACGATCCCAGTAGGTATGGCGGGTATAGTTGAGATAAACCGAAACACC
>ENA-OVGH01002093-OVGH01002093.1-human-gut-metagenome-genome-assembly--contig:-NODE-2093-length-11523-cov-2.288804_pt1 | contig 11523 bp, 8 predicted proteins | sample MGYA00237770_ERZ505419 | MGnify/ENA primary metagenome ERZ505419 (study PRJEB26158, sample SAMN06016353) | human gut metagenome | biome: human gut; feature: ankylosing spondylitis patient; material...
GTACAAGGAGATCACCGACGTGAGCCCCTACGAGCAGCCGATGCAGATCTTCCCCGCCGTGCACTATACCATGGGCGGCATCTGGGTCGACTACAACCTGATGACCACCATCCCCGGCCTGTATGCCATCGGCGAGGCCAACTTCTCCGACCACGGTGCCAACCGCCTCGGCGCCTCGGCGCTGATGCAGGGTCTGGCCGACGGTTATTTCGTACTGCCTTACACCATCGGCGACTACCTCTCGCACAAGATCCAGGCTCCGAAGGTGAAGACCGACACCAAGGCCTTCGACCAGGCTGAGAAGGAAGTCAAGGAGAAGATCGCCAAACTGCTCTCGATAGGCGGCAAGCAATCGGTAGACGATATTCACAAGAAACTCGGCCACATCATGTGGGAGAACGTCGGCATGGCCCGCACCAAGGAGTCGCTCGAAAAGGCGATCACCGAGATCCAGGCACTGCGCAAGGAGTTCTGGAAGGACGTGAAGGTCGTAGGCAAGGAAAACGACTTCAACGTCGAGTTGGAAAAGGCGCTCCGCCTGGCCGATTTCCTGGAACTGGGCGAGCTGATGGCCCGCGACGCACTCAACCGCGAGGAGTCATGCGGCGGCCACTTCCGCACGGAGCACCAGACCGAGGAAGGCGAGGCCAAGCGCGACGACGAGCACTTCGTATATGCCGCCGTATGGGAGTACAAGGGCGAGGACGCAGCCCCCGAACTGACGAAAGAACCGCTGAACTTCGAGTTCGTACACCCCGCACAGCGCAACTACAAAGACTAACCGTTTGACGTTGTAACACTTTAATAACAAATTGAAATTATGAATTTTACATTAAAGATATGGCGTCAAAAGGACGCTAAAGCAAAGGGTGGTTTCGAAACTTACAAAGTCGAAAACATCTCGGCCGACACCTCGTTCCTCGAGATGCTCGACATCCTCAACAATAACCTCATCCACGAGGGCAAGGAGCCCGTGGCATTCGACCACGACTGCCGCGAAGGTATCTGCGGCATGTGCTCGCTGCACATCGACGGCCATGCCCACGGTCCCAGCCAGGCGGTCACGACCTGCCAGATCTACATGCGCAAGTTCAAGGACGGTGCGACCATCACCATCGAGCCCTGGCGCTCGGCAGCGTTCCCCGTCATCAAAGACCTCGTGGTGAACCGTTCGTCGTACGACCAGATCCTGCAGGCGGGAGGTTTCATCTCGGTACGCACCAACTCGGTGCCCGACGGCAACGCCATTCCGATTCCGAAGGCCGACGCCGACGAGTCGATGGACGCCGCCGCCTGCGTGGGTTGCGGAGCCTGCGCCGCCACCTGCAAGAACGGATCGGCGATGTTGTTCGTCGCAGCCCGCGTGTCGTCGCTGGCCAAACTGCCGCAGGGCCGCGTCGAAGGCGCACGCCGCGCGAAAGCAATGGTCGCCAAGATGGACGAGCTGGGCTTCGGCAACTGCACCAATACGGGTGCCTGCCAGGCCGAATGCCCCAAGGCGATCTCCATCGCGCATATCGCCCGCCTGAACCGCGAGTTCCTGTCAGCGAAGTTCGAGGACTAAGATTTTGCTGTACGACAAGTTCGGCCCCGAAAGTTTTCGGGGCCGAACTGTTTTACCGCGGGCGATATGCGCCGCAGCGCACGATTGACAATCCCCTGAATCCCCTTTGTGCCCCCTGCGGCGGCACGTCCGCTCGGGCGGCTCGGCAGACAGCCATCCCTGTCTGCACTCGCCTGTTGTCGCGGGTGATAAAGGGGACTTCCGTCGCCCGCCTGAACCGCGAGTTCCCGACAGCCAAGTCCGAGGATCAGCCCCCGATTCATGACAAACGTGCTCCGGACGAATCCGAATCGCATTTACCTCGTCCGAATCGTAAATCGTATCTTTCTATCGAAGAATCCGGAGACACATGATCCTGCACGTATTCGGAAATTCCCTTTCCGGCCGCCGAAGACAGCCCCGCTCGCGGCGAAACCGAATTACGACACGGAAACAGCCTCCCCCGCAATTAACAGTTAAATCAAATGATTCAAAGGGGTTGAATCATAAAATTTTCGTTTAAACGGCCATTGTTGAAAATATATTCACTATCTTTGCATCGTCGAATATCATTATTGTCTACGACTTTGTCTCACGGATCAACATATCCCGTTTCGCACAGCAAGCGTAATCCGCTTCGTGAGGGGGGGGGAATTGCCCTCGCCATCCGGTAGACATCTCCTCCGAATCCCTGTTTTCCGACTCCGTCGCGAGGCGCCCCCGATGCGCCCCGTGCGGGATTTCGCACTATCCTATTTACTTAAAACATAAAACACCATGAAAAAACAGACCTACGAATCGCCACGAATCGAGTGGTGCTCCTTCGTCGTGGAAGGAGGATTCCAAGTATCCCAAGTAACCGACGACCCGCAGGAAGGGAAGTTCGAGGAAGAAGACTTCGAATTCTAACCGACAAAACGACACAGAGATGAAAAAAATCATTTTCCGCACGATGGCGATCGTCCTCGTGCTCGGCGTCGCGGCATGTTCCCGAACCGACGAAACCGCAGACACCCCCTCCGACCAGAAGATCACGGAGCTGGGCGTGATCGCACAGAGCACACGCTCGACACTCGGCGACGACAACTGGGTGGAATGGGACGCGAACGACTCGTTCAGCGTATTCTCCTCCATGTCATTCAGCAGCGAATTCACCATCAAGGAGCTGCTCGACGAAGGACACGGAGCCAAACTCGAAGGCATGACCATTCCGGCCGACACCTACTACATCCTGTATCCCTACATCATGGATGCGATGATCGCCGAAGGTAAAATCCATGCACGGAACATCGTCCCTGCGACCCAGCCGCTGGTCGAAAACACGTTCGACCATAAACAGAATCCCGCCGTGGGCCACACCGAAGGAGCCGAAACCGTAGCGCCGATGAAAAACATCGCGGGATTGGTGAAAGTCCGCGTCACGGGCAAAATCGACCTGCGGCGCATCACGTTGATGAGCAACTCCGACAACGAGTTGATCGCCGGCACCGGAACGATCGATGCGAAGACGAGCGAACTGACGATCGATGAATCGGAAGGATCGGCATCCGTCACGCTGACCGCATCGAAGTCCATTCCGCTGACCGACACCCCGAAGACATTCTATTTCGTCGTGGCGCCCCGCACGTTCGCCTCGGGTTTCACGCTGACATTCATCGGATCGAAGGAGGGCAAAAACTATCGGTTCACCCACACGACTCACAACGAAGCGACCATCACCGCTTCGAAAATACTGAATATCACCAAGGTCTTTGACATCGACATCACGGAGGAGACCGTGGAAATGGAACCCGGCATCACCTACACCGCCGACAAGGAGATCTTCATCAGCGACAACACCTTCGTCCCCGCTGCCCTGGACAGCGACTACGACGAGACGACGAAAACCGGCCGCATCTATTTCGAGAAGGGAGTGGAAGTCACCAAAGTGGGAGCCAACGCAGTCGACCGCTTTGCAGACGATCGACCTTCCCGAAACGATCGAAGAGATCGCCGCTGGCGCATTCAAGAACTGCGCGGAACTCACCGAGATCGGAAATCTGGAAAAAGTCTCCGCGATCGGGACGCTGGCCTTCTCAGGATGCTCGCAGTTGAAGGATATCACCCTGTCGCCCGCCCTCGCCGCCATCGAAGACGGTACGTTCAAGAACTGCACGGCGCTGACATCGGTCGACCTGTCCGGCGTCGCGACGATCGGCGACACGGCATTCGAGAACTGTACGGCACTGGTCACGGTCACGCTCAGCGATAAGACCGCCTCGATCGGCGTAGGGGCTTTCGACGGCTGTGCGGGTCTCTCCGTGATCGACATCCCGAACAGTATCACCGAAATCTCCGACAACGTCTTCCGTGACTGCTCGAAGCTGACCGAGATCACCATCCCCGCAGGCGTGACGAGAATCGGCGTACACGCATTCTACGGCTGCACGGAACTCCGCACCGTGAACTGCAAACCGATGATGCCGCCGAGCGTATACAGCGATTCGTTCCCGACGACCTCCCCGGAGATGGTTATCAACGTCCAGGCCGATGCATTGAAACAGTATCAGGAAAACACGGAGTGGAACCAGTTCTACGGACGGTTCCTGCGTTCCGCTGCGCTTTAATGCGCAGGTCGTGCACGGCAAGGCTGGGAAACCCGCCCGAACACGCACCAGAAAAGCCCGCATTCGGTATGCGGGCTTTTTCCGTACAAGCGGGCGGGATCACCGGAACCGGACGATTTCGGGGCGGCTCGGCAGATAACGGTACTGCTCCATGCGCGTCCCGTTGGAAGCCTGGAAATAGCGGCAGTCGGCCCAGCCGCCCTTGCCGAGCGCAACGCCCAGCCGCAGCTGGATCGTGCTGAACACCAGTCGTTCGTTACGCAGGCGGACGCCCAGTCCGAAGGTCGTGTAAAAATTATTCTTGAAAATATTGGCGTCGCGTCCCAGCAGACCGAAATCAGCGAAGCCGAACAGCGCGATACGGAAACCGAGCGGCTGGTAGGGCGTGAAAAAGACCGTTTCGGTATTGAGCACCATCCGGTTGGTCCCCACCAGATCCTCTTTGAGCAGCGACAGGCCGTCCTGTGCGGTGACCCGCAGCACCTCGTCCGATCCTTCGAGCCGGTTCCACCCCTGCGTATAGTTCAGCGAAAGGAACTGACGGATATGGCTGCGTTTCCACACGAACAGCGGCGAGAACCAGCGCAGGTTGACGTCCACGGCACTCTGCGTCCACTGACCCGTCGCCAGATCGATGAAGCTGCCCAGCGAAAAGCCGCCCATGAGATAACCCGCGCGGGTGAATCCGCCGGCTTTGTAGCTCAGACCCATATACATGTCCTCGCCGACCTCCCGCCACGAATACCCCCCGACCAGTTCGGCCTTGTAGCCGGTGGCCAGATACTCCCTCGTACCGAAGCCGTAGATCATATTGGTGGTGTAGAACTTCTCGCGGTAAAGCCCCAGCCCGACCAGCACGTCGTCGGTATCGTGAAAAGCCGGGTTGTAAGTCTTCGTCACGTCGGGACGGAGCGAGTAGCGCGCGAAACCGTAACGCGCCGTGAGGAAGACGCTCGAACGGATCGAACGAATGTAGCGCGAACGCCCAGCCCAGACGTCGAAGCGCTTCGACTTGGCCAGGTCGGAGGTGTCGCGGTCGACCAGATAATACTTCGCCTTGACGTTGTTGTAGGCGATGCCCAGTTCGTAGTCGGTCGGCAGGATGAACTCCTTGCCTACGCCGATGCGCAGCTCGCTGTTGTAGAAATCGCGGCCCGCCGAAAAGTTGGCCTTGTAGAACGACCCCAGGAAGTTGGGGATGTCGTACGAGACGACGTTGCCTCCGTAGCCGAAATCGTTGCGGCTGAAATTGGTCGCAACGCTCAGGCGGTTGCCCGAGCCGAAGATGTTGGCGTCGGAGAGACCGATCATCGTCCGGCCCTCGCCGTGCAGCGCCGCATCGGCGCTGATCGTCCAGCTGTCGCGCGAACGCAGCGTGACCACCACGCGCGTCGAGTCGAGCGAATCCGGTGTCAGCTCCATCGTCGCATCCGAGATATAGGCGCGCGAACGGAGCAGCTGGAGGTTGCGCACCAGCAGCTCCGGAGCGATCGTATCCCCGGGTTCGAAGAGCAGGTCGCGCCGCAGCACCCGCTCGCGCGTCATCACGTGCAGTTTGTTGCCCGTGCGTTCGAGCCAGTTGCCGTCGGGGGTGAACACCGGATCCTGCGCGATGACCACCTCGCCGATCCTCCGGCCGGAGTAACGTTCGAACTGCCGGCTCTCGTCCAGCACCCGTCCGTTGGCCGTCGTATCGAGTACGGGGTTGACGAAGAGCATCCGGTAGAGCAAACGCGGTACGGCACGGCGCGTCGTCTTCGAACGGATACTGTCGTAGAGACGCTGGTTGCGCTGTTCGGCCTGACGGCGCAGGCTGTCGTTGCGCCGCAACGAATCCCTGCGTTTGAGATAGACGCTATCGCAGGGCAAGCCCAGTTTCAGGTCCTCCGCTTTCAGGCGGATCGTATCGGGACGCACTCCGTGGCGGAGGTCGATACGCGGCGCCGTCTCCCGCGCCGGAACGAACGCCGGCAGCAGCGACAACAACAGCAACCCTATGCAACACCTGGAAAACATACCCCGAAAGATAACGATTTTTCGCGAAGAAAAAGTATCGTCCGATACCTCTTTCGGCCCGATAGCAGCGAATCCGCCCTGCAAAAGCGGTCGCAGGAGCCGAAAAAAGCCGTCGAAACGGCCCCGTCTGGATGATACCCGAACTAAGACGCAGGATTGCCGAACGACACGGCAGCCGGGAAGCTGCGGCCGGCATGCCACTCTAAACGGGATCCAGCATACCCCCAGTCCGGAGACGAGCGCGCTGTGATTGGACAGGTCACGATTTCGGTCCGGGCAACCTGCTTTTTATGCGCTCGAATACATTGCCCAAAAAACAAAAAAAACTTACATATCGTTGATACATAAGGTTTTTTTTGCTTCGCATTACTCTTTATTTCAAGAGCTTCGAGGGTGGAAGATGGAGTTCGAACAGCGGCAGCGCAGGAAACGCAAAAAACGGAAGCGCCGTAAATCGTAAATTTGTATAAGGGCATTCGCTCTTACGAGTCATTAACCTAAAACTTTACGATTATGCGAACCGAAGATTTCATCGCTCGATGCAAGTTATTGAGCCTGCTGCGGACATTGCCTGACCGAGACCTCACTTCGGATGAACGCCTGCAACTGATTTCGGCCTTCCGGCTCTTCGTGAGACAGATCGCACACAGAACCCGGACCGAGGAGTCGAAACTCGACCTGCTGCGGCTGTATGCTTGCCTCAGAACGGCTTTCAAGTATCTGAAAGTCCATCGTTCCGTCCCGACGAAAGAACAGGGATACTTCCTCGATGCGGCGCTCTCTTTTCTCGAAACGGAGCGTCGCATTGTCTTGCTGCAACTGCGTTATCCCGCGGCGACGGCTGCCGAGCCGCCGAAAAACGAGGTCCCGCTTGCTTGGTCGAGTGCCTTCACGCTGGCCGATCTGATGGAGGTGATCGTGGCGCTGCACACATTGGGCGCCGTCCGTAAACCGAACGGCACCCCCGTAACCTTCAAGGATCTGGTACGGGCGTTCGAGCGCTTCCTAAACGTCTCGATTCTCAATCCGGATCGTTGCCGCTATACGACGATCAACCGCAAACTGCACCTCACGAAGTTTCTCGATACGATGCGGGAGGCTCTCGTCGAGCTGAGTCAGCGTTGACGAAGGCGCACCCAAAAGGTGCGCCCGATGAACGGCCTCGGACGGCCACGACGGGCCATGAGGCGTTTTTATGGAATCATACTCTATTTTGGCGTCAAATATCGACGCCTTATGCAACATGAAGACGATTTGCGGGGACTCGAAAAAGCCGTGCAGTTCATTCGGGCCGTGAGTGTCCTCTTTTTATTGCTCAACAGCTATTGGTTCTGCTACGGATGGTTCGCCGCACACGACATGACTCATGCGCTACTCGACTGGATACTGCTGTCGTTTCAGCGGACGACGCACCTCTTCTCCTATTCCGTTACCTCGAAGTTTTGCTGCTTCATACTGCTTGTGCTGGGATGCCTCGGTACCCGCAGCGTCCGCGACAATAAGGTCAGGACATGGCATATAGTCACCGCCGCGACAGTCGGGGTACTGCTGTTCTTCGGAAATGACTTTCTGCGGGAACTGCCTGCCGATGCCGACATCCGTATGGGAAGCTACACTGCGACGCTCTTCACCGGGTATCTGTCGCTGCTGGCCGCAGGAATATGGATGCGGCGCCGAATGACGCTGCGTCTTAGGGACGATCCCTTCAACGACGACAACGAGAGCTTCCGGCAGGAGGAACGTTATCTTGCGAACGAATATTCCGTCAACCTCCCCACCCGCTACTATTATCACGGCGCATGGCGGCAAGGATGGATCAATGTCATCAATCCCTTCCGCGCGACGATGGTCCTCGGAACGCCCGGCTCGGGAAAGAGCTATGCCGTCATCAACAGTTACATCCGTCAGTGCATCGAAAAGGGGTATGCGCTTTACATCTACGATTACAAGTTCGACGACCTCTCCACGATCGCCTACAACCACCTGCTGCGGCATCAGGACCGGTATGCCGTGCGGCCGCAGTTCTGCGTCATCAATTTCGACGACCCCCGGCGTTCGAACCGCTGCAACCCCCTCGATGCGCGGTTTATGACCGATATATCGGACGCTTACGAAAGCTCCTACGTCATTCTGCTGAACCTCAATAAGAGCTGGGCGCAGAAAGAGGGCGACTTCTTCTCCGACTCGGCCATCGTTCTGCTGGCCGCGATCATCTGGTATCTGAAGCTCTACGACGGCGGACGGTTCTGCACCTTCCCGCACGTCATCGAATTGTTGTGTCAGCCCTACGAGAAGATCTTCCCGATTCTGGCTTCCTATTCCGAACTGGAGAATTACCTTTCGCCCTTTATCGACGCCTGGCAGAACAATGCGCAGGACCAGTTGCAGGGGCAGATCGCCTCGGCGAAGATTCCGATCTCGCGCATCATCTCCCCGCAGCTCTACTGGGTGATGACGGGCGACGACTTCACGCTCGACGTCAACAATCCGCAGGCACCGAAGATTCTCTGCGTGGGCAACAATCCCGACAGGCAGTCCATCTACTCCGCCGCTTTGGGATTATACAACTCCCGCATCATCCGTCTGATAAACAAGAAACACCGTCTCAAGTCGGCGGTCATCATCGACGAGCTGCCGACGGTATATATCCGAGGGCTGGACAATCTTATCGCGACAGCCCGATCGAACAAGGTCGCCGTATGTCTGGGCTTTCAGGATTTCTCGCAGCTGGAACGCGACTACGGAGAGAAGGAGGCTAAGGTCATTCAGAATACCGTGGGTAATCTCTTCGTCGGGCAGGTCGTGGGCGACACGGCCCGCACGCTGTCGGAGCGTTTCGGGAAGATCGTCCAGCAGAGGGAATCGGTATCCCGCTCGAACGACAACGTGACGACCTCGACCAATACGTAGCTTGACAATCTGATCCCTGCATCCAAGATCGCCAACTTCTCGCAGGGTATGTTCGTCGGAGCTGTGGCCGACAATATCGACCAGCCTATCGAGCAGAAGATATTCCATGCCCGCATCGACCTCGATACCCGGCGTATAACGGCTGAAACGGCCGCCTATGTCCCGATCCCCGAACTTGCGTCTTTCGTCGATGAGAACGGCACGGATCGTATGGATGAGGTCGTCAAGGCGAATTATATCCGTATCAAAACCGATGTCGAGGAGATTATTCGACGAGAGATCAAACGCATAAGCAACGACGACAAATTGAAATATTTGTTGGAGAAGAAATAGCCGGGTTATGTATTGTTCGGAATAAACTCGCCCGCTCGGATGATCTCCCCGTCGTCGGTCACGCCCTCGACGATAGCTTCGTAGTCGACCGTTGCGTCGGAGGAGAAGAATTCCACCTGCGCCTGGCCGTCGCTGTCGAGCCGCACGGCAGGATCCCAGTAGAGCGTCGTTCGGAAGTCGGGAACGTCGGACCGGCGGCTCTGTTCGGTTTCGTAGGCGGGGGGGGGTAAAACTCGGCGGGCGTCTGGTACCCCAGCGGGGTAATCAACCGCACACTTTCGGACTCCATGCCTGCGTATGCCTCTTCCAGCTCCTTGCCCTTCTTGAGCGTGATGGCAATGATGCTATCTTTCAGGTTATTGCCCCAAAAAGAAGCGTTAGCCCCTTCGATGATGCTCACCCGCTTGATCTGTACGAGCGGCGTCGAGAGGCACGTCGGCAGGGCGTCGTAGTCCTCCGTGTATTGAATGTCATGGCCGAACCCTTTGCCTTCTCCCAATGGAGTGAATGTATGATTTTTTAGATTATTGACATTGACTTGAGGATTGTCTTTCTGTCTCAACTCTTCCTTCATTTCATCCACGCTCTTGTCTCTGACTCTTCCGGCTGTAAGTCCGTAATTCATCAACATTTTAGGGGTATATTCAACAATTCCATCAATCATAAAAGCCGGTTGCTTCCCTCTGTACCATACCCGCTGGCCGACAAGATACATACCCGGTATTCGTTGAAGGATATCCAGTAGTGTTACGGCTCCCGACTCCTTGATCTGCTGTGCAGAATAGGATCGGGTCGCCATACGTTGCTCGACGGGATCGGGTTCTTTGATGTGGTGGATCACGTCGATCGGGTCGATGAGGACGTTTCGGATGTCAGCGGATCCCCGCCAGTCGATGTATTCGAGGGCGCGATCGGCATACCTCGGGTCGAAGATCCGTGGTTTGGGCAGCCGGGAGAACGTGGGGAACGAATCGGGTGTGACCTCGATGGGCAGGTTGTCGACCTCGGACCCTTTCCGTGCGGCCCTCAGCACGAAGGTGGTGCTGTCGGGGAAGTCGAATCCGCTCAGGGAGAAGGTTCCGTCGGGGCGTATGCGGGTCTGCGTGGCGAATCCCGAGCGAGGGATCAGCAGCTGCACGGAGTAACTGTCGATGCGCTTCTGGAAGCGTGCGTCGTTCCCGGGGACGACACGCCCTGCGATCTCCTGCCCCGCCACCAGCGGATCGCGCGGCTCCTCGTACTCGCCGCGCAGGAGCTGCGGGACGTCGTAGCGGCGCCACCCCTGCGTGAGCAGCAGTTCGTCGAGCGCCTGCGCGGCGTCGGCGTGCTGCGCGTTGAAGTAGTAATCCGGCTCCTCGATCACGCCCCGCAGTTCGGACGACAGCACCAGCGTGGAGTAGATGTCCCCCGCCGTGCGGAGCGGTATGGCCGAACGGTCGGTGACGGCGATCGAGAAGTCGCCTTTTGCGGGACGTCCGTCGGGAGTCCGCACGGCGATGTCGAGCGTCACCTTGCGCCGTCGTCCCGGCTCGCGGGAGGCGGAGATCGTCGCCGGGGTTGAAGACCAGCCGCTCGGAGAGGGCCTTGCCCGTCGCTTCGTCGAGGAGCAGCACTTGAAACAGCCCCTCGGGCAGCTCCTCGCGGCGGAAGGTGAGCGTTGGCACCAGCGGATCCCACGCCTTGTTGTAGCACTGCGTGCCGCAGCGGTGCACCACGAGCCGCAGTCCGCGCGGCAGCCAGTTGCGTCCCGAACGGATGGAGACTATGAAGGTCGAGTCGGTGGGGTCGACGCGCAGCACGAAGGTATAGTCCTTGGCATCGGGGAGTTCGAAGCGGTGCAGACGTCCCTTCCGGTCGGGGAACTCGGCCATGTAGCGCCGTCCGGCACGGGGCGGGAACTCCACGCTGCCGATGCCCGCATGGCGTGTGCGCAGGGAGTCGATGAAGTGGCCCTTGTCGTCGAGCAGCCCCCTTCCGAGAAGCGCGGGCGTCCGTCGTCGCCCAACGCCTTGAAGCCCACACGGCAGGAGTATCCGTTGACCAGATAGCCCCCTTCGGGGAAGAAGGATACGTCGAAGCACTCGCGCCGGCGCTCCTCGTGCGGGGATTTTTCGT
>ENA-OVGH01002113-OVGH01002113.1-human-gut-metagenome-genome-assembly--contig:-NODE-2113-length-11415-cov-2.417342_pt1 | contig 11415 bp, 10 predicted proteins | sample MGYA00237770_ERZ505419 | MGnify/ENA primary metagenome ERZ505419 (study PRJEB26158, sample SAMN06016353) | human gut metagenome | biome: human gut; feature: ankylosing spondylitis patient; material...
GAGCCGCTTCCCGACGCATCCCGCGGTGGAGTGAAAGCACTTCATAAAGCTGTTTTTCCAGGGTATGCAATGGATTTAACGACACCATCGGTTCCTGAAAAATCATGGCGATCTTATTACCGCGTACACCGCGCAACGTTTGATCGCTGGCGTGAAGCAGCGATTCGCCATGAAAACGAATATCGCCGGAGAGATATTCAACCGGCGGGGAAGGGAGCAGGCGTAAAATTGACAGCGCGGTAACGCTTTTGCCTGAACCTGACTCACCCACCAGCGCCAGCGTTTCGCCAGCCTCAATCTGTAGTGAAACATCATTGACTACTGTACGTACGGTTTGCTGATGGCGAAAACCCACCGACAAATTTTCAATCGCTAACAGAGTTTGCGTCATGCTACACCGCCTTATTAGGATCAAATGCGTCGCGGACGGCTTCACCAATAAAGATCAGCAAAGACAATAATATCGCCACCGACAAGAAGGCGGTGATCCCAAGCCACGGGGCCTGAAGGTTATTTTTCCCTTGTAACAGCAGTTCACCGAGTGACGGTGAACCGAGCGGTAGACCGAAGCCGAGGAAATCGAGCGAGGTCAGGGTGGTTATCGAACTACATAAAATAAACGGTAAAAAGGTGAGGGTCGCGACCATGGCATTAGGCAACATATGACGCAGGATGATACTGCGATCGCTGACGCCAAGCGCCTGTGCCGCACGAATGTAGTCGAAATTACGAGTACGTAAAAACTCCGCCCGCACCACGCCGACCAGACTCATCCAGCCAAACAAGACAGTAATTGCCAGCAGCCACCAGAAGTTAGGCTGTACGACGCTGGAAAGTAAAATAATCAAAAACAGCGTCGGCATCCCCGACCATACTTCAATAAAGCGTTGTCCCCAGAGATCGACTTTACCGCCGTAATAGCCTTGTAGCGCCCCCGCCAGCACGCCCATCACGCTGGAACAGAGAGTCAGCATCAGGCCAAACAGAACCGAGATCCGCGTGCCATAGAGAATGCGTGCCAGCACATCGCCGCCGTTGGCATCCGTTCCCAGCCAGTTTTGCCGGGAGGGTGGAGAAGGGAAGGGCTTATCGGTAGCAAAGTTGATACTGGTAGCACCAAAGCGAATCGGTGCCCACAGTACCCAGCCGTTATTTTCCAGCCGTTGTTTCAGCCACGGGTCCTGATAATCAGCCTGACTTGCCAGCGGGCCGCCAAAATCGCTTTCGCTGTAGTTTTTCAATAACGGGAAATACCAACTGCCGTCATAACGCACCAGCAACGGTTTATCGTTGGCGATAAGTTCAGAACACAAACTCAAACCAAACAAGACGAGGAAAATCCATAACGACCAGTAGCCGCGACGGTTATGACGAAAACGCGCCCAACGGGCCTGATTGACGGGGCTGAGTCGCGACATTAACGTCCCTCAAAATCAATACGCGGATCAACCAGCGTATAGCTGATATCACTGACAATATTCAGCAGCAGGCCAATCAGGGTGAAAATATACAAGGTACCAAACATTACAGGATAATCGCGCGAGACGGTCGCTTCGTAGCCCAGTAAGCCCAGACCATTGAGTGAAAACATCACCTCAATCAGCAGCGAGCCGGTAAAAAACATGCTGATAAACGTCGCCGGAAAACATGTTTCCAGAGAATATTTTTTTCACTTACCCCTTTCGCACGCGCGGTCACCACGTATTGCTTGCGCACTTCATCAAGGAATGAGTTTTTTGTCAGCATGGTCAGCGCCGCAAAGCCACCAATCACTGTCGCCAGCACCGGCAGCGTGATATGCCACAGATAATCGGTGATTTTCTGATACCACGGCAGCGAATCAAAGTTAGCGGAAACCAGGCCGCGTAGAGGGAACAGGTCGAAATAGCTGCCGCCCGCGAAGAAGACAATCAGCAGGATGGCAAACAAAAAGGCCGGAATGGCGTAGCCGATGATGATAAATGCGCTACTCCAGACGTCAAAGCGGCTCCCATTATAAACAGCTTTGCGAATGCCTAACGGAATCGACACCAGATAGATAATCAGCGTGCTCCACAATCCGAGGGTGATGGAAACCGGCAGACTGTCTTTAATCAGCGTCAGCACCGAGGCGCTGCGAAACAGGCTATCGCCAAAATCAAAGCGGATGTAGTCCCAGAGCATTTTGAAGTAACGTTCGTGGATCGGCTTATCAAAACCGTAGCGATGAGTGATCTCAGCGATCACTTCTGGATCTAATCCGCGTCCGCCACGGTAATTACTGTCGCTGATATTGCCGACACCCGTTTGCGCATGGCTGGCACGAACACCTTCACCGCCTGCGCCGGGTAATACTCCGGCATTACCAAACTCAATGGCGGCGATGGCCTGGTCGACCGGACCGCCAGGCGCAATTTGCACGATGAAAAAGTTGATGGTGATAATCGCCCATAATGTTGGGATCACCAGCAACAGACGGCGAATCAGGTAAGCGCCCATCTACTCTCCCTGTTTGCTGGCGGACGGCAGTTTGGCCGCTTTATTGACGTCATACCACCAGGTATCGATACCGAGGCTATAGATGGGGCGCACGGCCGGCTGGGAGAATTTATCCCACCAGGCGAGACGGTCTTCCGCCATGTACCACATTGGCAGCATGTAATAATTCCACGTTAATACGCGATCCAGTGCTCGCCCCAACGGCAGTAATTTTTCTTTATTTCCCTGCGCGGCAATAATTTGGTTGATCAGCGAGTCGATAACCGGGCTTTGCACGCCGGGGGCATTATAAGTGGAATTGATATATTCCGATGACCAGGAAATCTGTAAATCGGAACTGGGCCACGGCATCGCCCGCCATACGCGCGGCATCATGTCATAGTCGCGACTGCGCATGCGGTTAGTGATTTGCGAGTTATCCACCTTGCGAATGTCCATGTTGATACCCAGCCGTTGCAGGCTGTGCTGGAACGGCAATACCCACTGACTATTGCTGCTTGCGGGAAGCAATAATTCAAAGCTGAGTGGCTGACCCGTTGTGGCATTAACGCGTTGCTGACCCTTCAGCACCCAGCCCGCTTCGTTGAGAAGTTTGTCGGCTTTTAACAGGTTGTCACGATCGTAGCCATCGCCTTTGGATACCGGCGGCTGGTAGATTTGTGTGAAGACTTCTGACGGTAGATCTTTTTTCATTGGTGCCAGAAGCACCAGCTCCGCGGCGTCGGGGTAATTTCTGGCCGCGTATTCGGTATTCTGAAAATAACTGTTCGTGCGACTCCAGGCATTGTAAAACAACGCCTTGTTCATCCATTCAAAGTCAAAGGCGAGAGTGATAGCTTCCCGGACCCGGCGATCGCTGAATACCGGACGTTGGATATTAAACGCCAGCCAACGCGTATCCTGGGCTGATTCGTTCTTTTGCTCATCTTTGATGATGTATTTTTTATCGAAATTTTTACCGGTATAACGCGTGGCCCAGTTTTTGGCGTCGTTTTCCATACGCAAATCAAAGGCACCTGCTTTAAACGCTTCAAAGGCGACATTATCATCGAGGTAATAATCGTAGCGAATGGTGTCGAAATTCCAGCGTCCACGGTTTACCGGTAAGTTTGCTGCCCAGTAATCTTTCACACGGGAATAGACAATATTTTGCCCCATTTTCCAGGACGTAACGCGGTACGGACCACTGGCAAGCGGAGGCGTGGCGAGCGGGTCGCTAAGTTTGTGATCCTTCCAGTACTTTTCTGGAAATACCGGCAGCGAAAACAGACTCAGCATATCTTCTTTGCCGGGTTTAGCTAACTCAATGCGCACGGTTAACGGTGCAATGGCTTTGACGGTGGTGCCTTTGTAGACCAGACGAAATTGCGGCACGCCTTCGGTCATAAATTTTTGAAAAGTAAACTCTACATCGCGGGCAGTAATGGGCGAACCATCATGAAAACGGGCGCGCGGATTAATAGCGACCTCCACCCAGGAATAATCGTCAGCATAGCGTGCGCTTTCAGCAATCAGCGGGTAATAACTGCCTGGTTCGTCATCGGAAGTCGTAAATAGCGTGTCGTACAGCTGCTCGGTGCGTGCGCCCGGGTTGCCGCGCAGTGCATAGCGGTTGAAATTATCGAAGGTGCCGAGGGCTGACAACGTTATCTGCCCACCTTTTGGCGCGGCGGGGTTCACATAATCAAAATGGTTGAAATTAAATGCGTACCGGGGTTCGCCCAGCACGGCAAAGGCATAGCTTTCCTTGATAGCCTGCGCCTGCACACCAAAGGTGAACAGAGCGATAAACAGCAGCAGTATGCGCACAATCATCTGCAACGGATTTCCTTTTACTCATCATTAGCCGCAATCCGGCATGCTTTCACTATGAATAATAAGGGACGTAAGCACACCTTACCACTGCGGCGTATACGGTTTCTTTAGCCAGCGAACAAAATCGTCCAGCGGTAACGGGCGGCTAATCCAGTAGCCTTGCATGAAATTAACGCCGCGTTCGCTTAGCCATCGCGCCTGTTCCGGCGTTTCGACCCCTTCAGCAACCGTCAGCATATTGAGGCGTTTCGCCAGCGTCAGCACCGCGTCAAGTACGGGGGAAGTGATCGTTTCCGTACCGATGGCGTTGATAAATCCACGGTCAATTTTCAGATAATCGAGCGTAAAACGCTCAAGATAGATAAGCGCGCTGTGCCCGGTGCCGAAGTCATCAATAGCAATTTCTACGCCGACCGAGTGCAGCCAGGCGAAGAGTTGTGTGGCTTCTTGCTCTTTCAACATATCGCGCTCGGTAATTTCCAGCACAATCTGGAAATGGTGTGCGGGCAGGGAAGTGAGCAGTTTCTGGATATCTGCTTTAAAGCTTTCGCTGTGCAGATGGTCCGGCGCAATGTTAATACCAAATTTGACGCCTACCGGCAGCACTTTTTCTAATTCTGCGGCATCGCGGGCAATTAACTCAAACAGGTGCTGAGTCAGCGGCACAATCATCTTTTGCGATTCGGCAAAGTTAATGAAGGCATCCGGGGGAATTTCTCCCGCGACAGGATGCCGCCAGCGTAGCAGTACTTCCAGGCCCGTTACTCGCAAAGCTTGTGTATCCACCACCGGTTGATACGCCATGTAAAATTGTTCGCGCTTGATGGCGGTCATGATTTCTCTGCCGGGGCGCATACGTACGCTCATCAGGTAATAGCAGAGCAGGCCAACGACAGTTCCACTCATGCCGCCCAGTAAAAATGCGTACCACACATCGTTCCATGTCCAGTCATCTGCATAAAGCCGAACGGTCAGAGGAATGCCCGCAATTTTAGTTTCACGGACTGGCATGTCGGTTAATTCGTTAACGTTCATCAAACGTGAAGAAAAGGTAGATAGCGCAGTATTGCCAATAATGAGGGCGACGCCATCGTAATCTTCCTGCCGTGAACTATAAAAGAGTGAAGGCGTCAGGTTGAGATTCAGAGCGGCAAAGACGCCGCTATTTTTCAGCAAAGGGTTGCGATACCAGATGACGATTGCGGGTTTGTTCGGCACCATCGGCGTGCCGGGTAAGATCGCCATATCGACGTTTTTATTAATGTCGAGCGCCGGAATCAATTCATTGAGTGGAATGTCCATCTCACCGGTCGCAGATGAACAGAATGTTTTTTTATCTTTCACCAGCACAAACGTTCGGACATTCATGCTAAACGCTGCGCGGGCGGTCAGTTCGGGGTTAGCTTGCTGGCAGGTATCTAAGGTCAGCGGCTGGAGCCGGTCAGTAGTGGATTTCAGGTCGGCAAAATAGGTATCGAGATACTTTTGTACGTCGGTAATCAGTGTGTCGTATTTGACTTCGTGCTTATGCCAGGCCACTAAAAACTGAAGGCAGCTCACCAGTATCGCAATCATCACGCCTGCAACAATGCAGGTAAGCAGGAGCTTACGTCCAAAATTGGGAGCGCGTATGAACATGATTCCGTTAATTTCCTGAAATTACGACAACATTTAAAAGATAACAATGACCGGACTATAGCCTGGATCAAGACGCGGAAACATCATTTTCTCTGATGAATGAAAACAAAAAAGCACTGCCTAAGCAGTGCTTTCAGTTAACTCGTCAGGATAGCCAAGGGATTGCATCCAAACGGTTTATTAGCTGCGGCTGAGAACCCGGCGTGCTTCGTTGTAACGCTTCTTCCAGTACGGTTCATTCATGCTGGAAATAATAACACCACTGCTGGTGGAAGCATGGACAAACTGATTGTTGCCGATATAAATACCGACATGGCGTCCCGTTGAACCGGCACGGAACAGAACTAAATCACCCGTACGCAAATTACTGCGGGAAACAGATTTACCCATTTCCTGCTGTTCGTAAGTCGAACGCGGAAGTTCTAAGCCAAATTGCTCACGGAATGTACGCTGTACGAAACCAGAACAATCGATACCTTTTTTAGTGCTGCCGCCCAGACGATAACGTACGCCTTTCCAGTCAGCATACTGATCCATAATTCGCGATTTTACGTCGACATTACGAACCAGGTTTTCAAATTCATCCTGAGAAGCTTGCAGTGATGATGTTTCACTACCCACTGCACGTGTCTCAGGATGCATATTCTTTGCGGTGTTATTTGCACTACATGCAGAAAGCAGAACCGCTACTGCAATCGCGGGAATCCCGCGCAAGATATATCTCAAAATCGGTTGAGATTTGACCATGTTGTTTGTTTTCCCTTGAAGTCCTTAACGACAAATATCGTTATAAAAAAATGCCAAGCGACACGAGACTAATTACCTGGGCATGTTGAAACAATTCCTTAAGGCCAAATCTGTGGACTAACGCACAAAATTATATGCTGTGAGGATAATCTACCGCCGAGGCAAAACGAGTTCGAGATTACCCGATTGGTGCGGTCTTGGCGAGCGGTTTTACATGATTTTTTATAAGAAAAAGTGATACAGAAAGTTAATAAGCGGGGTTGGTCAATTAAAGTACAATTGAGTGAAACGCATGCAATCCATTCATTTACTTAGAGAATGATTTTTGCGTTCGATAGATGAAAGCACGGTGCGCATCATCAGGATTATCCTCACTATAAAAATAACCCTGATGATGTTAATTACTGTGAGTTATTTGTTTTGGAAATGTTTGTTTTTTCCTGGTAGTGATTTGTCAAAAAAGGTGATTAATCGATCACTTAATGGCGTCAGCAACACCCAGGGCAAACCGATCAATATCACGGTCATCGAACCGACAATGATGTCAGTAAACCAGTGTGCGCCAATCATTACTCTGGGAAATGCAAAAACCACAAAAATAATAAGGGCGATAAGGCCTGCAACTTTGCCGAAATAACGCCACATGAATGCCGAAAAAATAAGCAGCATCATGCCGTGATCGCCGGGAAAGCTATCTCGTGAGGCATCTTTCGTGGGAACAGAGAGCAGTTCGCTGACGCGGTTAATATCGGTAAAAGTCAATGTTGGGCTGGCCCGTTTTACAGGAATTAATGCCTGACCCAGCTGGTTTAATACCACTGCAGTTAATAGCATGACCAGACCAATAATCACGATACGTCGTCTGCCAGGGGCGTTTTCTTTCAGCCAGAAACTCAGCATCAACATACCCATCGCCAGCAGTGAACAACCGGCGCGATTGTTGGTCAATGCAACCAGCCACAAAAAGGCCTTACTTTCGACCAGTTTCTGATTAAAGAAATAAAAAATATCCGCATCAATCGGCAACCAGAATCCATGATTAACGGGGATATACCAGGAAAGAAACAGCGCGAGGCCGACAATATTCAACAACACTATTTGCGGCAAATTTTTAATCATATTTTCTCTAATTATCTTACTGAAAAACGCAGACAACCTTACGCGGTAGTCGCTAAACGAAGCTTCAACAGCGCGCTCTGCAAGGCATTCCAGTCAGCTTCGCTGCTGGAAATCAGCTCAATACGGCTGTCCGGTGGCGCAACGTTTTGCGTTTCAATGTGCAGGTCATCGCCCTGACGGTTGATTCGCACCAGCCCTTCGGGAATACGCAGCACGCCTTTGACGCGTTCCACCGGTGCAAGTCGCGCCCATTCCAGAATGCCAATGGTGTCGAATACCGTATCAGCGTCGAATATCCAGCCGCAGGCCTGATATCCTTGCCCGCTGTTCAGACTGCGACGCCAGCGTTGATGCTCTGGCAGGCTTAACGCTGCTAACCCTTTTTTCACGACATGCTGATGAGAATGCGCGGCGCTGGCGGGCAACTCGGCTAAATTGCGACGCGGCAAATCCAGAAGATGACCGTCAACTTTCCCATGCTCACTGTGAATTAATTGTCGATCGCCACCATTTTGCTGCCACCAACGCTGTAGCGCTTGCTCACTTTCGGGCGTCGCACGGTCGGATTTATTGGCGACAATGATGTCTGCGGCAGCCAGCTGGTCACGGAAGTTTTCATTGCTGGCGCTTTTTTCGTCCAGCAGCAGGCGTGGATCGAGAATGCACAAGGTGGCGCGCAGATCTATCCACGGTTCATAGACTGGTGCGGTTAACAGATCGAGGATCTGTTTCGGATGGCCCAGCCCGGTCGGCTCTATCAACAAGCGGTCTGGTTTTCCCTGACGCAGTAAGGTATTCAACCCTACCTGCATGGGTAAACCATTAACGCAGCACATGCAGCCGCCGGGGATCTCTTTCAGCAATGCGCCGCTATCGGCGAGCAAAGCACCATCAATTCCGACTTCCCCAAATTCATTAACCAGTACCGCCCATTTTTCGTTGGGATCTTTATGGGCTAACAGATGAAGAATCGACGTGGTTTTCCCGCTGCCGAGAAAACCGGTGATGAGGTTGGTCCTGGTCACAACGGCTCCGCAATACTCTGGTAAGTTAACTGAGCGTTAATCCTGGCTAAAAAAGGCAGAAAAGAGAAGGGGAGAGCGGACGAAGGTGAGCTTCATCCGCTTTAACCGCAGAAATCGTTAAATTTTGAGGGTGTTTAATAGCGCCTGATGTGCGCCGAATTGTACGATTTGTTGCCAGGCTTGTTCGATGGCCTGCACAAAATGCGGGTTATCTGGCAGATCATCACCGAAAACTTCACGCAGGGAAAGCAGGGCGGTTACGCGTTGTTCACTGCTGCTGCCCGCAACAAGTTCGCGAATTTTATCGCTAAGCGGATCGCGAACATCAATGGCATTTCCGGCATCATCAACGCCGCTGACGTAACGCATCCAGCCTGCAACGCCTAATGCCAGCAACGACCAGTCCGTTTCGCGCCCCTGATGTATGCGAATACCTGCCAGCATGCGTTGCGGTAATTTCTGGCTGCCATCCATCGCGATTTGCCAGGTCTTATGTTTCAGCGCCGGATTAGCAAAACGTGCAATTAACTTATCCGCATATTGTGTTAAATCGACATCTTTAATTTGCAGTGTCGGCGCTTGCTCATCCAGCATTAATGTTCTGGCGGCATGGCGAAATGCGCGATCCTGCATGCAATCACTGATATGGGCGAATCCTGAGAGGTAACCCAGATAAGCGAGAAAAGAGTGGCTGCCATTAAGCATCCGCAGTTTCATCTCTTCCCATGGCAGGACATCATTCACCATTTGTACACCTGCGACTTCCCAGGCAGGACGCCCAGCGACGAAGTTATCTTCCACCACCCACTGGATAAACGGTTCGCAGCTAATCGCGCAGGGATCATTCACCCCCAGATGCTGGCTGATTTCCACCAGTGATTCGTCGGTTGCAGCCGGAACAATGCGGTCGACCATGGTTCCCGGAAAACTGACGTGCTCTTTTATCCACCCGGCGAGTTCTGGCGAACGTTTTTCTGCCATTCCCAGCACCGCGTTTTTCACCACATGACCATTGTCGGGAATATTGTCGCAGGAGAGCACGGTAAACGGTGTAAGGCCGCGCTCACGGCGGCGTTTCAGTGCTTCGACGAGAATACCCAGTGCGGAGTGAGGTTCTTCAGGGGTTTGTAGATCGTGAATAATCCGCGGATTACTGGTGTCGAGTGCACCGGTGGCCGGGTCAATACAATAGCCTTTTTCGGTAATCGTCAGGGAAACAATTGCCACCTGTGGCTCGCAAAATTTCTCAATAATTGCCGCTAAGGAATCCAGTTTTGCATTAAGGCATTCGTGAACGGCACCGACAATTATCACCTGATTGCCGTCCGCACCTTTCTCCAGCACGGTATATAAATGGTTCTGTGCGCGGAGCTGGCTCATCAGTTGATCACCGCTGAACAAGCTGATTTCACAGATCCCCCAGTCGCCGCCCTGGGCATTCAGCACACGATCGGTCAGTAATGCCTGATGTGCGCGGTGAAAGGCGCCAAAGCCAAAATGAACGATACGTGATTGCAACTGCTGGCGATCGTAGCGTGGAGCGTGTACATGATGTGGGAGCGTAACGGAGGCAATTGTATTCATAGGAGTCACGTCTTAGTAACGATTAATTAACAATGACAGTGTAAAGTTATATGACAGCAATTGAAATTGGTCTGGATTGTTAATGCGATGAAGTGTGAGGGCGATCAATCAACGAGTGAATATTGCGGGCGTAAGGTGTTCAGGAAGCGCAAAATAGAAGATTGGTATAATAAATTAAAAAAGGGACAGCCTGAGCTATCCCTTTTCTGCATGCGGCTGAAGTTAGTCAGCACGCCCCATATAACGGCGTTCTTCGATATGGATACGAATTTTTTCGCCTGGGCTTAAGTATTCTGGTACCTGAATCTCCAGACCAGTGCTCAATGTCGCCGGTTTGTTACGGGCGCTGGCAGATGCCCCTTTGATGCCTGGTGCAGTTTCAACGATTTCCAGATCAACGGTCTGCGGCAGCTCAAGCGCCAGCAGTTGACCGTCCCAGGTCAGCACCTGCATGTCCGGCATGCCGCCCTCTGGCATAAACAGCAACTCTTCTTCAATCTGATCTTTGGTGAAGGTATACGGGGTATAGTCTTCTTTATCCATAAAGACATATTCGTTGCCATCGACATAGGAGAAGTCAACGTAACGGCGGGTCAGCGTCACGGTGTCAACGATATCATCACCTTTGAAACGCTCTTCTACTTTCAGCCCGGTACGGACATCAGAAAAACGCATTTTGTACAGCGTAGCGGCACCGCGGGCAGTGGGCGACTGAATATCAATATCCTTAACCAGCAGCAGTTTGCCGTTGTAATTCAGTACCATACCTTTTTTAATTTCGTTCGCTCTTGGCATCGAAAAATTCCTGTAGCCGAAAATGTCAAAAATATCGCGACAAAGTACTCGCGACGGGCCTTTCGGGCAAGTGGTATTCGCACTTTTGCTGGTGCAAAAAAGGTGGTACTGTGCGCGCTCATCAATCCGGTGGTTAACCTTAAGAGAACAACGTATGGAATGCCAGATCGGAAGAGCACACGTCTGAACTCCAGTCACGGCTACATCTCGTATG
>ENA-OVGH01002122-OVGH01002122.1-human-gut-metagenome-genome-assembly--contig:-NODE-2122-length-11386-cov-3.663225_pt1 | contig 11386 bp, 10 predicted proteins | sample MGYA00237770_ERZ505419 | MGnify/ENA primary metagenome ERZ505419 (study PRJEB26158, sample SAMN06016353) | human gut metagenome | biome: human gut; feature: ankylosing spondylitis patient; material...
ATACCCTTAAAATGGCCACATACGATGACTCTGTCGTCTGTGTATCCGGTTCTACGGTAATATTGGCTTTCTCCACAACATACGAAATCGCCTGATTGACCACATACAGCTGACGAAGTGTTTTCTTTCCATCCTCTTTATTTCCACCACCATAATATTTATATACCGCATTTTCATCTGCCATCTGGCTGTTGCCTGAACTTACCAGATAATCTACAAATGACTTAAAATCATCATCACTGATTGTAATATTTTCTTTTTCCGCAATCCGTCCAAAGATAAATTCAATTTTGATCTGCTTGATCATCAGTTCTTTCCACTGTTTTTTCATATCATCCACGGTAGTATTGTTATTCTTTGCATACTGTTCCAGAGTCTGTGTATCATTGCAGTTGTCTGCTTCAAATTCATGCTGATATTCCTGCAGACGCGCATCCAGATACTCATCCGGAATTGTCACTTTACATTTATCCAGCAGATCATCTTCAACTGCGCTGATACTTGCCTGAGACTTGGAATTTGCGGCCTGCTTTTCGAGTACCTGCCGTACATATGCAACCAGATCCTTTTTCGTGGTGATCTTCTGCTCGGTAAATGCATCTGCTACCATGTCATCGGTCAGCGTGTCCATGGTAACCGGCTTATAAATTCCCTTGATTTTGAATTTAAACGTTGTTTTCTTTCCCGCCAGATCCGAAGACTGGTAATTCTCCGGGAATGTCACATCCGAACTTACTTCTTCCCCGACTTTTGCGCCGACAAGCCCATCACTGAATCCATCAATGTAATTTGTCTTCTGTGTGGCATCACAGTTGTTCGCCACATCAATCATTGTGTCTGTCGCAGAACCGCCATCAAATGCATCCCCGTCGAGATATCCGGTATAATCCACCTTGACATAATCATTCTTTTGAACCGTATCACGGTCTTTTACCTCAACTCCGGTGATTCCGTAATATGAAAGCAGTGACATCAGATTCTGCTCCACCTGATCATCTGTCACATCATAATTTCCGGAGATTGTAACATCAATCCCTTTATAATCTGCAAGTTTCGTCACAAGTTTTGACAGATCCAGCTTCATCTGTGCGCTGTGCGGTCCGTCAAACACTTCACTTGCCGTCTCCTGTGTTCCCTGCTGGGTACTTGCTTTTTTATCACTGTCTGTACCACATGCCCCCATGGATAATACCATCGTCATGCACAAAAAAAGTATAACCACTCTTTTCTTCATAATGTCCCAAATCCTTCTTTCTTTCCTTTTACAACTAATTAAACATACCATAAATCCATAGAAAATACAAACAGTAAACGTTGATTTTTACAGAAATCTTTGCTACAATAAATTTTAGTATATAGAGGAGGAAATCCACGATGAAACCAATAGGAATCGTATTATTAGTGATTGCCATTATTCTGGTAGCCGCTATGATTGTCCTGTACTTTCTCGGAAAGAAAGCACAGAAGAAAAAAGAAGAACAGGATGAGCAGATGAAAGCCGCTGCGCAGACAGTGACAATGCTGATCATCGACAAAAAACGAATGAAAATGAAAGATGCCGGCCTTCCTTCCCAGGTAATGGAGCAGGCAAACAAACTCATGCAGCGCGCCAAACTTCCAATCGTAAAAGCCAAAGTCGGACCAAGAGTCATGACACTGATCGCAGACGAGCAGATCTACGATGACATTCCGGTCAAGAAAGAAGTCAAGGCAACCGTCAGTGGTCTTTATATCACAGGCGTACGCGGACTCCGTGGACCGCTGGAAAAACCGGTCAAAAAGAAAAAAGGATTCCGTGCAAAGCTTCAGGAAAAGTACAATGAAGCCAATGCCCAGCTGAAAGAATCCAAATCCGGTTCCAGCAGGAAAAAGAAATAATGTGTTTACAGGAAAAACAGGAAAAGGCCTATCTTCCCCATCGGGAAGATAAGCCTTTTCTTTTCATGCAGATTCTATAACGTTGTTCCACAAATCATGATTCTTCCATCTGAAACAGCTGCACATTCTTTTCCAGAACCTCTGCAATATTTTTAAGGTTCTCTGCATTCTGGCTGATATCATTGATAACCGAACCAATTTCCATCATGGAAGCCGAAGTCTCCTGTGTGCTTGCCGCATTTTCCTCTGCGATTGCCGACAGGCTCTGTACCGTATCTACAATCTTATTTCTTGCATCCTCAATCTTTTGTGTCTGTTCTTCTATGGATACCATTCCATGGATGGACAAATTGACACCTTCATGCATTTGTTCAAAAACTTCTGCCGTCTTTTTCACTTTTTCGTTCTGCTCCTGCATGATTTCCTTCACATCTTCCATCGTATGTACTGCAGTTTCGGAATCTTTCAGCAGTTCACGGATAATATCCTCAATCCGCTTGGCAGATTCGTTGGACTGTTCTGCCAGCTTCTGGATCTGTGCTGCCACCACCGCAAAACCTTTTCCTGCCTCTCCTGCCCTGGCAGCCTCAATGGAAGCATTGAGTGACAGCAGATTGGTTTCATCTGCAATGGAAGCAATCAGCGATGTTGCATCCTTGATCTTTAAGGCAGAATCATTCGTTGTATTGGTCTGTTCATAAATCACATTGATGGACTCGGTTGCCCTCTCATTGATTTCTCCCAGTTCTTCCAGTGCCTTTTTGGCTATCTGTCCGGACGCATTCATCACATCTGCCGTCTCGTTCATGGATTTTACCTGGTTTGTAGAATCCTCAATCATCGTACCCATGGAAATAATGGACTCGGTTGCCCCCTGAGTCTCCTGTGCCTGACTGGTTGCACTGGTTGCGATCTCATTTACTGCGGTCTCCACATTATTTACGTTTCCTGCCGTCTTTACCGCGTTATTGTTTAACGTTTCCGATGCCTCAAACAGCTGTCCACCCTGCTGTCGTATCTTCTGTACAATTTCCGTCAGAGCCTCTTTCATCCGAAGCACGGCATTTGCAATGCTTCCGACTTCCCCACGATGTGCGGCACATTGTTCCAGTACCTGATCGTTTCGCAGATCCAGCTGTGCAATCCGGTTCACGGAATCTGTAATCTTTAATAACGGACGTGTAATCCGTGTTGCAAAAACAAACGCTGCCAAAGCCCCGATCAACAGCAACACACCGGAAATCAGGATTCCCCTTTGCTCCAGCATTAATGCCGGTGCAAGAAGATCTGCATCATCCGCTGTGACTACCAGGATAAATTGTTTTTTGCTGGTATAACATGCGGAAAATTTTTTCTCCCCCTGAAATACATACTGCACAGTCTCCGGTTTTGGGATACTTCCCCCCTGTATCTCGTTGAGAATCTTTTTGACAGCATCGTTTTCTACCGGCTGTCCGATTTTCTCAGCGGTAGGATGATACAGCATCGTTCCGTCAAATCCGACCAGATAGGCATAAGCTGTCTTGGCTCCTGCGACATCTAGCTGCTGTAAAATGTCCTGTGCAGCTTCCGGGTTATCTAAAAAATCAGCATTTACCTGCATGGCGCTTTCCACCTCCCGTCCATACGAAATGGAAAGATCCAGCAGATAGTTGGAATAGATACTGCGGATATTGCTTTTTACCCCAGGCATAATCATGAGTGTATACAATATTACAATCACTGCCGCCACAAGAATCACTACCGCAATAAACTGCGTTTTCATAGAATGCCAGAAAGAAATTTTCTGCTGCCTGTGTTCCGTATTCATAATGATTCCTCCTCTGTTATCATTTTTTGTATTTTACCACAAATCGGCATTTTTCACAATATTCCACAGTTTTTTCGTATATTTTCGTTTATTTTTTCCGTTTTAATTACCATTATCTGTTTATTTGACAAGTTTAAATGCCGGATTCTGTTTCGGATTTGCCAGAATCCGGATATGGCAGTCCGCCAGATGCTCATTGTTTATCTCCAGTGCATATTCAACCTCAACCGTAATCTCATTTTCTTTCTCCTGCACATCCACACGGTAGGCATCAATTCCCACCAGCAGGCTGCCGTATGGGGTATTATAATATGTAATATTTTTTTTATTTTTTTCAAAAATCATATGAACGTTGACAGCACCCTTTTTCGTCAGTTCCATATAATTATCACGCACTTTAATCATGTTCCTGGTCGATTCTTTCTGACCTTCCATGACCTCCTCGTACATAAAAAAATGCCTGCCGTTCCGAAAATAATAATCTCCCGGGGAGATCACTTCTATCGTGTCATTCTGTTCGTTTTCCCCGATCTGCAATCCCTTGATGGACAATAATACGTCTTTTGTCATAGCCAGTTCCTTCTTTTCCTTGATATCTTAACACACAATGGCGTGCTTCATTATCATAACCAGTTTAACGGAAATAATCAAGGAATTTCCACCGGATCTGCATTTTTCCAGAATCAAACACATCTGCATATTCTTCCTGCGTCAAAACTTCACGCAGCTCCTCGCCGGAAGATTCATCCACAACCTCATATACCGATCCCTGAAAACACATGTTCGGATACAGCACACACCACCAGTTATGTCCTTCTCCTTTTCCCAGTGTAATCTGCAATGCACGGTATTTACCTGCCGGAAACGTATAATCCCCATACGTTTTCACAGGGAAATCCACATTGGCAAGCCTTGCGCTGGCACCGTATGTATAGCCGTTTTTGTGCAGCGTTTTTTCCGCTGTTTCTATAATTTCGTCCATATGGTCCTGCACAATTTTTTCGGTTTGCGCCCGGTCTGTTACCTTTTTTAGTTTTTGCCCAAGCATATGCCCCACCGCATCCCGGACCTTTAGTTTCACATTCTGGTCGTCCTTGGCATCACTGTTTGCCAGTACATGAAACCGCAGTATTTTTTCTGCAATTGCCGGCTGCAGTGGGTCCACCCTTTCCTTTTCTGTTGCGTGCGCAGTTCCCGCAGCAAGAACCGTTAACATACATAAAATGATAAACATGATTTTTTTCTTTTTCATTTTCCCACACTCTCTTTCCTCTGATAGTAAGAGCATTTCCATTATTTTTTCTGTTTATACAAAAACCTGTCATCCTGTACGCGGTACATGGTTTTCCAGAAGATGATATGGTCTTCTGTTTCCAGATATGGCAGCATAATCTGCAGGATATGGTTTTCCTTCTCGTCCAGCAGCCTGCCAAGCTTAAACAGTTTTCCTGATCCCGCTGATTCCTGATTCTGCAGATACTGTTCCAGATAACTTCCCAGATCCTGTGGCAGATCTTCTTCTGTCTCAAACAATGCCAATGGATCTTCCGCCACACATACATACGTGTTTCTTGGGAAAAGTCCGGTTTGTTTCAGATAAGAAAGAACATCCGCATACCGTCCGGTATCCTCCATCAGATTTTCCCCGAAGACAAGCACTTTCATATGATTGCAGTCTGCCAGTTTTTCCAGCCGGCTATCATAGGTCTGCACACAGCTTTCCATCGTCTTTCCCGTGACAGGCGCGATATTCACACGCGCCTCTTCCAGATCCGTATTATCCTTCTGGCTCAGCTTGGGAAATCCATAACCAAAAGAAATCTGTCCATCCTTTTCGTCCACAACCGCCATCATTGGAAAACAGCGGTCTTCGAGTTCTGTGGCACTGCATCCGCATAGCAGCTGCTGCACAGACAATACCAGTGCAACATATTTTTTTATTTTACCCTTCATGCCGTTTTTTCCCCTTTCCCCACAAAAGTACAAACAATGGCAAGAACAAAAACAACGGGATTCCGATATACAGCAGATAATCCCGGAACCATTCCCCATGGCTGCTTTGGTGGAGCATTTCTGCCACCCCGAAAACGGCAGCCATCACCCCACAGAGATACCATTTTTTATGCGTATCTTTTTTCCGCAGTTTCTGTACCAGTTCCTGTGCATAAAACAAAAACACAGTCACAAGTGCAAACAGCGTAAAAAACCAGATGGCGATCATAAAGGCATCCAGCCGCTTCAAAAAACTTCCCCTCAGATGGATACTGCTCATCAGCGTAATTGCCGGATATTTCATGGTCGTTAGGGAACGGCTTCCAAAACTGCCCAGCAGGATCACATACAAAACTGCAAGAACACCTATGGCAAACCACATTGCCGCATGCACGGCATGCACCAGCTTCCCCCATTTTGCTTTCTGCACATAGGAGGGAAAAAATGCAAGCAGAAACAATGGCATCAGACAAAAAAAGACTGCCAGACTTCCTTTCATCACCGACCCGGTATCAGCCTGAAAAAAACCATACAGATATTCCATCTCCAGATCCCCCGCCGCAATCAAAAGCATTCCTGCAAGAAGTACAAACAAAACGACAAACAAAGTCTCATACACCCGTGCACGGCTTTCAATCCCGCCACACACGGCATATCCTGCCGTCAGCAATACCAGAATCAGAATCAGGGGAAACGACTCCCCTGCAATCAGCCCCTTTTGTATCACATCCGAAAAGATATATGCCCCGTATCCTGCCATACCGGTAAAATAGACCAGCAGTAACACCAGAAAAATTTTTTTCATCCATGCCGGCAGAATCCGTTCCATATAAGTGACCAGATCCGTTTCCATCTTTTTTAAAACATATGCAAGATACCACAGATACAGGCTTCCCATAATGCCGCCCAGCACAATGGATGCCAGACCGTCATTTCCCGCAAATGCCGCCAGCTGTGAGGGCAGAATCAGCGTACTTTCCCCTACAAAATCGAACACAAACAGCCGGAACACCTGCCGCGTTGATATCCGGTTATTATTTGAAAACATATCGTTCCTCCGTTACCGTTTACTCAGCCTATTTTTTCCGCAGACGTATCCGCTCCCCGCGTTTTGCATAAATGGGTCTTCGCACCATTTTTTTCAGTGGTGCACGCCAGATACTGTCGCGTTCATCATGATAATCATTGACATCTGCCCCCACAAACGGCATGAGATACGGAATCCCAAAGCTTTCCAGCCGCGACAGATGGATGAACACCGTAAGCAGTGCAATCAAAAATCCGAAAAATCCAAGCCATGCGGACAGGACAATCACATAAAATTTCAATATCCGGAATGAAAAAGCAAATTCTTCATTCGGAATGGAAAAGGAACAAAGCGCGGTAAACGCAACCACAATCACCACAATCGGACTGACAAGGTTGGCATCCACAGCTGCCTGCCCGATAATCAGACCTCCGACAATTCCGATCGTATTTCCCATTGCCCCAGGCAGCCGGACCCCCGCCTCCCGCAACAGTTCAAAAGAAATCTCCATGAGAATGACCTCCAGTGCCGCCGGAAAAGGCACACCGATCCGTGCCTCCCAGAAGGATAACAAAAGCGGTGTCGGCAGAATCTGTGTGTGAAAATTTGTCACCGCCAGATACAGTCCGGGGAGTGTCATGGCAAAAAAAGCTGCCATGTAACGCAAGATCCGTGCAAACGTTGCCACACCAAACCGATTATAATAGTCATCACTCGTCTTCAGAAAAGAATTCAGGTCTGTCGGCAAAATGAGAGCGACCGGAGAATTGTCGCATAACAATACGATTCTCCCCTCCAGCACTGCAAGTGCTGCCCGGTCCGGCCTCTGCGTCGTCTGAAACTGTGGAAACGGTGAATACCATTTCTTTTCCGCCAGCTGCTCTAAGATTCCGCTGTCCATGACCCCGTCAATCTCATATTCTGTAATTTTTTCCCGGATTTTTTCCAGCACGGATGTATATTTCAGATCTGCCATATACACCAGGTCAATTGCCGTATGCGAACGCACCCCCTCCTGTACTTCTTCTACTCTGACCCGTGTCGATCGCACACGCTTACGGATAAGTGCCGTATTCGTTTTGATGGAATCGGTAAACCCCTCCTTCGAACCACGGATCACCTTTTCCGAATCCGGTTCCTGCACCCCCATGCCGGGATATCCTTTGTCGGCAATCTTTAATGCATGTCCGTATCCATCCACAAAAAGGATGGCATCCCCCGTGAGCATCCCCTGTGCTGCATCCTCTATGGTATCGTACGGTGTCACATCTGAAATCCCCATCGCATTCTCATTGAGTACCTGATTTAAGTCTCTGTCCGGCAGCTCCGATAATGCCGCCAGCAGTCTCCCCAAAGCCGTCGTTTCCAGCAGCATATTGCTGACTGCCACCTCAATATATGCCAGAAAACAGCGTCTTTTTTTTCCTTTTCCCAGACGCATTTCCTTCATTTTAATATCTGCACTGTCTGCAAACAGCTGTTGAAACTGTTTTATATTCTGCTCAATATCGGTCGAAATTTTTGTATGCTCCATTTTTACATTCCTATCTCTTTTCATCCCATAAAGTGCCTGTATACCTAAAAAAGGACAGACACCAAAAGGTATCTGTCCTTACTATTTCCATCTGTTACATAAACTATTCATTTTCTGCTTCATCCTGACACTGGATTACACTTTTTACTGCCACTGCCTGGTTTTTTACATGCTTGTGCATGGCAAGCGTTGCCGCTTCTTTATCCCTGTTTTTCAAGCCCTCCGCAATCGCATTATGTTCTGCGATCAATACCGGATAATTGTCCGGATTTTTGATATATTCCACACGGTATCGGTAGATCTGCTCCCGCAGATTGTTCAATAACGTCACGAGTTTCGGATTTCCCGTTGATTCAAAAATAACATCGTGGAATTTTACATCCATCTCGGCAATCATTTTCACATCTCCGGTCTTTGTACTGTTTTCAAACTGATCTTTGACTTCTAAAAGTTTTTGCAGCTCTTTCTCCGAAATCTTATCACATGCAATCTTTACGGCAAGTTCATCCAGCGCCTCCCGGATTTCCAGAACATCTTCCATATCTTTGAGTGTCATCTTTGCAACCTCTGCCCCTTTGCGTGGCATGGTTACAGCAAGTCCCTCCTGCTCGAGCATACGGATGGCTTCACGGATCGGTGTACGGCTCACCCCAAGCTTTGCTGCCAGCTGTAACTCCATAAGCCGCTCTCCCGGTTTGAGATCTCCTTTTAAAATTGCCTCTCTTAACGTATTAAATACAACATCTCTCAGTGGCAGATATGCGTCCATATTGAGCGTCAGATCATCTGTCATGTTATCGTCTCCATTTCTGTTTGTGTGAATTATTACTTTCTCCTGTTGTTGTAGATCGTGGTCAGATATACCTGTTTTGCAAGACCGGAGCGTTTCATTTCCCGCAGCGCACGCTTTGCCGTTTCTCCATCTTCAAAAAGACCGAATACGGTAGGACCGCTTCCGCTCATCATGGAAGCTTTGGCACCCGAACGCATCATCTGCTGTTTGATCTCTGCAATTACCGGATAGTTTGGTATCGTAACCGATTCCAGTACATTTCCCATATGTGCACAGACACCGTCAAAATCTTTCTCCCGGATATCTTTCATCAGTGCATCAATATCCGGATGGTTCGTCTGTTCATCCAGCTTCAGGTTCTGATATACAAATTTGGTCGATACAGAAATGGATGGTTTTGCAATCAGCACCGGACATTTGATCATCGGCGGAAGCTGCGTCAATTTTTCCCCGATTCCTTCTGCTAGTGCCGTTCCACGCATAAGACAGTAAGGAACATCTGCCCCGATCTGTACCCCTCTCTTCATCAGTTCCCTGCGGGACAATCCCAGATCATACAACTGATTCATCGCATACAGCATGGCGGCAGCATCCGTGCTTCCTCCTGCCATCCCCGCCGCTACCGGAATTCTCTTTGTCAGTTTTACGGAAATTCCATCTGTAAGCGCAAACTCTTCCTGTAACAGCCGTGCAGCTTTATAGACCAGATTATTTTCATTTACCGGCAAAAAAGAGAGGTTGGAAACAATCTGTATCTCCGGCTCCCGGATCTTTTGAATCTCCAGAAGATCGTACAGATGAATGGTCTGCATGATCATGCGCACTTCATGATATCCATCTTCCCTGCGCCGGACCACATCCAGTCCCAGATTTATTTTTGCAAGTGCTTTGAGTGTTATTTCATCCATTTGTATTTCCTCAGTATTTTGTATACACCGATTGTACTACAAAAAATACAATCGGTCAAATTCTATTCTCCCTGTTATTCTTTCCACTTTCTTCCGAAAAAATAAGTCACAAAATAGATCACAGATGCGATAATTACAATCATTGGGCCGGTTGCAACGTTCGTGTAATAAGACAAAATCAGTCCCATGACACCCGAGAAAACGGAAAAAATTATCGAAAAGACATGGTATTCCCGCATGTTTACCGACAGATTTCTGCTCGATGCCGCCGGAAGGATCAGCAATGCATTGATGATCAGAATACCTACCCACTTGATGGAAAGCATGACAATCAGTGCTACAAGTACCGCAAAAACATAATCCATCAGTTGTACCGGAATCCGCTTGCTCTTTGCCAGTGCCCGGTGAATACAGATGGCATTCAGCCAGTTAAAACAGGTGATCCAGAACAAAATCGTAACGATAAAAATAATAACAAGATACCCGATTTCCTTTTTGGTAATGCTCAGAACATCCCCGACTAAAAGACTCGAATATTTACTGAAATTTCCGCCTTTTGACAGGATTGCCAGACCAATCGCAACCGAACAGGAGGAAAAAACCGAAATAATCGTATCGGTTGATACGGTACTTCTGCTTCCGATTTTGTTTAACAGCAGCGCGAATACAACTGCAAAAATCACCATGGAAATATTCGTATCCGGAATTCCGCATACCACTCCTACAGCAATTCCCGTCAGTGCGGAATGCCCCAGGGCATCCGAAAAATATGCCATTTTTTTATTGACAATCATGGTTCCCATCAGCCCAAACAGTGGTGTAATGATCAGTATTGCGGCCAATGCCATCTTCATAAAACCATAATCCATCCAGGAGGTCCAATCAATCATTTGTCTCATCCTCCTTTATCCATGTTTCTTCTTTTCCCGCAGAAAAAATCCGTTCAAATTCGGAACTTTCGTATACTTCTTTTACCGTTCCCTGCCTGAGGACCGTCTTGTCCAGAAGCACTACATGATCCGCATATCTTGCCACGTAATCCAGATCATGTGAGATCAGAATAATCGCAAGGTCATAATGTTTTTTCAGATAATCCATCGTTTTAAAAAAAAGTTCCATGCCATTCTGGTCAATTCCGGATACCGGCTCATCCAAAAGCAGCAGATTCGGCTCATCCATCACCGCCAGTGCAAGAAGCACTCTCTGCAACTGTCCTCCGGACAGATTACAAACCTGTTTGTCGATCAGTTCTTCTGCCTCAAAAATGCGCAGATGCGCGCATTTCTCGGCCAATTTGGGCACGATGGCGATGTCGTCGGTATCGCGCACGCCCAGCAGGATGACAAGCCCGGGGCCGATGGGCCGGGGCTCTCCGCCGTTGACGGCCACGCTGGCACGGGTCACGCGCTGAATGACTGCTCGCATAAATAATAACTCCTTATAT
>ENA-OVGH01002128-OVGH01002128.1-human-gut-metagenome-genome-assembly--contig:-NODE-2128-length-11343-cov-3.219791_pt1 | contig 11343 bp, 13 predicted proteins | sample MGYA00237770_ERZ505419 | MGnify/ENA primary metagenome ERZ505419 (study PRJEB26158, sample SAMN06016353) | human gut metagenome | biome: human gut; feature: ankylosing spondylitis patient; material...
CGATGGGCTTTTTTTATTCCGCTCAGGTGCGGCATGATCTTCGCAGAAAATAGGTCTCACGGTGAGACGTATTTTTTGATATAAAAATTCAATTTTGGAGGTACACACATGGCAGAAGAAAAAGCACGCGACCCGACGAAACCGGAAGTCAGGCCGGTCAATATCCCACTTTCCAAAATCCACGATCTGCCCGGCAGCGTATTCGCACCGCCGAGTCCGAAAAGTCTGGAAGCGTTGACGAGCAGCATCGTCCTAAAAGGCGTACAGGAGCCGGTTATCCTGCGGCAGCGCGAGGATGGCGAGTTTCAGATCGTTTCCGGCAACCGCCGCCGCAAAGCCAGTGAGCTTGCGAAGAAAACAGAGATTCCCGCGTTCATCTATGATATGACGGAAAAAGAGGCGCGGGATTTCCGTTTGCGCGGCAATGCGAAAGGCGCACCGCCCGGAAAGCTGCTGCCCGAAAGTGAGATCGGCAAGAAACGTGAAGCACCCGCAAAAACGTCGGACAAGGCTGCGGAAAATAAGACACCGGTTACGCAGCCAAAGCCGTCTGAAAAGGCCGCTGCGGTAAAGCCAGCACCAGCGCCAGAACCGAAAAAGTCAGAGGAAAAGAAGCGGCCCCTGCGGAAAAATCTGACGTAGACAGCAAAGTATCAGTTACGCCGCTGAAGCCGCCGGAAAAGAACGCTGAGCTGAAACCCGCACCGGAGCAGAAAAAGCCGGAGGACACGCCGAAAACGGCTGCACCTACGGAAAAGATTGATGCAGACGGAAAGAAACCGGACGTGCCGCTGAAACCGCCGAAAAAGGCCACTGTGGAGAAACCCGCACCCACACCGGCACTGAAGCAACCGGAAGAAAAGCCGAAAGCAGTTACGCCTGCGGAAAAGACCGGCACAGACGGCAACGCACCGATCGCACCGCCAAAGTCGCCCGAAAAGGTCGCAGAGGTCAAACCTGCCCCGGCAGTCATGCCTGGTCCTGCTGCCCTTGGTCCGACTGGAACGAAAATCACAAAGATTTTTGAGGATCGGCTGCTGCCCCCGGATGAAAAAGCCATGAAAGATTTGCCAATCCCCAGTGATGGTGAATCGTATTTCATCACGCTGCATCCAAGCTATTTGGAAAAATCGGAGCTGAATACCGTCTCTGTTGATGTGTCCAGCGACGATTACATGGAGCTGAAAAAGTCCATCGAGCTGAACGGTGTGAAAGAACCGGTTCTGACCAGAATCAATCCCAAGGGCGGCTTGGAAATCCTTTCAGGCCAGCGGCGGCACATGATCGCGCGGGAGTTCAACTATCCTGTTCCGGCCATCATTCAGAAAATTGACGACAATGACGCGATGATCCTTGTCGCGGACAGCAATCTGCATCGGCCGCATATTTCCACATACGATCTTTCGCGGACGCTGCGCAATAAAATGACCGCGATGAAACGCAAGGCAGGACGGAAGAAACGCGGCGTACCGGGTGCGGACGAGCTGCAAAGTGACGCAATGCTGGCAAAGGAAATGGGCATCAGCACCAGCAGACTGAACCGAATTATCCGCCTTTCCGAAGCAACCAAAGCTGTCTGCGATGCAGTGGATGATAACTCGCTGGAATTGTCGATTGCATCAGATTTGTCATTCCTGTCTCCAGAACATCAAAATGCAGTCATTGATCTGGTTGGCCTGAACCTGAAACCAACGGTCAAACGTGTGCAGCGTTTAAGAGACGCAGAGAAACGCGGAAATCTGGACGATAAGACGATGCGGGCGATTCTGGAGGACAAAGATATTCAGCCGGTCAAGCCACCTGAGCCGCCGAAGCCCGCGCCGACGCAGCCAGACCCACCGTTTCCGGTTGCGTCAATGGTGACACCCAACGTGTCGCCAGCACCGGCACCGGCCACGGGCATATCGCCTGTCACGCTGGCACCGCCGGATATGACGCCGGTCATGCCGGGGCCGCCGAAACAGGAAAGCATCCCGCAGCCGCCTGCAGCGCAGGCGGCAGAGAAGCCGGAGATCGCACCGGAGCCAGTCAGTAACGTTATTCCAATCTCCGCAGAGAGCAAGCAGCCGGGCGGATCCAAAACAGATGAAGAACCGATTGCACACAACAGTCAGCGTGACAGTATGTACTCAACCAAGGTCGTATTGGGCGGCGACCGGCTGCGCAAGTATTTTCCGGATGTCAGCATGACGCCAGACGAAATTGTGGATAGTATCTATTCTGCGCTGGAAGAACGCCGTCAACGCGAAGCACGGATGAAGCAGAAAACGGAAATCCTGCATCCGGGCAAGCCTGCCCCTACACGCTAGTATGCACCACCGAAAGCTATTGCACCGTCTGGTGGTGCCGCCCTGACAATCTAAATTTATGGAGGTTCACATGAACTATCATCCCAAACACAAATCCAACTCACGCACCGCCGTCTGGATCGGTGCAGGCGTTCTCGCCGCCGTCGCCATCGGTGCGATCATTTTCATCACCATCACGCTCCGCACCCCTATGACAAAGGAAGAAGCCCGCGCCAAAGCTGGAATCGTTTATGATTCTTCTGCCACTGAGGGCGGTTGGGATAACCTTTCGCCGGAGGAGATCGAAGCACGTCTGAACGAAAAAGTAGCCGAGGGCATGATCAACATTTCCATGAACACCGCGCCGTACTTTGAAAACGGCGCATCCGAGGGCAATGTCATGATCGTGAATGAAGCTATCAACAATTACCCCCAGCAGGTCGAGTTCATCCGCAACGATACCGGCGAACAGATCTACCAGAGCAAAGCGATCCCCGTGGGCAGCAAGATCGAACGTGCTGCCCTTGATGTGGCGCTTCCGGCTGGCACGTATGAATGCACAGCCATGTTCCATAATCTTGACCCGATCAGTGGCGAAATCATCGGCACGGCCGGGGCCATTATCAGCATCACAATTCAACATTGATTTCAATTTATAAAGGAGTAATTACAATGAAAAACACTAAGAAAATCGTATCCCTCGTCCTCGCCATCTGCATGCTCGCGTCCCTCGCCATTTCCGCTTCTGCTGCCAACACCGTTGACGCTTCGGGCGGCACCGGCACTTCTTCCGTCACCCTGTCCAGTACCGCTGACGGCTCCATCGGCGGTGATCCCGCGGCCACCAAAATGAGCGTTACCGTGCCCACCGTGCTGCCCATCGCTGTCGGCACTGACGGCACCGTTTCCACCGCGACCGATGCAAAGATCATCAACAACTCGTTCGGTGCGGTAAAAGTTGCAAACATCTCTATTGAGGCCGCGCAGGGCTGGTCGCTGGCTGCGTTCGGCGACAAGGCATCTCTGGCACATGAGAAAGTAAATTCCAACAAGTTCGGTTTCCAGCTTGCCATCGGCGGCGGTGCTGCAGCAGCAACAGACGGCAAGAACGCCAGCAAGCAGACGCTTCTGGATACTGCCGTTGAAGGCTGCTACATGAGCGGTGTGGGCGACACCAGCGCCAACACGGTCGCAATTGCCTATGACGCTATCGTCACGCCGGTTTCCGAGGCCGTCACGAACACCGCTATCGCCAGCGTTTTGTTCATTATCGCATGGGACGCAGTACAGTAATTATCGCACATGACAATATGGGGAAGGCATTTGCCTTCCCCACCGTCTTTTGAAGGAGGTATTCAAGTGAAGAAAAAACGAATCCTCGCAATGATTCTCGCCGTCGCATCCTGCTTATCGTTGGCAGTTGGTGCATCGGCAGCAGGAACGACTACCCGCAAAGCCACGGATTTTAAGGACTTTGATAAATCCGCATGGTATGCCGAAGCTGTCTCTGCTGCCGTGGATAACGGCCTGCTTTATGGCAAGAGCGCGACCATCATCGACCCCAACGGCGACATGGCCCGTGCGGAAATGGCGGCGATCATCAACCGCTCGTTCGGATGCTATAAAACCGCTGATATTTCGCAGTACAAGGACGTTTCCAAGAGCAAGTGGTATTACAAAGATGTGGCGCTCGCCGTGCAGATGGGTACTTATAACGGGCGCAGTTCTTCTGCAATGGCCCCAGACTCGCCCATCACGCGGCAGGAAGCAATGACCGTTGTGGCCCGTGCGCTGGAACTGGACTACGATTCGTATTCCAAAACGGATTTGTCCGCGTTCTCCGACCGAAGCGAGATTTCCAACTGGGCGATGCCTTATGTGCGGACTATATTCACGGCCGCGGCAAAGTCCTTGCTCCGCTGGACAATATCACACGCGCGGAATTTGCGCAGATTTTCCATAACATCATCGGCACATACATCACCGCAAAAGGCAGCTACGACAAGGACATCAAGGGCAGCGTATTGGTTCGCACTGCTGACGTTGAATTGAAAGACCTGACCGTGGATGGTGATCTTATCATCGGATGCGGTGCAGCGGATGGAAAAATCGTGTTGGACAACGTGAACGTCACTGGGCGGCTGCTCGTGTGGGGCGGCGGCACAAAAGCGGTCTACTGCAATAACGGCACAAATATGCCTGCTGTTGTCGTAGCCCGTGTAGACGATGCGGTCAAAGTCATTTATGACAGAGACTCCACCCTCGCCGTGATTGACACAATCAAGGTTCGTATCACAGAGCGCGCGAAGCAGCACAAGGAAACGGAAGTCATTTTTTACGATGTCAGCGGTCTCCGCGAAGCACAGAAACAGCTCAATGCCATCGTTGCGGACAATCAGATTGATATTACTGCTCCTGCTCATTTATATGCTCTGGTCGGAGAATCCAGTGTGAAAGCCGAGTTTGTCAATAATAGCAAGAACGACACCTACAAGGTGGAAATTCGCAGGAACAAGGACAACGCCTTGATTGCAGAAGCCTTTGAGCTTGCCGCAGGCAAGAGCATTTCGACGCTCACGCTGCTGGAAGCGCCGGAGTTTGGCAATGTGGATTGCACGGTCACGATCACAGCATTCCGCGACGGCAAGCAGATCGGCACGCTGAACACAGAGCTGACCTTGCACACGGCGTACCTCTGGCCCAAGGAGGTGCAGTAACATGGTGAAAAGCTATCAGAAAGCGGCGGCGCTGCTTCTGGCGCTGGCGCTCATTTTCGCGCTTCCTGTACCTGCATCGGCGGCGGAAACAACCGAGGCCCGTGTGCCGGTGACGCTCACCGTGGTCAATGTGGCTGCTCCGATCTCTTGCACCGTTCCAGCTTGTTTGCCGGTTTCACTGGTAGACGGCTATGTTGTGGCAGCCAATAATGCAGCAATCACCAATACTGCCAAAACAGGCAGTATCAAGGTGACGAAAGTGGATGTTCAGGCTGGCACGTTTGAGATCGGCAACTATGATGATTTCAGCGCAGGCAAAAACAGCATTGCGCTGTCTATCAACGGCTGCTCGACCAAGAGCGCGGGCGCTTTGACACTGGCAGAAAACGCATTTCCTGCAATTCCCGCGGAGAAATCGCTTGCCATCCGCTATAAAGCCAAGGTTTCCGCGAGTGAATCCGTCACGAACATCAACGCGGCGACCGTGATCTTCACGATTGCCGCCGTCATGGGGGGTTAAGCTATGAAATTCAGAAAAATCACAGCACTTCTGCTTGTCCTCTGTATGCTGCTGTCTTTGAGCATTTCAGTGTTTGCCGCCGAAGCAGATGAACACACGATCTATGACAGCGCACCTGACGAAGAAATTGCAACACAGTCTGAGTCAGCTTCCTCCGGCACGATCCCCGGCAGCAAGATCAAGTGGGAGCTGAACGAACACAACTGGCTGACGATCTCCGGCTCCGGTGACTGTGAACCGTTCACAAGCAAGGATGACCAGCCGTGGGCGGCTGTCCGGGATCAGATCACGCAGGTCTGGTTTGATGATATGGACGCATTGCGTATCGCTGACCTTGCGTACTGGTTTGAAGACTGTGTCAATCTGACCACAGCCGAAATCCCCAGCACCACGCCGACGATTGGCAAACACGCCTTTTACAACTGCCCGAAGCTATCCACGCTCACGATCTATTACGGAGAGGACATTCTGGAATCCATCGGTGAAGAAGCCTTCTGGCGGGAAAACGACAGCGGCGATACACTCTATATCGGCTATATCATCGGGTATCCCAAATCGTCGGTGCCGTTCTACGATTATGATTGGGTCGGCTCCAATCGGAACAACAAATACTTCTACGATTTGTACGGCGTATATTCCGATACCCCCGCAGCCGTTGGCATCATGAGTGCGCCGGGCATTTCCGTCACCTCGACTGGCTCGATTATCGGCAACTGCCCGGCGTGTGGGAAGTATTCATTCCAAGGAACATACGTCGAAGTCGCACATTCCTCGCGTGGACATGCCAACTATAATGAATGCAATAGCTGCCATTACGTTCAATATTTAGGAACATACACTACCAAGAGCCACGGATCCGGTGCTTATGGGTCGGGCACCTGCCCGGATTGCGGCAGTCATACATGGGTGCTGCAAAGTCAGCAGGCGGCTACCTGTACCAGCAACGGCTACCGTTCGTACTCCTGCGCCTGCGGTCAGACCAAGAGCGAAACGATCTATGCAAGCGGTCATAGCTATAGCTATGGCTCGTGGGAGCAGTATTCGTCCAGTCAGCACCGGCGCGAAGCCTATTGCCGGAACTGCGGCGATTCGGATTACGAATACGCCAGTCATAGCATGAGCTACGGAAGCTGGAACAATTACAGCAGCAGTCAGCACAGCCGCACAGCAACGTGCCGCACCTGCGGATATTCCACAACGGACTACGGCAATCACAGCTATTCCACCGGTTCTTGGAGCAAGTATTCTGACACCCAACATCGCCGTACAAAGACCTGTTCCGGCTGCGGCGCATCGACCTATGACTACGCCAATCACAGCTATTCCTATGGTTCGTGGGTGTCGGACAGCGAAACGCAGCATAAGCGCACCAAGACGTGCTCGGCCTGCGGCGATTCTGGCTATGAATACGCTGACCACACCGACGCGAACGGTGACGGCAAGTGCGACGATTGCGGTGCAACTGTCAGCCTGACGATCAAGTGGGACGCCGGAACGAACGGCGGCACCATTGATGGCAAGGCCAGCATCACCACGACAGGCAAGCCGAATGCGACGGCAACCGCCCCGACGAGCACGCCGGTCAAGGCCGGTCATGCGTTCAAGGGCTGGTACACCTCCGCTTCTGGTGGCAGTCTGTACAATACCGTGACCATCACGGCAGCCAAGACCTTCTACGCGCAGTTTACCGCCAACAGCTATACGCTGACGTGGGATCTTGGCAATGGCACGACAGAGGAAACGAAGCAGACCTATGGGGAAAAGCTGACGTTGCCGACTGAGCCGACGCGCAAGAATGCCGAGTTCCTCGGCTGGTTCACGGAAGCGAACGGCGGCACACAGGTCGATGCCAACACCATCTACAAGACAGATGGTGACAGCACCTACTATGCGCATTGGGAGATCACAGAGGTTTTCTCGGTCACGGTTCCTGTTACACTGCCGCTCATCGTAGACGAAGGTGGAGAAGTTCATGTTGGCGCAGCGGAGATCATCAATGCGTCTACCGGTGATGTCATCGTGTCCAGTGTTTCAATTTCTACCAAGAATGGCTGGCAGCTCGTTCCCTACACGACCGATATGGCGCACGCGAAAGTCGATGCGAAACAGCTTGGTTTCAAGATCAACGATTCTGTGACGACGAAAACCGGTGATGCAGAAACGTTCTCGCTGACCTCGCCGTGGACGATTGCAGAGAACGGAAAACTGCCGCTCACCTATGATGCCGTCGTGTCGGCAGTCTCGCAGCCCGTTACCGAGCAGGATGTCCTGTCTGTCGTATTCGTGCTGGAATGGAAGGGAGAATAATTTATGATGAAAATTCTGAAGCGCGGGAAGCTGCTTGTTTTCTGTGCGCTTCTTTGTCTGCTGCTGGCAACGGTCGCTTCGGCGGCCGGCAGCGGCGATGTGGCATCCGCTGTTGAAAGCACCTGGACCACAGCGTCCACACAGATCAAAACAGTTGTGGATAATGTGGTTTTTCCCGTGATTGATATGGTTTTAGCCATTGCTTTCTTCGTAAAGTTGGGCACCGCATACTTTGACTATCGAAAGAGTGGGCAGTTCGAGTGGACGGCGCCCGCCATTCTCTTTGCTTGTTTGGTCTTTACGCTGACCGCACCGACCTACATCTGGGGCATCGTCGGTTTGTAAGGCCGAAACGACTTGCGTTCGCAGCAGATTACGGGTATAATACAGACAGAAACATGCGAAGGGAGATGACGAAACATGGGCGTACAGGAAACAGAAAAGCTGAAACAGATTTGCAACGTGATCCATCAGACTGTGGACACGGAAAAAATCTATCTCTTTGGGTCTTATGCCTACGGTGTGCCGACACAGAACAGTGATTTTGACCTCTGCGTAATCATCCCAGACAATGAGCTCCGCCCGGCCGACGCGATCAAGAAGATACGCCGCGCCTTATATCCGGTACAGGATATGCCGCTGGATATCATCGTCTATCGCAGCGAGGACTTTACCAACCGGCAGCAGACAGCGTCTCTGGAACGCAAGATCTCGCGGGAAGGGGTGCTGCTGTATGCATAAGGAATGGTTGGAATTTGCGGCAATGGACTTGGACTCCGCGCAATTCCTGCTTGGGATGCGGCCGGTTCCGGTGGAGATCATCTGCTATCATTGCGAACAGGCGGCAGAAAAGCTCTTGAAAGCCGTATTGGTTGCAGCAGATGTGGAACCGCCCAAGACGCACGACCTGATCCAGCTCTGTAAGAAATGCACGGAGCTGGACAAGGAATATGAAACTCTGGCAGATGCCTGCATTGAACTCTCGCCGTATGGTGTGCAGGTTCGGTATCCATCCAATCTGGATCTGAACGAGGACGATATGCAGTGCGCATTGAATATGTGCCGCCGCATTGACGCGGCTGTGCGCGAAAAGCTGACAGAGAAAGAAGAACAATAAAAACGCAGAACCAAGCCGCCGCACTGTTTTGTGCGGCGGCTTTTTGCGTTTATCGGAGGTGATGAACGATTTTTATCTGGGACTTTGTAGCCGACACGATTTTGGAGCAGATTATGGACTGGGTCTACAAGCAGATCATCGGCTTCCTTGCAAACTTCTTTGCAGAGATGGGCAACATGGGAGCCGAGATGTTTGAAATGAGCTGGGTGCAGAGCATCGTCCTGTTTTTCTCGTATCTGGCTTGGATTTTATATGCGGTCGGCTTCGTGGTTGCCTGCGCGGAATGCGGATTGGAGTATTCGTCCGGAAGAGCTGATGTGAAAGGAACCGCCATGAATCTCATTAAGGGATTCATGGCGGTCAGTCTTTTTACGGTTGTACCGATCAGGCTTTATGAGCTTTGCGTGTCCTTGCAGGCGAATTTTGGATATGCCATCAGCGGTGCGGGCGAGAGCTTCGGCACGGTCGCCGGAAATATCATTGACGAGCTGACCGTTGAAAACTTCGTAGATTTTGCTACGACGCACGTCGACGGCTTCGGTTCGGTCACAAGCCCGATCATGGTGCTGTTTTGCATCATCCTCATGGCGTATGCGGTCATCAAGGTATTCTTTGCAAACTTGAAGCGCGGCGGCATCCTGCTCATCCAGATTGCAGTCGGCAGTCTGTATATGTTTTCTGTGCCGCGCGGGTATCTGGACGGGTTCTATCAGTGGTGCAAGCAGGTCGTGGGGCTTTGCCTCACGGCCTTTTTGCAGGCCACGATTTTAATTGCGGGTTTGTCATTGTTCAATGAACACGCCCTGCTCGGCTTGGGGCTGATGCTCTCCGCAGGAGAAATTCCGCGCATCGCGGGTGCGTTTGGCTTGGACACTTCAACCAGAGCGAACCTATCGAGCGCAGTTTATACCGCACAAACGGCGATCAATATCACAAAAACCGTCGCAAAGGCGGCTGCGGCATGAGTGAACTTACAATGGGCAGCCTGTTCGACGGCATCGGCGGCTTTCCGCTGGCTGCGGTGCGAAACGGGATCACATCCGTGTGGGCTTCGGAGATCGAGCCGTTCCCCATCGAAGTCACAAAAACACACTTCCCCAACATGGTTCATGTCGGAGATATTACAAAGCTCAATGGCGCGGACCTGCCGCCCGTGGACATCATCTGCGGGGGCAGTCCGTGTCAGGACCTCTCGATCGCGAGCTGCACCCGTGCCGGTTTACAGGGCGCACGCTCCGGCCTTTTCATGGAGCAGATCCGGCTGACAAAGGAGATGAGAGATGCAGACATACTTCGAGGGCGAACAGGTCAGTCTGTTCGCCCCAGATACTTTTGCTGGGAGAATGTTCCAGGCTGCTTCAGCTCAGGCTCGCCGCACGGGGAGGATTTCCGGATTGTCCTGGAGTCAATTGCTCGATTACATTGCCCCACCGTATCAATTCCTCGACCTTACCCCTGGGGCTGGAAACCTGCTGGGGCAATTCGAATGGGAGATGCGTTCAGCCTTGCATGGAGGGGCTTTTTTGCGGAATACTGGACCCTCGCCCAGAGACGCCACAGAATCCTGCTTGTCGCAGATCTTGGAGGATCATCCGCCGAAAAATATTATTTGACTACTGCGGCTTGTCTGGGGATCTTGCGTCGGGCGAAGGAACGTGGCAAGCCGTTGCCGAAAGCGTTAGACACTGCTTTACGGATACAAGCTGGCTTGATTGGCTTGCCGGAAGGCAGAGAGAAAACGGTGCCGTTTGATGATTCTGCCGTCCTTGCACAGCCGGGAATGAAGCAGCAGACATTTGCCGCGTCTTTTTCCGCTGGCGCCAGCGCAACGGCTGGAACCATCGGCTACGCAGAGGAAGTCGCCCCAACACTCAAGGGTAGTCCAAGCGGCAACTGTATGCCGTCTGTTATGTGCCTGCACGATCAGGGCGGGCAACGGATGGACGTGTGCAAGAATATGACCGGCACACTTCGCGCCAGCGAAAAGGGGCATCAGCCCTTGGTATATGAGAATCATGGTGTTGATGCCCGTATCCGGGAGTCCGGCGAAGTCAGTCCAACGGTCACAGCACGCTATGGTACAGGCGGCGGCAACACACCGCTGGTGCAGGAGCCAAACGAGGTTTACTGCATTGTCGGCAACGTCATCGACCGCCAGCCGGAAAACGGCGGGAACGGCTGCGGGTATCAGGAAAATCTTGCATACACGATTACAACTTGTGACCGGTTATCTGGATATCCAGATAAGCGATCTAATCCCGAGGATTGAGTTATCCCGAGGGAGCCGGTCACCATACTGCTCTTTGCTTGAGGTAGGGCGTTTTTTCTGGGCATTACATTATCAAACCTCCGAATAATAAATTTGCGGCGGCCGGAGGAAACCAACCGGTCGCC
>ENA-OVGH01002144-OVGH01002144.1-human-gut-metagenome-genome-assembly--contig:-NODE-2144-length-11274-cov-22.366788_pt1 | contig 11274 bp, 12 predicted proteins | sample MGYA00237770_ERZ505419 | MGnify/ENA primary metagenome ERZ505419 (study PRJEB26158, sample SAMN06016353) | human gut metagenome | biome: human gut; feature: ankylosing spondylitis patient; material...
CCAGAGCGCAGCCGGAGAGCTGCGCTCTGGCAGTTATATCACGCAGAGCGACAGGACTGGCATCGACCTGCATCCGCAGCCCGGCCTCTCGTTTGAGACCGGGCTCCACGCAGCGGCCGTCGTCCTCGAATCGAGCAAAACAGACGTTGACCTGCCTGCACCGGAGCGGCGCAGCGCACAGAACGTGCTCCACGCCCGCACAGGCATGGTTGAGAGCAGCCGAACGGCCGCAGACATGATTCTGTATAGCGGCTGGGAGGACAGCGCAGAGAGTACCGTAAGGACCGGTGCGGCCTATGCGCAGAACACGCTCGTCGCTATCGCCCCGGCATTTCAGCAGGAGCGCGCGGCCGCAGCATACACAGCCCGGACCGGCTGCGGCGTCATCGAGAACACACACTACATTGTGCAGACAGCACAGAAAGGGAGTATCTAAATGGACGGTTCTATTACCACCAACAAAGGCGTTGCCCTTATCGGCAAACTGCTGGCGCAGAAAGGCGCATTGCAGATTACCCGCGTCGCAGTCGGCGACGGCACTCCTCCTGCATCCCCGGCAACGCTCAACGCCCTCGTGCATGAGCTGAAAAACGCCACCATCGAGAGCGTGGACAACCCGAAATTTCTATCCACGCCCTCCGCGAGGAGGGCGACGGATGTACCAGTCATATTCCACCGCATAGGACGCGAACGTGTCGCCGAGAGGTGTGAGCTCCGGCTGCGGAAAGAAAACAGAGGGTACGACGAATCCCTCCGGGATGTCCCAGTAATAGGGCGTAATCCCGGGTACGGAATCGAGGATAAAGCGGATAACGCTTGCGATTTCCTGCTCTAAGGCAGCCATAGGTTTCACCTCACAAAAAATCCTTGAAATACTCGTCCAGCCAGCTCTGCAGCTTCTTTTCGAGCAGCTCCGGGTAGAGCTTTTCTAGGATTCTGATGGAGCTTTCCCAGTAGTGGGAGCCCTCCACCCATTTCATTTTTAGGACCATCCCGGTCTTTTCTCCCGGGGTGTAGATAAAGCGGTCCTTTCCGTTCGCCTTTTCCCAGTGTCCGGGAACGAATCGCCTCTCTATCCCTTTCGGGTTGGTCCAGTGGCCGTCATTTACGAACTTGGCGTACTCGACGTTCGTGCCGACCTCAAGGGTCAGGCCGTTCTCGTCGAGCGTCCAGACGTTCTCCTCGTCGCCTTTTTGGAAACTGTGGAGCAGCAGCCGATAGTCCAGCACGTTCCGGCGAACGATTTCATCTTGCAGAATGCGTAGGAACTCCATGCCGAGCCCTTCAAGAAACTTGTTCAGTGCCCGCTTAAAATCGCCCTGCGCGGCCTTTCCGAGCCGCTTCACGAAGTTTTCGAGCTCTACTGTGTCGAATGTCACCTGCGCCATTACAATGGCCTCTGTTGGGCTGTGCGGTATATCTTTACCGTCATGTGATGCCCTCGGATGTTTCGCGGTTGACCTGCGGTGTATTCGAGCCCTGTTTCGCTGCTGACGATTTTGTCGTTGAGCCTGATGTCCGTTCCTGCCGGGAGTGTGAGCTTTATGTCGCTGTCCATATCGTTCTGCGGTTGCTGCTGGGCGATTTGGATGGACGCGCTACGCACTCCGAAATGGCACGGGACTTCCTCGAGGTCCGGCTGTTTGGGGTACTTGAACTTGGGGGAGCCGGGGAGCCCGTAGCCGGGGCTCGTGCTCTCCTGCTGGGTATGGTAGATACTGCAACGATGGTCAAAGAAGTCCTCAATAGCCATCGGCTCAGAGGCTCCTTAACCGCATCGTGACGCCGTTGAGCGGCTGCACGACGACGTAATCGTCCAGCAGGCTCTCCACGCCCAGTTTCCCGACGTCGATGATGCTGCTCTCTGCCGTGTAGGAGTAGTCGTCAAAGGTCTCGCTTTTGAGGCGGACTATGGTCTGCTCAACGGCATTGTGGGCGTATGCCTCCGCGATAAGGAGGACCGCCGTCTTGACGTTCTCCGGGATTTCGGGGTACTTCTCCGGGTCATCGAATCTGTTGTTGCAGTAGTCGATGACCCAGCTCTCCGCCCGGGAGATGTCAATTTTGAGCTTGCTGTCGGCGCGGTTCTTTACTTCCTCAAATTCTGTGTACTCTTTGAGTTCCTCCGGCGTGACCCACGGCCGTTCGGCCATCAGCCCTCCGGGGCGATGATGGCGGCCGCTGCGGCTGCATCCGCCTCATACTCACGAATCTTCTGCAAAATGCTGGCCTTAGTGGCGCAGCCGGTCAGGTCGATGCCGTTGTCCTCGGCAAATTCCTTGAGCTCGTCGAGCTTCATCTTGGATTTCTATCCACGCCCTCCGCGAGGAGGGCGACCTGGATGTACCAGTCATATTCCACCGCATAGGACGCATTTCTATCCACGCCCTCCGCGAGGAGGGCGACGGATTCCGATTCTTCCGCGAGAAAACGACCTTGCATTTCTATCCACGCCCTCCGCGAGGAGGGCGACAGCAAAAACGGAGAAAAACATCTCCGCTTTTGTTTCATTATAAAACGATCTGCACAGATTTGGAAGAGCTTGTCCAAAAACATCCGAAAAAACAGCTGCGATCTGCACAGAACGGCTTGAAAACATGGTGCGAAGGAGACGGAAAAAGGGTGAGTGCTTTCCATTCGCACCGAGGGAGAGGGCTAGAAGATCAGCACGTCTCCGGATTCAAACAGGGGATGCACCCCGATATGCTCGACCTTGGTCTTATAGTTGTTGCCCAGTTGATAAAACCGCAGACTGTCCAGATCGGGGTCGATGAGGGCGGCAAGCTCGGACTTCAGAACAGCAAACTGCGCGGCGTCCAGCAGGCACTCGAAGACAGAATTCTGCACCCGCTGCCCGTGGTCCACGCACTTTTTGGCGACTTTGCGCAGGCGTTTGCGCCCAGCAGCGGTCTCGGTGTTGACATCGTAAGTGATCAGGACCAGCATAGACGAACCTCACTTCCAGAAGAATGGCGGATACAGTTCCAAATCACCGCGCAGAGTCCGCGCCAGAAGGAGCGCCTGCACGTAAGGCACCAGTCCCCAGGGCAGTTTCTCTTTCAGGAAGGGATGGGTGATCTGCTCCTGCTTTTTGGTCTGCCAGGCTTTGAGAAACGCGCGGCGGCCATCGTCTGTCAGGAGGACAGCACCATTCTCCTGTTTCTGGAAGTGCTTCGCTGTCAGCAGTTTCTGGTTGATGCAGGACAGCACGAACCGGTCTGCGTAAACGGCGCGAAGCTCTTCCATAAGGTCCAGCGCCAGACTGCGGCGTCCGGGACGGGCGCGGTGCAGGAAGCCGACATACGGGTCCAGCCCGACGCTGCTCAGTGCGGAAGCGCAGTCGCGGGCCAGCAGAGAATAGGCAAAGGAGAGCAGCGCGTTCACATTGTCCAGCGGCGGCCGACGGTTTCGGGATACGAACGGAAACGCTTCATGCTGCTGTAAAATGAGGGAGTCGAAGCAGTCAAAGTAGCGCTGCGCTGCTTCCCCTTCCAGACCGCGCAGCTGGTCGAGATCGTCGCACTGCTCAATGAGCGGGAGCGCCGCCGCAAGCTGGGCACTCGTGCGTTTGAGTTCCTCTACGGGTACGCGCTGCGGGTGGTCGCGGGTGGCGCGTTCCAGTACCCAGCGGGCGTTGTAAACTTTGCCAAGGATGAAGTACCGCGCATAGCGGCAGCTCAGCGCTTCGCTGTCGGAGATGCGGTACTGGGTCTGCCGCAGCAGGACATTGCCGCGCTCTTCGCCGACGGTGCGCGCCAAAAACTGGCCGTAGGGGCTGAAAAAGCAGAGGTCGATGCCCTTGGCCGCGCATTTGCCCATGAGTGCCGGGCTGGCACCGGAGCGGCTGAAGCAGACGATCCCTTCCAGCGTGTGGAGCGGGACCCGCCCGATCTCGGTCTTCTGGCGGCTGACCACGACATTTTCGCCGTCGAGCGAAAGATAGGCGTCTTCCGAAGTGACGTAAAGCTGGGTCAATAGCTGTCTCATGGCGTGTCCTCCGCTTGCACTTCGTCCAGATAGGCTTTCAGGTAGGCCCTGGGGTCGGCGCGTTTGTACAGTGCGGGCAGGCAAAGCTCTTTAAGGGAGCAGGCGTTGCAGAAGGTTCCCGGCTTGACTTTTGGAGTGTAGCCGCGGGCGAAATACTGGTTCATCTCGTCGGCCATGGCCTGCGTTTTTTGGCGCAGCGCGTCCGTCAGCGGGACGAGTTCCCGCCGCCGTGTTTCCTCGTAGAAGAGCGCGGCCTGCGGGATATCACAGGCCAGCATCTCTTCCAGAGCCATGGCCTGCGCACAGAGCTGCAGCCGGTCGGCGTCGTTCTCCTTGGCGCGGCCATGTTTGTACTCCACCGGCATGGGCCGCCAGCGGCCTTCGGTGTGCTGCAGCGGGATGCCCTCCGGGTCCGCCCGGAATTCCACAACGTCGCAGTCTCCGCTGAGCCGCAGGCGGTGGCTGACGACCTTCATCCCTCGTGTGATGAGCAGATCGCCTCGCCGCTCGGTCTGCGCGGTGTCATGGCAGCGGGTATGTTCCAGCCGCCCTTCCGCAGTGCGAAGGTTCTCAGACCATTGCTGTTCGAGGTGGATGAGCGCCCACTGACGACGGCAGAAGCAAAAATGCTGGATGCCGGACATCAACAGGTAATCGTCCGGGGCGGACATCAGGACATCCTCTCGCAGGTGACTCCTTCCGGAAGGGCGTCGGATACGGTGACAGTGTAATCGTGGTAGCTGCGCGCCGGGGTGGTGGGGTCTCTGCGCTGGACGGTCACGGCATCGAACAGCTTGTATGCGGGGGCGTTGCCAAGCTCCGAAGAATGCTTGAAGACGATGAGCTCCCGCACGGCCATTTTACCGCGCGCAGCGCTGTGATCGTTCTCGAACATGTTCAGGATGGCCTCCCACAGCAGCTGCAGGTCATCTTCTGAGAAGCCGGTGGTCTTGCGGGCGAGATTGGCGGAAACATAACCTTCTGCACGGTAGAGGGCATAGGGGACGATGTACTTGCGGCCCATTTCGGTGCCCTTTTTCTCAGCATCGGCCTCCGTGGTGATGGCAACGCGGGTGATCGTGACTTCCTGCGGGATGATGGTATCCACCGAACGCGCAAAGCTCAGCTGGACCGGGCCGCGGACCTGACCGCAGTTGAGCGCGCCTTTGACAAACGTGGTCATAACAGCGCCAAAGGTGCGGATATCGTAGTAGTGCTCACACATGTAATTGCGCAGACGGCGATCAATGTCCGGGTCACTCTTCTTGGAGGCCTTGAGGTCCTCGCTGATGCCAAGAGCTTTGATGGCGTCGGCGTCGCTGCGGTTCAGAGGGACGGTATCCTTGATGTAAATGCGGTAATTTTCGTCATTTTCCTTGACCGTCTCCACATAGTTGCGAATCTTCCGCTTCAGGCAGACATCGGTCACGAGACCGTAGCCGGTTTCCGGGTCGATGCGGGGCATGTTGCCTGCGTCGGGGTCACCGTTTGGGTTGCCGTTTTCAACATCGAACAGGATCACAAAATCATAGCGGTTTTTGATAGGCTCAGACATGTCAGTTCCTCCTTATAATTCAAACATTCTCAGTGGAATCAGCGGGGGCTTTCTTCTGGAAGCGGGCCTGATTCTGATAGTAATAACCCAACTGGAACGAACCCTGGCTGGCGGGGTCAAGATGGGGGGGATAGGATGTGCCGACGCGGATGGAAAGTTCTTCCAACTGGCCTTGCAGAAAACCGGCCAACTTTGGATCGCTGCGGCGCAGGACCCGAAGGTGGCTGACGGAAAGTTTGCCCAGAAGGTTGAAGACCTGGCTGGGATTCGAAGAAGCCGCATTAAAATAGCGGTCCTTGATGGTGGCATTGATGTTGGAAGAATTTGCCTTGGCCGCAGCCAGCTGGATCTGTTCGTATAGCGAGAACATCCGGCCAAGAGTATAGGGGATATTGTTGCATGCTACATTCAATTCAGGCATATCCAAAACCTCCTTTGGAACCTGTGGATGGGGATGGCGGCGGTAATAAGCCCGGATGATGGCCGCCCGGCCGCGTGTGATCGTTTGTTCGGCGCGTATCCGCAGTTCCGCTCCATTCAGAAGTGTAGCTGGATAGGGGGTGCCCGTCAGAATAGAGCGCAGAACATCACCTGCAAGCTGCGGCGAAGGTTTTTTATCACGCGAGTTCTGGTTGACAGTCTCCTGGACCAGCGACCAGACGGAGAGGGTCTCACGCTTGTCAAAAGCGGGGTGGATCACAGTGATATCCTCTGCATACCGCTGCAGCCGCTGTGCAAATACCTGGAAGGTGTCACGCAGAAAGAACCGTACCGAAATACGTGCCGCGTTGGGCGAGAGCCCCAGCACATAAAAGTGCTGGCCGGGCTGCAGATTCTCTCCCATCCAGCTGCAGGGCTGCCCTTTGGCAAGGTTGTCCAGCGCTTTGCTCAGGTCGTCTTCGGTAAGGCCATGGTTTTCCGGGATGCCGAACAGGGCCATCATGCCGAGGGAGGAATAGCTGGGGGACGCGTTTTCGGCCCAGCAGACCACAGCGGTATCGCCGAGGATACGGCAATGATCCCGGTCGGCCAGCAGCGTGTTCAATGCAGTGGTGTAAGCAAAGGCGGCATATTCGCTGACAGGGGCATTCTCGCCCTGCTCGTGCCCATAGGAACAAAATGCCGGGGCGTTGAAGGAAACGAGCGCGGCTCCGGAGCTCTGTGCGCCGGGAACACCCTTGATGGAGGGATGCAGCCGGGCGGCTGGGGCCTGCTGGCCGGTCACGAGACACTGGACCAGCGGAGTGTCGGGCGAAGCGCTGCTGTAGTGCTGCTGCCATGCCGCTCGGATCGCTTCATCTTCAGTGGACAGGATGCTGCCCTCCGGCCCTTCATAGTCGAACAGAAGGTTGGCGTTTCCGGTGATATCCTTCCAGCGGTCAGCCAGTAACGGGTGGGCCGATGCTTCTTCGGGCTTCCAATGGTCAAAAAACGCAAGGACCGCTCTGGCCGCAGGGGAATCAACCCCATCCAGAATGGCATGGTGCAGCTTTGCACAGGCTTCGAAGCACTGGATGGAGCGCTCCGGCTTGCCTTTTTCGTCTGCACCCAGCAGATAGGTGGAATTGTCGCACAGAAAATTTGCAGCAATGCCGGAAGCTCGTTTGACATGGGCAGGAACTGCCATTTCCCGCGGGGCGAGCACTTCTTTTTTGCCGCGCGGAACCATCTGGCGGCAGTCCACGAGGTCGATGAGCTGGCCTTCCGCGTTGATGCGGAGCCAGTAGCTGACCTTGAACTGATTCTCCCAGCCGGGGGCTGAGATCTGTCCGGTGCGGAGCAGCTGCTCATAATAAGCAGTCAATGCCTGTAAGATCATGTGAACACCTCCACATCCCGGCAATCCATCACCCCGTTGACCAGCTTTGCCCGGAAGAACTGCGAGCGGATGTTGGCCGGGTCAGAATAATCCAGATCATACAGCATGAATCCGAGGTCCTGCGTGGCTTCTTCCAGTGCAGGAATGTCGCCGCCGGGCCACTCCCGGAAGTTGGCAGGGAACTCGCGGCAGCCAAAGCAGGGCTGATGATAGCACTGGCCTTTGCTCAAACGGCGGCGAAGGATATCCTGGAATTTTCCGGGGTTGTCGCCGGGGGCTGCCTTGTCGGTCATGGTGAAGTGACACTCGATGACATAGTGGACGTCCTGTAGGACCATAGCGGCGCGCTGCTGGATGTCCTGGCTGGTGTAGAGCACCGGCGGCGTTCCTCCCTTGGCGGCAGACAGTGCTGCGGAAGCCAGCAGGGTGGAGCGGACCTCGTTTCGCCGGATGTTGGTGAACTGGATGGGACTCAATAAGTAGATGCGGTCAATGTGGTACTTCAGGCCAGGGTGCCAGTAGATCGCTTCAACGAGCCCTCTTGCGGCCGACGGCGTGATGATGTCGTAACTGACACGTTCGGTCTTCATTTCGGGCCGGGAGAAGCATCCATAGGGTCCCCAGACTTCAATGCGCATGGACATGCGCATCACCTCCTTTCAAACGGTTGTCGGACTTTCAGGCGAACATCGAATTTGCCCATTGCAACCACCTCTTTGTCTCGATTTCATTTAAGAGATATGTAAATTATATCTTCTGGCCCTGATTATAACATGGGTAAAAATGGAAATCAAGGACTTTCTGCAAAAACCTTGCGGTACATAGTAAAATCTACTATAATAAATTTGGTCATTCTGCCAGTTTTGAAGAAACTGATGGGAATGTGGATTGAAATATTTAGGAGATTTGTAAAGCCTAGAGGGAAAAGCAGTGGAGTCGCGTGCTCTGCTGCTTTTTCCTTTTCAGAGGATGATCGCCCTACCTTCTTCGATCTCCATCGAAAGGCCGGTCTTGCGGCTGTACAAGTCTGGATCAGCGAGGATGGCGGAATCATCGGGGAAATCCGGAGAACGTTCCAATGCACCGGCGGCGTCCAGCGAACGGAACTGCTTTTCATAGCATTCTACGCTGTAAATGCCCAGGCGGCGGAGCTGAGCACGGCTGATGTGTCCGCCGCGAAGCGATGCGCAGAGGTCGGCACCTTCCTCAATGGGAAGATAGATCGTGTAAGTGTGGTTATCAATGAGGTGGAACTTTCCGGCAACCTGTGCAAAGGGAAACTGACATCCCTTGATACCATGCTGAAAAGCGTCCAGAATGTTCTGTTTGTCAAGTGTTGCACGGGTGCGATAGAAGGATTCAAAATAGCTGTGAATGGCATCCGGTGTGTCGAGCAGGTCGTAGGCCCGCTCGGTGGCATTCATGGCGTTGACATTCTGCGAAAGCATGGGGAGCGGTGCCAGACCTTCCAGCTGGAAAGAAGCAACGATGCTTTTTTTCGGGTCGCGTCTGCCCTCCCGGTTGCAGCGCCCGGCGGTCTGGAGCAGGGAGTCCAGCCCCGCGGTTTCACGGTAGGCGAGCGGAAAGTCCACATCGACGCCTGCTTCGATCAAGGAGGTGGAGACGACCCGGCAGGGAAGCCCCGCCTTGAGCCGTTGGCGGATCTCGTCCAACTGTCGGCGGCGGTCAGCGGCACAGAGGAAGGTGGTCAGGCAGTAGCTGCCTTCGGCGGGGAGCTGTGCAAACAGATCCTGGGCGGTCTTGCGCCGGTTGACCACACAGAGCACCTGTTCGGCAGACGAAAGCTGTGCGCAGAGGGCCTCAGCGGAGAGGGTGCCCAGATCTTGCCGGGTCACGCGGCGAAGGACTTCATAGAGGTGAGCCGGGTCGGGGCTGAGTTCTTTTGCGGTCAGGCCAGGGGCAAGCTCCTGAAGCAGCGGCGTCAAGGCGGGCTGCGTTGCGGTGCAGAGAACGGCGGTAGTGTGGTAGTGCTGGACCAGCTGTGCGATGGCGGAAACGCAGAGCTTCAGGTAATCGGTAGGGAACGTCTGTGCTTCATCAAAAAGAATGACACTGTTGGCAATGTTGTGCAGTTTGCGGCACCGGCTGCTGCGGTTGGCGTAGAGGGATTCGAAGAACTGCACAGCGGTCGTCACCACGATGGGAGCGTCCCAGTTTTCGCTGGAAAGCAGTTTCCGGTACTGAGCAGGTGTCAGGTCGTCTTTTTCGGTCAGCTTGTAGTCTACACCGGAAAAGTGGGCCAGCACATTGTCTTCTCCCAGAAGATCTGCGAACGTCTGCGCCGTCTGGTCGATAATGGAAGTGTAGGGGATGACGTAAATGATGCGCTCCATCTGCGGCTTTTGTGCCACAGCATGTTCCAGCGCAAAGGCGAGGGACGCGAAGGTTTTGCCACCGCCCGTGGGAACTGTGAGCGTATAAAGCCCCTGTGGTGCATGAGTACCCTGTTCCATGCAGGCCCGCAGTACTTTGTTCCGCTCCTGCGCGACAGGGGAAGCGGCAGGGCTGTCAAGGTAGCGTTTGGCCTGTGCCCGGACTTTTTCCAGCAGAGCGGAAAGTGGTTCCCCCATCCCACGCGGGGCTGCTTTACCGTCCATGAAGGTCTCGGTGTCGATGAAATCGGCATCGACCAGGCTGGAGTAGAGCATCCGGGTGAAAAAGGCCATGGTCAGGTTGTCCGGCTGGCGGAGCAGCCACGGCGGCAGAGCGGCTTTGGCAGGGGAGATCTCCTGTTTCCACTGGGAGCAATCTTCGATCCGCCGCTTGGAGCGGCCGACCAATGTGCTTTCGTCGGCAGTATCATGCGGATTTCCGAGGTCGGGGATGCCACTGTGATGTCCGGCAATGGCCAGCGCGGCGGGAATGTTTCCGTCCTGGATCGCGGCCTTGGCTCCAGCAGTGGAGTGGTCAACGGGCGGGCCTCCCTGCAAGCGTTGCTGGAAACCAGCGCTATATTTTCCGATGTCATGAAGCAGGGCGGTATACGCTGCTTCTGCTTGTGCGCCAAACGCTGCGGCAAAGTTTCCGGCCAGTGCAGCCGTGCTGATCAGGTGTTCTTCGATGGTCTGTGTGCGGGTCTTGTCATCACTGATGTGCGCGAGCAGCTTCATAAGAGAGCCCTCCTGAACGATAGGATACCGTTACCATACGAGAAATGGAAGTTGTTGTCAATTGGCATCCTTCCTATAATTTCAGTATAAATTCTGTTATGTCCCATAAATCGTACTTCCACGCTCCCTTCTCAAAAAATCTTGCCTTTTCCCCCAAAAAGGCTTACAATAGCCTCGGCAAACCGAAAAGACAAGGAAACAATTTCGGAGGACAGAACAATGGCTTGTACTACAATTTTAGTCGGCAAAAACGCATCATACGATGGCTCCACCATGGTCGCCCGCAACGACGATTCGGGTTCGGGGCATTTCACGGCCAAAAAGTTCGTGGTCGTGCAGCCGGAGGAGCACCCGGCCGTCTATCGGTCGGTGATCTCCCATGTGGAGGTGCCGCTGCCCGGCCATGCGCTGCGGATGACGGCCATGCCCAACGCGGTGGAAGGCGAGGGCATCTGGGCGGCAGCGGGTGTCAATGCGGCCCATGTGGGCATGACGGCTACCGAGACCATCACGTCCAACCCGCGCGTTCTGGGTGCAGATCCGCTGGTGGTGTACCAGCCCGCCAAAGGGGAACGGCCGGAAGTGCCCGGCGGCATTGGCGAGGAGGACATCGTCTGCCTCGTGCTGCCCTATATCCGCACGGCCCGCGAGGGCGTGGTGCGCCTGGGCGAGCTGCTCCGGACGTACGGCACCTATGAGATGAACGGCATCGCGTTTCAGGATGTGAACGAGATCTGGTGGCTGGAGACCATCGGCGGCCACCACTGGATGGCCCGCCGTGT
>ENA-OVGH01002162-OVGH01002162.1-human-gut-metagenome-genome-assembly--contig:-NODE-2162-length-11208-cov-6.446068_pt1 | contig 11208 bp, 9 predicted proteins | sample MGYA00237770_ERZ505419 | MGnify/ENA primary metagenome ERZ505419 (study PRJEB26158, sample SAMN06016353) | human gut metagenome | biome: human gut; feature: ankylosing spondylitis patient; material...
CAGCGGCTCGCCCGCAAAGCTCGGGATGGGGGCACCGTTCTTGACGTAGGTGCTGATGAAATGGCCCTCACCGGCGACGGGCTGCGGGTAGTCATAGGTCTGGCGCTGTACGCTGTCAGCGTTGCCCTCGTTGGATTTGACGATGGACAGCTTGTAGCCGCCGCGGCGCATATCTACGACACCGGAGATGCGCGGGGTGAAGTTCGGCGCATCGTCTTCGTAGGTGCGGGTGGCAAGGGCGGCCTCGAAGCTGTATCCGGGGAAGAGGTTGCCGTTCATGAACTGGGCGATCGTGTCGGTCTGGTCACCGTTGGTCACAACGGTGCTCTCCCGCAGGGTCAGCACGGCGTTGTAAATAATCAGGTGCGGATCTTCCAGCTTGGCAGGGTCAGCGGCCACCGTGCGGATGCCGCCCTCGATGGGCTCAAACACACGGTTGCGGCTGTTGGCGCTGCGGCCCATGATCCAGTAGGCGACGAACACCTTGCTGCCGTCGGGGCTCTGTCCCAGCACAATGCCGCGGCCCGGATACTCATTCCCGGCAAGATATTTGTAAAGGTTCTTTTTCATAATTTATACCTCGTCGCTGCACACCATGGCCAGCGCCTTGGGCAATAACTGCCACTCGGCCTCCACCATGACGCGCTTCTGCAAAGTCTCGGGGGTGTCGCCGGGCTGAACGGCCACGGCCTTTTGCAGCAGGATCGGCCCGCCGTCACATTCCTCATTGACCAGATGCACAGTCGCGCCGGTCAGCTTGACGCCCCGGGCCAGCGCTGCCTCATGCACCTTCAGCCCATAGAAACCGGGACCGCAGAAGCTAGGAATCAGGCTCGGATTAACATTGATGATCTTATTGCGGTAGACCGCAATGACACGCTCACCCAGCACGCTCAAGAAGCCTGCCAGCACGACCACATCAATGTCATGGGCCTGTAAAACGCCCAGCAGGGCGGCGTCAAAATCGGCGCTGCTGGCGTAGTCCCTGCGGCTGACGACGGCGGATTCCACGCCAAAATTCGCGGCGCGCTCCAGTGCATAGACGCCGGGCTTGCTGGCGACGACCAGAACGATTTTACCGTTGGGGTTCTCGCCGCGCTGCTCGCTTTCCAGCAGGGCCTGTAAATTTGTGCCGCCGCCGGAGACCAGAACTGCTACACGCTTCATACCAGTTCCACCCCGTCGCCCTCGACGATGGTGCCCAGGCGGTAGGCGTCCTCGCCGTGGGCCTGCAGGATGGCGATAGCCTTGTCGGCGTCCTCGGGGGCCACGGTCAGCACCATGCCAACGCCCATATTAAAGGTGTTGAACATGTCATGCTCACTGATGCCGCCCTCGCGCTGCATTACATCAAACAGGGCGGGGATGCGCACATCGGCCTTGGCAATGCGGGCGGCGCAGCCCTTCTTCAGGCTGCGGGGGATGTTCTCGTAGAAGCCGCCGCCGGTGATGTGGGAAATGCCCTTCACATCCACCTCTTCCAGCACCTTGAGCACAGGCTTGACGTAGATCTTGGTGGGAGCCAGCAGGGCCTCGCCCAGCGTCTTGCCGCCCAGCTCTGCAGGGGCAGTGTGCAGCACATCGGGGTTTGCGTCAATGTCAAAGATCTTGCGCACCAGCGAGAAACCGTTGGAGTGCACACCGGTGGAAGGCAGAGCGATGATGACATCGCCGGGCTTCATGGAATCGTTGTTCAGGATTTTTTCCTTATCCACAACGCCCACGGTGAAGCCGGCCAGATCGTACTCCTCCTCCGGCATCATGCCCGGGTGCTCGGCAGTCTCGCCGCCCACCAGAGAGCAGTCGGCCTGCACGCAGCCCTCAGCCACGCCCTTGACGATCTCGGCGATCTTCTCGGGAATGTTGCGGCCGCAGGCGATGTAATCCAGGAACACCAGCGGCTTTGCACCGGCGCAGATAACATCGTTCACGCACATAGCCACGCAGTCGATGCCGATGGTATCGTGCTTGTCCATGATCATGGCAATTTTCAGCTTGGTGCCCACGCCGTCGGTGCCGGAGATCAGCACCGGGTGCTTGTAGCCGGTGCAGTCCAGCTCAAACAGGCCACCAAAGCCGCCCAGACCGCCAATGCAGTGCTCGTTCATGGTGCGGGCCACATACTGCTTCATCAGTTCAACAGAGCGATAACCGGCGGTGATATCCACACCGGCGGCTGCATAGCTTTCAGAATAGCTTTTTTCCATGGTCTTACTCTCCTAACTTTTTCTCGTCCTTGGGACGGTCGTTCAGGTGGCGTTCGTGAATATCGGTGGAAAGCACCTCGTCCGGCTTCACGGCATATTCGCCGGTAAAGCAGGCGGTGCAGAATCCGCATTTTGCGTTCTTTGCAAGCTGGACAACATGCTCAGTGGAAAGGTAGCCCAGCGTATCGGCCCCGATCACTTCATTGATCTGCTCGACCGTGCGGCCGGTGGCCACCAGCAGCTTCTGATCCGGGATGTCAGTGCCGAAGTAGCAGGGGTACTTGAACGGCGGTGCCGACACCATAAAGTGCACCTCGGTGGCACCGGCATCCCGCAGCAGCTTGATGATGCGGGCAGATGTGGTACCGCGCACGATGGAGTCATCCACCAGCACCACACGCTTGCCCTTGACGGTGCTGGACACCACGTTCAGCTTGATGCGCACGCTGTTCTCGCGCTGCTTCTGGCTGCCCTGAATGAAGGTGCGGCCGATGTACTTATTCTTAATAAAGCCGATGCCATAGGGGATGCCGCTCTCCTGCGAGTAGCCGAGAGCTGCATCCAGACCGGAATCCGGCACGCCGATGACCACGTCCGCTTCCACGGGGTGTTCCTGTGCAAGGAACCGGCCGGCCTGCTTGCGGGCCTCGTGCACCGAGCTGCCCTCGATGATGCTGTCCGGGCGGGAGAAATAGATGAACTCGAACACGCACATCTGGGTGTCCGGCCGACCGCAGTGATCCTTGATGCTGCGCAGCTCACCGGTTTTTGCGTCTGCCACCACGATCTCGCCGGGCTCCACGTCCCGCAGCAGGGTGGCACCGGCAGCGTCCAGTGCACAGCTCTCGCTGGCAAACACATAGCCGCCGCCGGGCAGCGTGCCGATGCACAGGGGCCGATAGCCGCGGGGGTCGCGCACGGCGATCAGCTTGGTGGCCGACATGATCACCAGACTGTAGGCACCCTCCAGCACATCCATCGTCTTGCTGATGGCGGTCTCGATGCTGCCCATGCGCAGGCGGTTGCGGGTGATCAGGTAGCAGATCACCTCGGTATCGGAGGAGCCGTGGAAGATGGCACCTTCATTTTCCAGCTGGCGGCGCAGCTCGATGGCGTTGGTCAGGTTGCCGTTGTGGCACAGTGCCATAGTGCCGCGGCCATGGCGCACGATCATGGGCTGTGCGTTGGCCCGCACGCGGCTGCCAGCAGTGGCATAGCGCACATGGCCGGTCGCCATATGAGCGGTGGGCCTGGAAATGCTTGCCAGCACCGCCGGGGTGAACACCTCGTTCACAAGGCCGAGGTCGCGGTGGCCGACAATGACGCCATCATCGTTCACAGCGATGCCGCAGCTCTCCTGACCACGGTGCTGCAGGGCATACAGAGCCGAGTAGGCCGCAGCGGCCACATCCTCGGTACCGGCACGGTCGTAAATACCGAAAACGCCGCATTCTTCGTGCAGCGGATATGCAAAATCAGACATTGGTTCTCCTTTACAGCTGGGCGATCTCAGCCTGCAGCTTTTCCTCTTTGGCAGCGATCTGTGCGGCCATGGCGGTGCGCTCTGCTGCCAGCTTTTCGGCCAGAGCGTCGTCGCTCAAAGCCAGAATTTCCGCAGCCAGCCATGCGGCGTTCTTGGCACCGTTCAGAGCCACCGTTGCCACCGGGATGCCGCTGGGCATCTGCACCGTGGCAAGCAGGGCATCCATGCCGTCCATGGCACCGCCCTTCATGGGAATGCCGATCACCGGCAGGGTGGTGTTGGCAGCAAAGGCGCCCGCCAGATGTGCTGCCATGCCTGCTGCGCACAGGATAACGCCGAAGCCGTTGGCACGGGCGCTTTTGGCAAACTCCGCTGCCCCGGCAGGGGTGCGGTGTGCCGAAAGGATGTGCGCCTCAAAGGGGATGTCCAGCGCTTTCAGCTGGGCACATGCGCCCTTTACCACCGGCCAATCGCTGTCAGAACCCATGATCACAGCCACTTTACGAACCATATCCAAACCTCTCTTTCTCAACCGACAAACAAAAAAGGCTGCGGTACACCCGTACCACGGCCTTTAATTCTGCGTATGCTCTCCCGACGCTTTGCACAAAGTTGCACGATGCCCCTGACATGCCCGAATGTTGTTTCGACCCATGAGACCCGGCAGCATCTTCATCATTGAAGTTCTCCTCCGCAGTTCCTTGTGCTTGCGTTTTCAGGCGGCGGAAAAGCCCTTTCTGCGGGCCGCCGTCCCTGTACTACATACAGTTTACGGCAAAAAAACATCTTTGAAAAGAGTGTTCCCACAAATTCTACCTTGTGTTTTCATGCCGTCAAAAAACTTTCAAAAGTTTTGTGCAGTTTCGACATTGTTTTTCTTTTTAAGTATGACTTATAGTTTAAGTATATTTTATGTAAATAGGATGCGTTAACTTTTTGTACAATAGACGGACTTTTTTAAAAAATAATTTTTGCTGTAATTGCCCGTGCAGCACGGATGAGGTCCGCTGGGGCACAGCACACCTGCGTGCCGATGCGCCCGCCGGAGACATAGACCTTCTCCTGCGTCAGCACGCTCTCATCGAACACGGTCTTATACTGCTTTTTCATGCCTACCGGGCTGCAGCCACCGCGCACATAGCCGGTGACCTTGTTGATATCGGCCACATGGATCATGGCAACGCTTTTTTCGCCCACACTGCGGGCAGCGGCTTTCAGGTCCAGCTCTGCTGCCACCGGAATGACGAACACAAAATAGTTTTTGCTATTGCCCTGCGTCACCAGCGTCTTATACACGCAGGCAGGGTCTTCGCCCATGCTGCCGGCCACATCCACACCTGCCACGGCAACGCCCTCTTCATGAGCGTACTCGTGGGCGGTGTAGGGCACCTTTTCACGTTCCAGAATGCGCATGGCATTGGTTTTTGCTTCTTTTCCCATCTCTGATATCCCCTTCTGATTGCATTAAACAGACTCCTTCCGTCATCGCTACGCGATGCCACTGCTCCCCTTTTTGTCACTTGCGTGACATCTGTTCCTCTCTTTGTCACCTGTGGTGACATTTCTCCCCGGCGCGGGGAGAATCTGTCCCGGCCGGGGGAAGTCTTTCTCACAGAGGGAGGCTTTGGCAGCCCACGCAACGTTTCCTGTTTTGCCAAGGCTCCCTCTCAGAGGGAGCTGTCGAGCGTATGCGGGACTGAAGGAGTTTTTTCTATTCTACCACTTTCTTCAAAAAAATTCAAAATTCTCTTGACTTCAGTTTCCTGAAGTGATATCATAGCGTCACACACTTCAGGACCATGAAGTTTGACACTGCAAGCTGCGGCAAAGGAGCCGGTCTCCCTCGCCGTTTCACACGATAAGGCAAAGGAGACAAAACACTATGATCATCGTACTCAAACAGAACGCACCTGAGGTACAGGTACGCGAGTTCTGCCACGAACTGCAGGATATGGGCCTGCAGATCAACGATTCCAAGGGCAGTGAGAGCCACATTCTGGGCCTGATCGGCGACACCAAGGCCGTGGCCGAGAGCTGGGTGCTGGCAAACCCGGTGGTGGAGACCTGCCGCCGCGTGACCGAGCCTTATAAGAAGGCCAACCGCAAGTTCCACCCGGACGACAGCGTGATCGATGTGGACGGCGTAAAGATCGGCGGCGGCAGCTTTGCCGTGATCGCCGGCCCCTGCAGCATTGAGAGCGAGGAGCAAATCACCTACTGCGCACAGCGCGTGAAGGCTGCGGGTGCTTCCCTGCTGCGCGGCGGCGCATTCAAGCCCCGCACCTCGCCCTACTCCTTTCAGGGTATGCGCAGCGAGGGCCTCGACCTGCTCAAGCTGGCACGCCGCGCCACCGGTGCTCCCATCGTGACCGAGATCATGAACACCGAGCACCTGCCCCTGTTCGAGAATGTAGACCTCATTCAGGTGGGTGCCCGCAACATGCAGAACTTTGAGCTGCTCAAGGCCGTCGGCCGTCAGAACAAGCCGGTGCTGCTCAAGCGCGGCCTTGCCAATACGCTGGAAGAGTTCGTGATGAGCGCCGAGTACATCATGGCTGAGGGCAACGAGAACGTCATCCTCTGTGAGCGCGGCATCCGCACCTTTGAGACCAGCATGCGCAACACCCTCGACCTTGCCGGTGTGGTGATGCTGCACAAGATGACCCACCTGCCCGTTATTGTGGATCCCAGCCATGCCTGCGGCCACGCATGGATGGTGCCGGAGCTGGCAAAGGCCGCTGTTGCTGCCGGTGCCGATGGCCTGATGATCGAGGTGCACAACAACCCCGCCAAGGCAAAGTGCGATGGTGCCCAGAGCCTGACCCCCGACCAGTTCGACGAGCTGATGCAGTTCATTGGCAAGGAAGTGGAGTTCTTTGGCAAAAAGCTGAACTAAGGCATTTTACATCCTCCTTCAGTCTGCTGCGCAGACAGCTCCCTCAAGGAGGGAGCCTCTGGCGAACCGAAAAAACTTTCCGGTTCTGTCAAAGGCCCCATCTTTGAGGGAGCTGGCATCGCGCAGCGATGACTGGGGGAGTTTTTGTTTTCTTTTGCTCTTATTTATGGTATACTATAGTGTATTTTGAATCTATCCTTTAAAAAGAGGTATCATTATGAAAGCACATATCGCACGCAACCAGAACGCCGGTGTCCCGCTGGTTCTGGGCTGGAACCTTTTCCCCGCCGACCGCGGCAAGCTGGAAGGCATGGCTCCTGCTTTTGGCATGAAGCTGCTGCTCGTCTCCCCTGCCGATGCGGGCAAGACCGTGGCACAGCTGCTGGGCGAGGTGGAGACCAAGGCCGCCCGCACGCTGGTGCTGGAGCCGGGTGCCTACCCGCCGGCAGTGGTTCTGGCCAACTTCAAGGAGAAGGATGTGGACACCCTGCTGGATCTGATGAAGCAGGCACAGGTCACCGTGCCGCTCAAGGCCGTTGTGACTCCCTCAAACCGCAGCTGGGTGTTCGGCGATCTGCTGGCCCATCTGCAGGAGGAGCACGCCGCCTTTACCGCCGCAAAGGAGAACCACACCGTATGAAGACCCGCGCAAACCGTTTCGTCAGCGCCCTGCTGGCCGGGGTGCTCTGCCTGAGCCTGCTGGCAGGCTGTGCCTCCAAAAAGAAAGAGCTTACCCGCTATTCCACCGTTTTTTATGATGTGTTCGATACCGTAACGCAGGTGATCGCCTACTGCGAGAGCGAGGAAGAATTCAACACCCAGATGGATGCCCTGCACACAGACCTTATTACCTATAACCAGCTGTATGATATCTACAACGATTACCCCGGCGTGACCAACGTCAAGACCATCAACGACAATGCCGGCAGCGCTCCGGTGGAGGTGGACGACCGCATCCTCTCCATGCTGGAGCTGGCCGACCAGATGTACCAGACCACCAACGGCAAGCTGAACATTGCCATGGGCAGCGTGCTGAATATCTGGCACAATTACCGCGAAGCTGCCGAAGCCGCCGAGACGGATGCCGACAACAAGCTGCCCACCATGGAAGAGCTGGAAGCAGCCGCCCAGCACTGTGATATCAACAACGTGATCATCGACGCGGATGCCAAGACCGTTTATCTGGCCGACCCGGAAATGTCGCTGGATGTGGGCAGCGTGGGCAAGGGCTACGCCGTGGAAATGGTGTGTCAGGCTGCCGAGGCCCGCGGCCTGACCAGCGCTCTGGTGAGCGTGGGCGGCAATCTGCGCGCCATTGGTGTAAAACCGGACGGCAGCCAGTGGACCGGCGGCGTGGAAAACCCGTGGAGCTCTTCGGATGTATACACCTCGGATTCCATGCTGGGCGGTGCCATCAACATGAGCGATATGGCCCTTGTGACCAGCGGCGACTACCAGCGCTACTACGTGGTGGACGGCAAGCGCTACCACCACCTGATCGACCCGGACACCCTGTTCCCCGCCGCCTACTTTAACGGCGTGACCGTGCTGTGCAGCGACTCCGGCCTTGCCGACTGCCTGACCACCGGCCTGTTCTGCCAGCCGCTGGAGGACGGGATGAAGATCGTGGAAAGTCTGGACGGCGTGGAAGCCATGTGGTGCACACCGGATCAGCAGGTCATCACCTCTTCCGGCTGGGATTCCCATTTGAAAAAGTAACCCTTAAAGCAGCAAAAGGCCGACGCAGCACTGCGTCGGCCTTTTGCCGTTTTATCAGATGGTGAACTGCACCACACAGAATGCTGCGTAGATGCACAGCAGTGCAATGCCCTGCGGGCGGCTCAGCTTGCCCTTGAAGAGGGCGGGCAGGGTGAGCAGCAGCATCACGGCGAACATGACCGGGAACTCCAGCACCAGCGATGCATTGTGGCCGAAGAGCAGGGAGTTCTGCGGGATGCTAAAGGGTGCCACCGTGGCGGAAACACCGCTCACCAGCACCAGATTGAACACGTTTGCACCAATGACATTGCCCAGCGAAAGTGCACCGTGGCCCTTTGCCAGCGAGGTGATGGCCGTGACCAACTCCGGCAGCGAGGTGCCCAGTGCCACAAAGGTGAGCGCGATCACCGACTCCGGCACGCCCAGTGCCTGTGCGATCAGGGTGCCGTTATCCACCAGCAGATTCGCGCCCACAGCAATGAGCACCGCGCCCACGGCCAGCAAACCCAGCTCCTTGGCAAAGGATGCATTTTCTTCCGGTTCTTCCTCTTCTTCCGGGGCGGGGGCGTTCTTCATGGCCATCACGTTGCAGATGATATACGCTGCGAACATGGCCAGAAGGATCAGGCCCACCGGGCGGGAGAAGTAGCCGGTGGTGTAGGCCACCCCGGCATAGAAGGCCGCTGCCACAAAGAAAAAAAGCACCGGCGTGCGCAGGCTCTTGGGGTCTACCTTGCCCGGCTTCACCGCAATGGTGATGGCTGCAATGAGGGATGCATTGCAGATGATCGAACCGATGGCGTTGCCGTAGGCGATCTCGCCGTGGCCGGTGAGAGCCGAGGTGGTGGAGACCATCACCTCTGGCAGGGTGGTGCCGATGGACACCACGGTGGCACCGATGAGCAGCTCCGGCACATGGAAGCGGCGGGCAATGCCCGTGGCACCATCCACGAACCAGTCACCGCCCTTGATGAGGCACAGCAGGCCCACGATGAACAGCAAAACAGGAATGAGCATAGTTTTCTCCTTTTGTTTTTGGCAGAGCAGCAATAAAAAAGAGGCCTTTATTACATCCTGCCCAAAAACGGGAAAGTGTAATAAAAGTCTCAAGCTTCCGGTGACACAGCGGGCATTTCTGCCGGGATGTCGCTGCGCCACAGCGCACCGTTTTTGCAAAACGAGCGCCCTTTACTCCCTTTTATCCGAAACGTATTATACCGGTTTTTGCACCAAAGTGCAAGAGGAACGTTGAAATTTCAGCCAGCCTTGGCTACTTTTTTGGCATTGGGATAAATGCGCTCCATGCGGGCATCGTCAAAATGCGCATCCAGCAGCGTATCGATGCTGTTTTTGGGCGCTTCGCCGCTGGTGCGGGCATCGTAGCGGGCAAGGGCCAGCGCACTGGTGAGCATGTTCACCGCCATGAATACGGCCAGCACCGCAGTTACCCACGGGCGGATATGGCTGCGCACCTTTTCCATGCCCTTTTCCACCAGCGGATAGCCGTAGCGCATCCATATCACCGCCGCAATGCCCCAGAAAAAGCAGTACAGCAGGTTGATGCGCCCGCCCAGATTGAACTTGAACTTGCTGTAGTCCCAGAACACGGTGCCGAACAGCAGCTCGGTGACGGCGCTGCACACGTATTCGTACACACCGCCCATGACGGTGCCGAAGGCGAACAGATAGCGGTCGCTTTTGTCCTTTTCCTGCCGCAGCAGCACTGTAGCCATCACCAGTGCCAGCCCCCACACCACGCTGAACGGCCCCCAGACCAGACTGGAGCGGCTCATCCACACGCCTGCCGTCACGCGGCAGAACACCGTCTCCACCATGTCGCCCAGAAACGCGCCGATCACGAACAGCCACAGCAGGTCGGACACGCTGAGAAAGTTCTTTTCCCCCTTCCGGAGCGCAGTCTGCTCCTGCCGGGCCGCAGCCGGGTAAGCATACTGGATGCGTTTTTCAATGTAAAGCGCGATCCTGCGGCGCAGCGTGTCCGACCGCTCCCCCAGTCTCTGGTTGAGCTGCTCCAGCATCGGGTGCCGGGCCGCATACTGCTGCACCAGCACCGCCGAACCGATCTGGTCCAGTACCGCCACCGTCAGCGAGACCCATACTGCCGGGCGCAGCAGCCAGACAGGGATATGCGCGCACAGCTGCAGCAACACATTATTGCCCCACAGCACACTTGCCGTGCCCAGCGCACCCCACAGCAGCGAATACTGCAGGCACACATAGCCGTTCAGATTGAATTTTTTTCCGGAATAGTCCCACCACTTGCGGCGGTGCAGGCGTTCCAGCAGCTTGGCGGTGATCCATTCCATCACCGTTGCCGCCATCATACAGGCAAAGAACAGGTAGACCGGCTCGGTGCGCAGGTCGCCGAAACTCACGGCCAGCAGCACGCCGGTGGTACCGTAGATAAAGCAGAACGGGCCTGCCGCCGCACCGCGGTTGGCAAACCTTCCGCCCCGGATGGTCGCGACTACCGTCTCAGCCACCCAGCCCAAAAAGGAATATACTAGATAAATAACACCCAGAGTATAGAAGTTCAGTGTCATAAGGTTCCTTTCGCTTCCAGTTTTTTCTTACTGCATTGATTGTACCTGTTTTGGGCGCTGTGTACAAGAGCCGTGCAGAAATTTTGTCACTCTGCGACGCGGCAGGCTCTCCGGGCATCTCTGAAAAGACGAAGATCCAGCCTGTTGCTTTGTTTTCAGATACATCTTAGAAAAAGGCCCTGCCATCCCGAAGGACAGCAGGGTCCAAAATTACAGCTTGAATTTACAGAGCGGAATCACAGCTGGCTCTTATACAGCTCCACGATCTCTTCCACGCTGGTGTCGCGGGGATTGCCGGGACGGCAGGCGTCTGCAAATGCGGACTCGGCGAGGAACTGG
>ENA-OVGH01002173-OVGH01002173.1-human-gut-metagenome-genome-assembly--contig:-NODE-2173-length-11158-cov-4.577141_pt1 | contig 11158 bp, 2 predicted proteins | sample MGYA00237770_ERZ505419 | MGnify/ENA primary metagenome ERZ505419 (study PRJEB26158, sample SAMN06016353) | human gut metagenome | biome: human gut; feature: ankylosing spondylitis patient; material...
TTCTCTTTCTGCTGGTTGCGCTTGGCGACGATTTCTTTGCACAGGCCAATACGGTTGGTCTTGAAGTGGAAGAACGGGCGTTCCGGTACGGTGAAAATCTCCACCGGACGCATGTAACGTTCCGGCAGGCAGGCATTGATCTTATCGCGCACATCGTCCAAGGTGTAGCCATCTTTGAGCTGGACGTACAGGTACGGCAGGAAGCAGCCCTCGTGCTCATCATCCGGCACGATAACAAAGAACTCGTCCTTGATGCCCTTGATGTCGGCATCGGCCACGATGTTCTCCAGCGGCTGCACCATCAGGTCGCCGCCGCCAAAGCGCGGGGATGCACCGCGGGTCATCGTGTAAAGCACACCGTCCTCGGACATATAGCCAATATCGCCGGTGTGCAGCCAGGTCTTGCCGTCTGCGTGGACCTGCAGTGCCTTGGCGGTTGCTTCGGGGCGGTCATAGCCCAGCATCACGCCGGGGCCCGTGATGCAGATCTCACCGGGGGTATTGTAGGTCAGCTCTTCCTGGGTGCCGGGCTTGAAGATGCTGATGATGCTGTGGATCATCGGAACACCAACGTTGCCGTCACGCACCGGGAACGGAGCCATGGGCAGAGTGGCGTTGGAGCCGGCCTCGCTGCTGCCGTAGCCGGCAGTAAAGCGCAGGTTGCAGTTATGCTGCTTGAGGAACTCCTCAACATTGCGCAGCTGCTTGTTGTTGAATGCCTCGCAGCCGGCGCCGATGGCCAGCATGTGGGACATATCATAGTCAGCCGGAAGACGCTTGCTGCGGCGGATAACCTCCACAAACATGGGGATCAGGGGCCAGTTGTTGGGGCGGTAGCGCATCATTTCCAGGTCAACATCGTACACATCCACAAACGGATCCAAAATGAGCAGCATACCGCCGGCCAGGGGCAGCAGCATCATGGAAACCACAACAGCGATCAGAGCCGGGGGCAGGATGGTCAGCAGCCAGGTGGGGCGGAATTTATCCGAAGCGCCATAAAAGTTCATCTGGGTCAGCACGCCGATGATGCTGTGTGCAGAATGGATGACCTGCTTGGAAGGGCCGGTGGAACCGCTGGTGTAGGCGCGCAGCAGCGGGCGGTCAATGTTGACAGGAGCGGGCACAAAGCCGCGAAAACGCTGGCCCATGTTACAGAAATCAGCCCACATCATGGTATCAGAGCCACGGGCGGGAACATCCGGATACAGGGCATCCAGGGAATGCTGCAGGTAAACCGGCATAGCGGCGCGGTCGCCGCTTTCCAGAGCGGGAACGATAACATAGGTATTCACGTTGGTCTGCTCACGGTAAGCTTCGATTTCGGCCTTGGAGAAGAAGTCGTGAACAAAAATCACCTTGGCATTGGCTTTCTGAACAGCTTCAATGTTTTCTTCCAGGGTGTTGTCACGGCACAGCAGCGAAGCGCCGATGCGCTCGGCTGCCAGCAGCAGATAAATGAATTCCGGCACAGAACGCAGGAACACGGGGATCTGGTCCCCCTGCTTGACGCCAAGCACCTGCAGAGCGCGGGCGGTGGCGTCCACCTTACGGAACACGGTACCCCAGGTGATATCCACGCCATAGTAGTGCATGGCAATCACGTTAGGGTCTGCAGCGCGCACGGAGAGGTACTGCTCCACGGTGCAGGCCGGAACCTGGATACCGCGCAGAACATCTGGATAGAACTTCATCCAGGGGCGGTCAATGCTGGGCTTGCCAGTCAACATCGCGTTTTTATTCATTGCAATTTCCTCCAAATGTCTTTCCCTTATAGTTGCAGGGAATTAAATTATCCAAATCAAATCACGCCAAACCTTTATGGCACTTTCCCCTGCTGTGCACATCGTTGCACAGCGTCGCCAAACCATAATGCTACGATTATTTTCGGTGCTGAATATAGTATACCATTCCTGTTTACGGAAAGCACGAGAATCCCATGGCACAAATTTCCAGAAATTGATTCCGCGTGATTCACTTTTTTCACATGAATTTTTACGCTTTTGGCATGGAGTTTTCTTGCAATTTCATTTTCCTCGGTGCAACAAAAGCCCCAGCTACCGCAGCAGCCAGGGCTTTATGTTTATTCGTATGTATGTTGTATTTTTAGATTTTGTTCATCCAGCTCTCTTGCAGTTCTTCCATTTCATCACCTTTGGCGCGGGTAATCAGATGGATTCCCTGCAGGACATGATGGATGTGCTCCGCAATGGCGTTGCGCTCTTTTGTCACGTTCTGGTCATCCAAATTCCAGACCTGATCAAAATATTCACTCAGGCGGTCTTCCATCACACTGTTGTTGACCATTGCAATCCGGTTGACGGGGCAGTTGTTATCCAGCCGAAGATACGATGCAGCGCCAGAAAGAAACATATTGGGGTCCGCCACATACTGGAAATCGTTCACAATGCGGCCGCTGATCAAGCGGAATTCAAGTTTTTCACGCTGCTTGCAAAGCTGCAGCACATAACTGATGCACCGGCTGCGCTGATCCGGGGTAAGGTTGACCTTGTAACTGAAAAAGTCCAGCTCGCCGGAAACCGCCATGGAGGAAAATGCAGCTTCATAAATCAGGATGCGGATGTTTGTTTCCTCCACCACACCTTTGGCAAGGTTGTGTACGCTACGCAGCTCCGCAGGGGTAGCACCCAAAAAATCTTTCAGCTCGGCCTCGTGGGCGGTCAGGATCTCTTCAAACAAGTCATCCGGCAGCAGAAGCTCATTCAGGTGGCCGAACATCCACCGCAGATTGGAGGCCAGCAGCGTGTGCATATAGTCGTACTGGCTGATCAGCTGGCGCATGCTGGTATCGCGGAAAAGCTGGTCATCCCGCACGCAGAGCTTGGAGAAGTTATCATACAGGCTTTCGCAGTTCTGCGGGTCCTCGGTGGCGGTAACGGCAGCGCAGCGGCTGTGGCTGACCAGCAGGCCGGTAATGGCAAAATCGCCCTTGACCACAAACACCGCGCGCCCGGCAGCCGCGGTGCTGCCAAACAGCTTGAAATGAATATGGCTGAAGTTGGTCAGCACGTTGATAATGAGCGCGGCATCATAGATGGGGTCCCATTTTTCGCGGCTGATATCGATCATCAGCTTGAAATAGACGTTATCATAGCTACGCTGGTCCACCAGCTGGCCGTTTTGCAGGTTGGCAACTTTCAGGCGGTATTCGCGCGCCATTTCCATCAGGTCCATCACAGCCACAATGTCCAGCTGGCTGACGCGGCGCAGCACAGGGTGGACCATTTTGGTCAGATATTGCAGCATGTTCAGCTCGGCCCAAAAGTCCGTATAGGGGCCAATGCGCGCCTCGCCGCTGTCCAGTTCCTCTTGCAAATAATCATATTCAGCAATCAGGTTATCATAAATGGCGGCTTTCAGGTCACTGGGGATGCTAACGCTGTATTCCCGCAGCAGCAGGTCACGGCCATCATCGGTGGCTTCATCCACCACGCAGGCACTGATGCCCTCCATCACGCGCTTTTCAGTCTTTTTGGCAGGCAGCATGCGGCCGCTGACCCATTTGCTGATATAGGAAACATCGTATTGCAGGCGCTTGGCCAGGGTATAGTTCTTGACCTCCGCAACTTCCAGCAAATGCTCCAGCAGAATGCTGAATCTATTTTTATCATCCATTGCACCAAATCCTCTTCACCCATTTAGTTTGCACTTTTCTTTTATTCTATTATACAAGTTCCATATTTTGATTGCAAATTCAAATGATAACAGGTAAGGAAAAAATGAAGAAAATATATTAAAATCTTTCACAATTCGCGGCCGCATTCTTTGGCATTCATGCCAGTTTGTTACTTTTTTGTTGTTTGAACTGACAAAGTTTGTTTGTTCTGCTTGTGATATCCTCCAAAAATTATACTTCGCGCGCCATATTTGCCAAATTTAGCCGCAGCTTTTTAGTAGGTTTTGCCCTTGCACCGGTCTGATGTGCTCGCCATGTTTTTGTGTGTTGCCTTTATTATGCGGGTAAGGTAAATTGCGATTTTTTAATCGTGTACTATTTCTAGCTTTCGGCAGGGTGGGGTCCCCCGCCCTACTGGCCTGGCAAATATTTCACCGAACCTATGCCCACAAATACAAAAATGCCGCAGCAGACTGTTACATCTGCTGCGGCATTTTTATTTAGAGGTTAATGGGCTGGTTACAGCTCATTGTTCGGCTGTGGGATTACTGCAGAACGCCGGTGTTCTTATCAAAGTGATAAGTACGGCCGTCGATGACTGCATCGCCCTTAGCCATGGTGCCATAGATCGGGTCGAAGTAGTAACGCTTGTCCGCGCTCCAGCCCTTGATCATGTGGCCCTGTGCATCGTAACGGACCCACTTGCCGGTGCCATCGGCGCGGTCAGCCCACTGGCCAGCTTCGGATTCCTGATAGACATCCTTGCTGGTGGCTTTCTTGCCCTGATCAACAGAGTCCAGCCAGTACCAAGCATCAGAAGCCGGGTCATAGATTTCCTTGCCGCGGCCTTCCAGACCCTGGCGGACACCCTTTTCGTACCAGAAGTCAGCGCCTTTGATGGTCAGCCACTGGTTGTCCAGAGCAACACCGGTGTACTTGTCAAATGCGCAAGGTACGCCGTCAATGTCGCCTGTGCCCTTAGCCATAGCGCCGGTGATCAGATCGAAGTAATACAGGCCATTTTCGGTCTGCTGCCAGCCCTTGACCATGTGGCCGTTCTCATCGTAACGGACCCACTTGCCGGTGCCATCGGGCTTATCAGCCCACTGGCCGGCGGCGGATTCCTGGTAAACGTCCTTGCTGACGGTCATTGCGCCGCCCTGGACAGCATCCAGCCAGTACCAGGCGTCGGAATCGGGATCATAGATCTCTTTGCCGCGGCCGGTGGTACCCTGCTTCACGCCGTTTTCGTACCAGTACTTCTTGCCGTTTTCTTCAACCCAGCCGTTCTTCTCGCCGTACTTGGCGGTGTAGTCCTTGCCGTTGAAGGTGACAGCAGCGGTGGTAACGCCGCTGGTCTGCTTTACAGTTGCATCCACGAACTGTGCACTTGCGCAGTTCTTATCGGTGCAGGTAAAGACAGCCATTGCGGTAATGGTGGTCTTTTCAGCGGCACCATGAACGGTGCGCTCCTCGGCTTCGAGAGCCTGAGGTTCTTCGCTGGGGTTGGTGGGTTCAGTGGTTTCAATCTTCTTGAATTCTGCAATGATTTCAAAGTTACAATCGCTCATGCCAACTGTATACGTACCACCATCTTTGACTTCATCCGTGATACTGGTCTGACCATGGCGAGCCAGCTCCAGTTCATAGCCCGTATTCGGCGTAACCGTTACAGCCATTTCTGCATCCTTCGGTGCACGTTTCAATTCAGATTTGCCATTAACTGTAACAGTAATCGTGCCACCTTCAGCCGGGTCTGCCGTAGTTACAATGCTGTACTCAACAGTCGTAAACTGTACGCTGACATTTACATCGCCGTCCGGCATTTTGAAAGTATAGGTATTTTCATTTACCTTTGTGGTGGAGACCTCAGATTTGCCAGATGTAACCGTTACACCTGCCAGCTTAGTCAGCAAAGTATCCGTATCTATCGGGTCAATCTTCAGTGTAACATCATCACCAGACTTCAGACCCTCAAGCTTTTCAGTTTCCTGTCCATTGACCGTAACTTTGCCGTCGCCGCCCTTGGTAACAGTTACTGTGTAAGTCTCGGTCGCAATTTTCTCAAACTTAGCATCAACGGTAACATCAGCAGCGGGCATCTTGAAGGTTGCTTCTCCCTTTTCATTCAGGGTCAGCGTCACGGTCTCGGTCTTTTCACCGTTATTGTAGCTGTAAGTCAGGCCGCCCTCTTTGAGCTGATAGCCCTCTTTAATGTTAGCAACAGTAACGGTAATTTCGGTATCCTGCGCAGCCTTGTCCGGATTTACGGTAACAGTAGCGACTTCACCTTCAACAGGATCCACCTTAACTGTGTACTCTTTAACCTGTTCAAACTCTGCGCTGACAGTTGCATTACCAGCAGGCATTGCAAAGGTGTAGGTGTTAGCCTTCTCCGTGTCGGCGGTTGCCGTAACAGTCTGCTCTTCACCCTTATCGTCAGTATAAGTAGCCTTTACGCTACCTGCTTTCACAGTATAACCGGTTGCCGGGGTAGCCACAACGGTAATGGTAGTGCCCGCAGCAACCTTATTCAGGTCAGCTTCGGGGCTGGTGATCTTCAACGTATCCTTGTTAGCATCGGCCACCTTGACCTCATAGGTCTTGGCGGCTTTGGTAACACTGATGTTCACATCGCCGTCCGGCATGGTGAAGGTGTAAACCGTCTTAGCCTTTTCGGTGGTAGCCTGGGCTGCGGCTTCGTCCTGCGCTGCTTCCTGAACTTCAGTCAGGGCAACATCGGTATCGCCGTTCTTTGCGGTAACGGTAACGATATCGGTGCCTTCCTTTTCTACGGTCAGGGTAACGGTATCGTCCTTGATGTAGGTGTTGTTGGTGGTGCCCAGGGTCAGCTTAACGCCTTCAACTGCTTCCGGCAGGGTTACAGTGTGAGGTACGCTCTCGGTTGCAGTATGGCAATCAGAGCACAGGTACACATTGTTGCCAACGGACTTGGTTTCCAGCTCGTCCAGAGCCCAGGTATGGCCCTTGGGCAGTGCGCCGTCAGCGTACTTCTTTTCACCCTTGGTCAGGCCGTACTTGGTGGTGCGGGCCTGGGTATAAGCGGGGGTATCGCACCATGCTTCAACGGTAACATCGGTGGTTGCGCCGCTGTTCAGGTCGCTGACCATGTCGGACATCGGCATGGTTTCAACCAGGTTAGCGCACCACATGAACTCTTCGTTCTTGTTCTTCTCGTCAGAGCTGCTCATGTTCTGGTTGTAACTCGGGTTGTAGTTCCAGGACTCGGTCTTGTAGCTCTTACGGTTTGCATAAGAAGTGCCGGAGGCATCGGTCTTGACTTCTGCCTTGCCGTCCACCAGTTCCTTATAGGTGTTGGACAGGTTGGTGCCGACAGAAACGACCAGCTGATCCTTGGTGGTGTTGATGCCGGTGATCACAGTCTGGCCCTGCTGGGTGGTGGTAGCAAAGCTGTAGCTGTCACGCAGGGTCAGGCCAGCCAGAGGATGGTTCTTGAAGGTGCCCAGATACTTCACACTGCTGGTATCCTGGGCGCTGTCCATGATAACCATGCTCATGCCGGGAAAGTGGGTATCGGGAACCATGTTGCCGTCCTTATCCTTGGTCAGCTTAATGCCGCCATAGACGGTGTTGTATTCCTTCACTTCTTCCACTGCGCCGGTGGTCGGGTCCATACGGTAGATGGCGTTGTTGACGTTGAAGTACAGCTTGCCATCATACAGTGCGGTAGAGTGTACCAGTGCGGGGTAGATCCGCTTTGCAGCAGCGTCTGCCAGGCACTCGGTGTTCAGGTTGTTTTCAACCTTGGTATGCTTATCTTTTGCACTGGTATCGATCTTATAGATGGTGCCAGCTTCGGCCAGGACCTTGGCATTGCTGTCGTCATCATTGAAGTTGCTGCTGGTTTCCTTCAGATCGTTGTAGTACATCAGGATGATATCAAACGGGTCATCCGTCTTGGTAAAGCTGCTCATGCTGAAGCCGCCGGAGCTGCTGGAATCCGCTTTGCGGATATAGTAGTTCGCATTACGCGGACGTGCTTCCAGAGTATCGGGGCCCTGGTTCTGCATCTTCTTCATGAACTGCTGCATCTGGGAGTTGTTACCAGAGCTGCCGGAACCAGAGCTGCCGTTGTTGCCGTTCTCGGACTGCTGGCGGCGCATGTTGTTATACAGGTTCTGGTTGGTCGTGGTATCAACGTAATAGAAGTAATTATCGTCGAAGTAGATGGGGCTGCAGATAGAGGTGAACCAGGTATCCTCGTAGCAGGTATCGGTGTAACGGGTCTCGTTCTTGTTCTCCGCCTTGGTGTAAGAGTAATGCGGCTTGCCGTTGTTCAACACAACATTGCCGTCATCATCCACATCGGGATTCTTGTTCTTGGTGTAGGTGTAGCCATCGTACAGCGAGTCAATGTAATCATAGTACTTGCTGTAACGGCCTTCCAGACCGGAGGGAGAAACCAGGAAGTTGACATGGCGCAGGTCGCCTGCGTTCTCAACGCGGGTCTGGGCCATGCACTCGGTGTTCACGTCGTCATAGCAGACGTCAACATAGTACCAGTTCTTGTTGGGTTCGCCGGTGGTCATCGTAGCAGAGTTGCTGTCGCCCTGCAGCTTGTTGACCTTGACTGCGTTGAAGTAGTGGACGTTGTTGAACATGCCGCCGCCGAACGCATTACCGGCAACACTGGTATCAGAAGTATCGCAGTAATACAGGATCTGGGCAAAGTCAACAACAGCGTTATCGCCTACTTCATCGGGGGTCTTCCAAACTTCTTTGCCGTCAACGGTCTTTTTATAGATTTTCTTGTTGTCAGGCAAATTCTGGACCATGTAGTTAAATGCAGCTGCATAGCCCAGGCAGATGCAGCCATACTCAACGCCCTTAGCGCCGATCTCGCCGCCCAGCAGGGCACCGAAAGCAGTCGTCTGGATGGGGTCGTTGTTGCCGCCGCCGGTGATATCGCCCATGGAGCCCATATCGAATTCTGCAACCTGGGAGATCCAGTCGTGCAGGATCAGCAGCTTGGTGACATAGTCAGCGCTGTCACCCAGCTCGGCAACCTGTTTCAAGCCTTCATTACGGATGGCTTTCAGAGCTTCGCCATAGTTCATGACGTAAGACATGAACGCCTGCGGCAGCATGTTCAGCATGAATGCCATGGTGGTCGGCGGGACATCATCGTTCGGATCAATGCTGCACAATATCTTGATTGCGCCCATGGTGCCGGTGATGCTGCCATCCTCGCCCTGCTTCTGAACGCCCTTGGAGGTCCAGAACGGGGCAACCACGCCGAAGTACTCTGCTTCGTCCTGGTTGAACTGCGACAGCTGGAAGTAGTAGTAGTTCATCTGCGCAGTCGAGACATCGTAAGTATTGGTGACCTGGTTGCCCTGGTCGTCCACATACACGGCAGTCTTCTGGCTGTCGTACAGCAGCAGGCTGTTCTTGCCCTTGTTGTCGCCGCTCTGATAGGTGAAGTTCACCTTGCTTGCGTCAACCGGGTTGTTCTGCATATCGTACCAGTTGCCGCCGTCCATTGCGGACACCAGGGTAACGCCTGTGCCGCCGGAGGTGGTATCCAGGGTCGGGGTGCCGCCCACATTGATGTAGACGGAATTGTTATTCTGGTCTACCACAACGCTGACCGGCATGGTCATTACCGGCTGGGTTTTGATTTCTTCGCCGCAGACAGCGCACTTGAAGGTGACGCTGGTGCATTCCCAGTCAATGGTAACGGGAGCGCCGGCAGAAATTTTGCCGGTTTCGCTGTCATAGAACAGCTGGGCGTTGCTGTAGTCATCGGCCAGCTTGCCCTCGACCTTCTTCATTTCCCAGTTGAAGGTAGCAACAAAGTTGCCATCTGCATCCTTGGGCACGGCATGGTTCTGGCAGGGCAGGGCGGCAATGTCGTCGGTGCGGGTGGTGGGTTCCTTGTATTCCTTCTTAACCGGGCTCTTGTCAGCGGGCACGCTGGCAGAGTAAACGGTCTTGCCGGCAACGCCGGGCTTTGCCTCGGTGGTATCCTTGGTTACGGTGCCTTCTACCTTCTGGTAGGCATCGTCCTTTTCACAGGTATACACAGCGGTGTAAGCCCAGCCGTCATCGGTCTTGGTCCAGTAACCATCGGGGGTTTCCTTCCAGGTATGGGTGTGGCCATCTTCCGGGTTGGTGTCATTCCAGTACCATTTCGGCTCGCCATAGATATGGCCGTCTGCAGCGGCGCTGGCAGCAAAGGTATCGGAGTTTTCAGCAACGTAAGCCTGTGCGTAGCTGTCAGCCTGCTGCGCAATCACTTCATCATCGCTGTTGGTCATGGACTCCATCGCAGAGGTCATGCCGGAGCTGCCGGTAAAGGTAACGGCGGTCACAACGCCTGCGGCGTTCGTCTCATAGCCCAGGTCGGTAACGGCGCTGGACAGATGATACGTTTTGATGGTGGCAGCCATCACCGATGCCATCTCGTCCTTGTTCAGGCCATAGGCTTCGGTGTTGATCTTGCCGGCTGCGGCGTTGGCGTACATGGCATCGGCCAATGCATTTTCCAACGCTGCAAGGCTCATGCCCGCCTTGCTCTGTGCAGTCGCTTCCAGCTTGGCATCGTCCTGCTCCAGTTCATGCACTTCACCCTGGGCAGCCAGCGTTTGGGCTGTCTGCTTGATCAGGTCTGCGGTGCTGGTGAACTTGGGCAGGGACTGCACAGCGCTGGCCGCGCTTGCTGCGCTAGCTGCAACAGACTGCGCTACCGAAGAATCAATCTTGGTAGTTTCGGCTGCTGCGGGAAGCGCCACGCTCTGGGCAACCATGGCTGCTGCCAACACGGATGCACCAAAACGCTGAAGGTTTTTCTTCATAGTTTTATCCTCCCTTAAGTGGTTACTACTTTCCCCTTTTGCGTGAAAAGTGGTACGGCAGATGTGCGGCACTTTGCAGGTGTTGATTGCAAAACGCCTGGTTGTGCTCCCCTCGGTCTGGCGATCCCCTGCCGGGCTGCGGCCTGCTTTTGGGGCTTTTGGCCCCGGCACAGCGGCTGACAAAACGTTGTACCGGCTGCATGCCTTGATCCCGCAAATGATAACCTTTCCGACACATCTAGGTATATACATTATATCACAGTTGCCAGAATTTGCATAGTTAATTAGAGCGGTTTCTATCTAAATTTTTGTCCTTGAATCAACTGAAACCTGTATTTCGCATATTATTTGCGCTGCGGTGCGGTGGCCCTTTGGCGGTACCTATTAACATTTTTGAATGGTTTATTCCTGATTTTATCAAATGATTAAACATTTACCCCGATAATGTTCTTTGCAATCTCTTAATACAATCATCCGGTATTGTGATCGCGCATTTTTTGCCATTTCGGTTTGGCTTGTTGTTGAGAGATTTGGCAGAGATTGGAGGAAACTTGAAGGGAAAATTGGAGGTTGAGAATTGCCCATTATAAATTGTACTGTAGAGAGCGTTCCTGACCGTTCCGAAAACTTAGGGCAATACCGCATAATTCTAAGTGCCGATACGGCGAGCGAGGTGCGGCAG